>OHFP01001256.1_pt1 | contig 9676 bp, 6 predicted proteins | sample 1567591 | NCBI WGS metagenome assembly OHFP01 (sample SAMEA3879547, study PRJEB24766) | human gut metagenome | biome: human-associated habitat; feature: feces | place: USA | collected 1985/1987 | reverse complement strand
GCGAGCAGTTCCGGTAGCCGGGCACCGGCCAGATGAACTGACCGCTGCCGGTGATGTAGCTGGTGCTGCTGGTCACCTTTTTGGTGCCCTTCACAATCTTTTCGGTGACAGGCTCCTGCACCACTTCCGTGCTCAGGATCTTCTGGGAAAGCTGGATGCCATCGGTGTTATAAACACGCTGCGCCGTGATCTGACGCAGGCCGTTCACACCGTTCTGCACCGTTTTCTTGGTACCCACCGTGTACTCGTTGGAGGTGGTGGTCTCGGTGGTATAGGGGATCTCCTCCTGCCAGGTCTCGATCTTGGTGATGCGCACTTCCAGCGTAGCTTCCTGCTTGGTCACGATCAGCTCATCACCGGCCTGAATGTTAGATTTCTCGTTCAGGGGTGCGCCCTTGAAATTGGTATTCAGTTCGCACAGCTCACGGAAGGTGAGGTCGTTTTTCTGGGCAATGCTCCACAGCGTATCGCCCATCTGCACAGTATAGATCTTTTCCTGCTGCTGCACACCGGAAAGTTCCTTTTCCACATCCGCTTCGTCCTGAAAGCTGTCGTTGAAGTAGATTCCATCTTCCAGCGTCACATTTTTGTTAAAGCCCACGCTGATATTCTCGTCCGTCTGATCCTCGTAGGGGGCCAGCAGGCTCTCCAGATAGCTGCGCAGGGTGTCACCATCGGAGCAGACTGCCGTCAGCTCTCCATCCAGATACAGAGCGGTGCCCTCACTGATCTGGTCACTGGCGCTCTGCAGAATGGCGTTTGCCGTCTCGCTCTCGTCCATGGTCTTGTGGGTCACGGAGATGGTATAGGTCGGCTCGATGGTCAGCTCGGTCTTGTCCGAACCGGCGTAGTTGATGCGCTGCATCACATCCTCTTTTGCAAGGTTGAACACTTCCTCATTGGCCACATAGCCAACGGTCTGGCCGTTCACCTGCACAGCCAGCGCATAGGGCTGGGCCATCGTCCTGTTCCAGACCGTGACGAACACGGCCAGCATACACAGGGGCAGGATGTACATTGCTGTCCGGGGCAGCAGGCTCAGGTTGCGCTTGAGCCCGCCCACAAAATAGCGCCCGGCCGCTTTTACGGAAGCACCAAAGCCCCGCTCCCGGCGCACAACGTTGGCGTGGGCCGCCACAGCGCCGAGACCCTTGAAAAACAGGTAAAGCGGTGCCAGCAGATCCTTGAACATCTGCGCCGCACCGGGAAAGGCTGTTGCAGTGATGGTATGCAGGGCATTCCTGCACCAGCGGGCCAGTCTGCGGGCCACAGCAGCAATACCGCGCCCTGTGCGCACCACCATGTACTCTGCCGCAAAGCCCAGTGCATAAAATGCCTCGCCAACTGCCAGCACCACGGCACTGGCCCGCAGCTTTTTGGCCACATCATTCATGTGCCGCTGCGTTTTGCGGCGGAAACGGTGCCGCCGCAGCAGGCCGGTGATCTGGACCTTTGCCCAGAAGCTTCGCAGTTTTTCTCTGCCCTTCACCGGCGCTGCAGGAGCCTGGCTCTGCGGCTCCTTTGTTTTTTCTTCGATCAAAAGGGGTTGCTCCTTCCTGACGTTTTGGGTCGAAAGTTACAAATTCATATCAATTATACACTCTGCCCGGGCCGATACAAGGCTTGTCACAAAATTTGGGCAGAGCTTTCACAGAGGTTTCACCGTATTTTCATATTTTCAGCATCCAGCAATGCCCGCATATCCTCGGGCAGGGGGCTCTCCACTGCAACGGTGCGGGTGTGTTCCTCCACCGGCGTATCCAACCGGATGCCGCCGGGTACCTCGGTGTAAGCCGGCACCCGGAAACTCTGCCGGGCGCAATGGAGCGCCTGCCGGGCAATGCGGTCACGGTGCCCGCCGTAAAGGTCGTCCCCGGCCAGCGGGTGGCCGATGGATGCAAAGTGCACCCGGATCTGATGGGTGCGGCCCGTCACGGGAACACAGGCGGCAAGGCTCAGGCCCTGCGCCGCCCTTAATATGGTATACTCGGTGCGGCTGGGCTTCCCCTCGGGGGTCACGCACCGCCCAATGATGCTGTCCCCTCTCCGGCCAATGGGGGCATCGATGACTCCGGGGCCAAGGGGCAGTTCACCCTCCACGATGGCGTAATAGAGTTTCTCCACGCCCTCGGCCAGCAGGGGCGCGGCATAGCCGTTCTTTGCGGCCAGCACCAGCCCGCTGGTGTCTTTATCGATCCGGTTCACCGGGCGGAACACCGGGCTTTCGCCGTGGGCAGCCGCCCAGGCGGCATAGCCGTTGGCCAGGGTATCCCGGGGGTAGTTCAGTGTGGGGTGGACCGCCAGATGGGGCGGTTTTTCCAGCACCACGGCAAAAGCATCCTCGTAAACGACCCTGACCGGGATCTCAGGCTGCGGCTCCACGCCGGGGCCGTCGGCGGGCAGCGCAAAGCGGATGGTCTGCCCCGCCTGCACGCGGCGGTTGGCCAGAATGGGCGCATCGTCCGCAAAAAAGCCGCTGCCATGGAATTTGACCGCCCGGGCCAGCTCCGTGGAGACGGCACACCGGCGCAGAAAGCCGCGCAGCAGCACGCCATCAGCTTCGGGTGGGACATTGAAAAGCAGCTGCATCCGTTGTCCCTCCCCAAAAATTTCACGCCATATTTAAATTTATTATACCAAATTTTATCGTCACTTGCAAATCTTGTTTTTTTATGGTATCATGGGGAGCGGAAAACGAGTGGAACATACGGCGGCGGGGCGGCTTTGACCGCTCTGAGGAAAGTCCGGGCCTCACAGAGCACGGTAACTGCTAACGGCAGCCGAGGGTGACCTTAGGGAAAGTGCAACAGAAAACAAACCGCCGCAGCAATGCGGTAAGGATGAAACGGCGAGGTAAGAGCTCACCAGCGCATGGGTGACCATGCGGCTTTGTAAACCCTACCGGAAGCAACGCCTATATGGGACGTACAGCGCTGCTCGCGTGTCCCGAAGGCGGCACGAGCCTGTCAGCAATGGCAGGCCTAGACAGATCGTCGTTTAATACAGAACCCGGCTTACGGTCCATCTCGTTTTCCATTTGGTGTATCTGCAGGGGGTTGTTAGAACCCTTCTTTGCCCCGCCGTCAGGCGCAGAGGCAGAGAGGGTTGATAACAGCCCTCTTTTCGTTTTGGCCAGAGTGTGGTATACTATCCTCACCACGGGAGCACAGTTGTTCGCCGTGGGCAAACAAGAGAGACAGGATGTGAAATCCTCCGATGAAAGATGGTTTTTTGAAAGCAGCAGCCCTCTCGCCCGCGCTTCGGGTGGCGGACTGCGCCTACAACACCCGGCAGATCCTCACGGAGCTGCGTGCCGCCGCCGCCCGCGGCGTGAAGCTGGCCGTGTTCCCTGAGTTCTGCCTGACCGGCTATACCTGCGGCGACCTGTTTTTGCAGCGCACCCTGCAGCAGGGAGCCCTGACCGGCCTGCAGGAGCTGCTGGATGCCAGCCGGGAGCTGGACACCGTGGCCCTTGTGGGCCTGCCCCTGATGGTGCGGGGCAAGCTGTACAACTGCGCTGCCGTGTTCTGCCGCGGGCAGCTGCTGGGTCTGGTTCCCAAAACGTACCTGCCCAACTACGGCGAGTTCTATGAAAAGCGGCAGTTCACCCCCGGTTCCACCGAAGTAGAGTGGGTGAATGTCTGCGGGCAGGATGTTCCCTTCGGCACCTCCCTGCTCTTCCGTTGCCGCCAGATGCCCAGCTTTGTGCTGGGCGTGGAGCTCTGCGAGGACCTGTGGAGCGCCCTGCCGCCCTCCACCTTCCACGCACTGGCAGGCGCTACCGTCATCGCCAACCTTTCGGCCAGCGATGAAACGGTAGGCAAGGCCGAGTACCGCCGGGCACTGGTGGAAAACCAGTCTGCCCGTCTGCTCTGCGGCTACCTGTACGCCTCGGCAGGCCACGGCGAGAGCACCCAGGACATGGTGTTCGCAGGCCACGACCTGATCGCCGAAAACGGCACCCTGCTGGCCGAGGTGAAGCCCTTTGCAGGCGGCCTTGCCGAGACGGAGCTGGACTGCCAGCGGATGGAGTCGGAGCGGGCGCGCAACACCAGCTTTGAGCCCAGCACCGAGGGCTACCAGACCGTGGAGTTCGACCTGGCCCTGACCGACACCGTGCTGACCCGCTGGGTAGACCCCACCCCCTTTATCCCCCACAACGAGCAGCTGCGTGCCGAGCGCTGTGAGCTGATTTTGAAGATGCAGGCCGACGGCCTGGCCAAGCGTCTTGAGCACGCCCGCGCCAAAACAGCCGTCATCGGCATTTCGGGCGGTCTGGACAGCTGCCTTGCCCTGCTGGTGGCTGTCCGCGCCATGAAGCAGCTGGGCCGCCCCACCACCGATGTGCTGGCCGTGACCATGCCCTGCTTTGGCACCACCAAGCGCACCCGCAGCAATGCGGAGATCCTCTGTGACGAGCTGCACGTCAGCTTTACCGAGATCGACATTGCCGCCACGGTGCACAGCCACTTCCGGGACATCGGCCAGGACGAGAGCGTGCTGGATGTGACCTACGAGAACGGCCAGGCCCGCGTGCGCACGCTGGAACTGATGGACACCGCCAACCGCACCGGCGGCCTGGTGGTGGGCACCGGTGACCTTTCCGAGCTGGCCCTGGGCTGGGCCACCTACAACGGCGACCACATGAGCATGTACGGCGTGAACGCAGGCGTACCCAAAACGCTGGTGCGCCACCTTGTCCGGTACGAAGCCGACATTGCCGCCACCCCGGCCCTGAAAGAGGTGCTGCTGGACATCCTCGACACCCCTGTGTCCCCCGAGCTGCTGCCCGCCAAGGACAACGGCGAGATCGCACAGCGCACCGAGGATCTGGTGGGCCCCTATGAACTGCACGACTTCTACCTTTATTATGTGCTCCGCTTCGGCTTTGGCCCGGCAAAGATCTTCCGGCTGGCTAGGGCAGCCTTTGCAGGCCGGGAGGAATACCCGGACGCGGTGCTTTACAAGTGGCTGCGCAACTTCTACTGGCGGTTCTTTGCCCAGCAGTTCAAGCGCAGCTGCCTGCCCGACGGCCCCAAGATCGGCAGCGTGACCCTCTCGCCGCGCGGGGACTGGCGGATGCCCAGCGATGCCTGCGCCGCCCTGTGGCTGGCCGAGCTGGAACAGCTGTTCCCCCAGAAGGATGCCTGAGCCATGAAGCAGAAAAAAAATCTCTGGGTCAATTTACTTTTCGCCGCTGTTGTTCTGGTGATCGCGGGGGTGCTTTTTTACCTCCGCAGTGCCGGGCAGAGCGGCAGCACCCTGGGCGCGGAGCTGATCTACGGCGATGCGAACACGGTGCAGAAGATCTCTCTGGACAAGGATGCCGTCTATGACATCGACACCGGCTATCTGACGGTGCACATCGAGGTCAAGGACGGCGCGGCACGGTTCATTGATTCCCCCTGCCCTGACCACATCTGCGAAAGCTTTGGCTGGATCTCGCAGGAGGATCAGACGGCCACCTGCCTGCCGGCACGGGCCGTTCTTACCATCGTGCCCCTTGCCTGAGGACATGTCAAAAAGGAGAATTCCTATGTTTGATGAAACTTCCCGTTCCCACGCGGACGATGACAGCACCCGGCACATCCACCGGGGCCACCGCCCACCGGAAGAAAAGACTGTGGAGGTGGACAGTGCGGCCTTTTTTGCGCCGGAAACTGCCGCTCCCACCCCGCCGCCTGCACCGCCCAAGCCGCCGAAGCATACTGGCGGGCCTGCCCCGGAGTCAAAGCCGCCCCGCCGCAAGCCGAATGCAAATACCGGCGCGGTCAACCCGAAACGAGGTACTGTTTTGCTGATCGTACAAGCCATTCTGAGCATTGCGGCCTTCTTCCAGCTCTGTCGCACCCAGATGCTGCCCGCACTGTATCTGGTCATCATTGCGGCGCTGCTGGTGCTGTTCTGGCTGCTGGTCAAGCGCTGCCAGGAGTACAGCGCCCCCCGCAAGGTATCCCGGGTGTTCTCGGTGTTCCTGTGCGCCTTTCTGGCGCTGGGCTGTGTCTGGGCGCAGCAGGGCCTGAGTGCACTGGACAACGTGACCTCCGGCCTTGTCACCGGCACCGAGGCCAACAAGATCACCAAGGAGCCCTTTGTGGTCTACCTGAGCGGCGTGGACAACCGCGGCGAACTGACCGAAAAGGCCCGCAGCGATGTGAACATCCTTGCCGTGGTCAACCCCTCCACCAAACGGGTGGCGCTCATCAACACTCCCCGCGATTACTACGTTGATCTGGCGGGTACCAACAGCAAGGACAAACTGACCCATGCCGGTCTGTACGGCGTGGAGACCAGCATGGCAACCCTGGGCAACCTGTACGGGGTCAATGTGGACCAATACCTCCGCATCAACTTTGCAGGCTTCATCAGCATCATCGATGCCGTGGGCGGCGTGGATGTCTACTCCGATCAGGCGTTCACCTCGGTGGGCAGCCCCGGCTACTACGACCCCACCACCTTTGCCGAGGGCTGGAACCATCTGGACGGCAAGAGCGCTCTGGCCTTTGCCCGTGAGCGTCACGCCTTTGCCTCCGGCGATATCCAGCGTGGCATCAACCAGATGAAAGTCATCGATGCCATGATGAACAAGATCAAATCTCCCACCGTGCTGATGAGCTTCTCCAAGCTGATGGATGCTGTGTCCGACTGCTTTGTGACCAGCCTTTCTCAGGAGCAGATCTCCGCACTGGTGCGGATGCAGCTGGCAAGCCTGTCTGACTGGGACATCCAGAGCTATACCGTGACCGGCACCAGCGGCAAGAGCTCCCAGTGCTACTCTGCAAAGGGTCAGAGCCTCTATGTGATGAAGCCGGATGAGAACTCCGTCAACCAGGCCAAGGAGCTGATTGCATCCGTTCTGGGCGGCGAGGGCACTGTGAGCGATACCCAGCAGACCCCCGAAAAGACCGAGGTATTCACCCCCACGGCTGACCCCAACGCGGGCACCTCTGTGGAGGAATCGCCCGACAGCATCATTGTGGAGGAACCTGCCGAGAGCGTGCCTGCGGAACAGCCTGCCGATGAGCAGCCCGCAGAACCCACCCCCGAAGCGCCTGCCGAGAGCGAGGCTTCCACCGAAGCACCTGCTGAGAGTGAATCCAGCAGTGAATCCACCGGCGGAGCAGAAACACCTTCCATCTCTCTGCCCACGCAGGAGCAGGTGGAATCTGCTGCCAACTCCCTGCATCAGGCCGCTTCCACCGTGCTGGATGCCCTGTTCGGTTCCAGCAGCAGCGGAGAATAAAACAGGATAAAACAGCACAAGCCCCGGGCCTTGCAAAAGGTCCGGGGCTTGTTGTCTTCTGATCTTACAGGGAAGCGCGATTACTCAGCGTCGCCCAGCTCAAAGGTCTTGACAGAGACAGTGCCGTTGCGGCCAGCCTTGTCGGTGCGCAGATACTGGCGGGTGGTCTCGCCGTTGCTGGTCACGTCAGCAACATAGATCTGCTCGGCCTCGGCCTCGATGGGGAACTCCTCGGCCATGCCCTTCATGGGCAGAGCGCTCAGGTCTGCGTAAGCGCCGTTCACCTTCCACAGCTTCATGGTGTCGCCGTTGGACAGGGTGAACTCGCCGTAGCAGTCAGCGGAGTAGGTGGTGCCGTTCACATCCAGATCCTCGGTGCTGACAACGCTGGCGGCAGCGGCCTCGCTCTCGGCAGCTTCGCTGGAAGCGGCCACAGAGGAAGCGGCCACAGAGGAAGCAGCGGAGGATGCGGTGGAGGATGCACTATTGGAGCAGCCAGTCATGGCAACAGCCAGCACAGCAGCGGTCAGTGCCAGACCCAGAGTACGATTGATTCTCATGTGATAGTCTCCTTCTATTCTGAAACCATATCAATTCCTGCGCCCGGCGTAAACTTTGTACGCACCGGGCGTGCATGTGCTAGTCTACCACAACTGACTATATTGTTCAAGACTTTACACAAAAAATAGCCCTCTCAGTCGCGCTATCGCATGACTGAGAGGGCCGATATTACTTCAGGATCTCCTGCAGCACGCTGTGGCCGTCCAGACTGGAAGCATCCACGCCCAGATATTCACACACGGTCTGTGCAATGGTGCCAAAGCAGAGCCGGGTGCCCAAATCCGCACCGGGCTTCACGCCCTTGCCGCAGACCAGATACGGCACATACTCGCGGGTATGGTCGGTGGTCTTGGTGTAGGAGGGGTCGCAGCCGTGGTCGGCAGTGATCATCAGCAGGTCGCCCTCCCGCATCCCGGGGATGAAGTCGGCCAGGAAGCGGTCAAATTCGGTGGCGGCGGCGGCATAGCCGGGCACGTCGCGGCGGTGGCCGTAGAGCATATCAAAATCCACCAGATTCACAAAGGCCAGGCCCTCGAAATCCCGGGTCTGCAATGCCTTGGTGAAGGCGATGCCATTGGTGTTGCCGGTGGTCTTGATCTTTTCGGTCACGCCCTGCCCGTCAAAGATATCAAAGATCTTGCCCACGGCGATGACATCCCTGCCGGCCTCCTTCAGCAGGTCGAGCATGGTGGCACGGGGCGGCTTCAGGCTCAGGTCGTGGCGGTTGGTGGTACGGTAGAAGGTCTCGGCGCTGCTGCCCAGGAAGGGCCGGGCGATGACACGGCCCACGCCGTACGCGCCCTTCAGCATCTCACGGGCGATCTCGCAGTAGCGGTAAAGCTCGTGCACGGGCACCAGCTCCTCGTGGGCAGCCACCTGGAACACGCTGTCGGCGCTGGTGTAGACGATGAGGGCATTTTCCTTCATGGCCTGCTCGCCGTAGTCCTTCAGCACCTCGGTGCCGGAATAGGGCAGGTTGCACAGGACGCCCCGTCCCGTCTGCTCGCGGAAAGGCCGCAGGACCTCCTCCGGGAAGCCGTGCGGGAAGGTCGGCAGCGGCTCCGGCGAGACGATGCCCGCGATCTCCCAATGGCCGATGGTCGTATCCTTGCCGCGGGAAAGCTCCTGCAGGCGCGCGAGCGCCGCGGTGGGCTTGTCCGCTTTCGGCAGGTAGTCGACCCCGTCGAGGTTTCCGAGCCCCATCGAAATGAGGTTCGGCATGGCGAACTTCGGCGACTGACTGCACGTGCGCAGCGTATCGGCACCGACGTCGCCGAAATCCGCGGCGTCCGGCTCAAAGCCGATGCCGCAGGAATCGAGAACGATCACAAATACTCGTTTCATTGCATCATTTCTCCAGTTTCACAGCCGTCTCCAGCGCCAGCTTCATCATGTTCGTGAAGCCGTTCTGGCGCTCCTCGGCGGTGCAGTTTTCATTGCGCAGCAGATGGTCGGACACCGTGCAGATCGCAAGCGCATGCTTGCCCGCGCGGGCAGCGTTCATATAGAGCGCGGCAGCCTCCATCTCGACGGCCATGACGCCCATCTTCTGCCAGGCCTTGTTGCCGATCCAGCCGCCGGTCATGTCGCCGTCGTCGCCGTAGAAGCGGTCGGAGGACAGGATATTGCCGACGTGGTACGGCAGCTCCAGCTCCTTCGCCGTCTCGACGCAGGTCTCGAGCATGTGATAGTCCGCGATGGGCGCGAACGTGCCGGGCAGGTGATACTGCCCCGCCCAGCTGGAGTCGGTGCAGGCACCCTGGCCGATGACGATGTCGCGCAGATTGATATTCTCCTGCATCGCGCCGGTCGAACCGATGCGCATGATGTTTTCTACCCCGAAGATGGTAAACAGCTCCCAGGAATAGATGC
>OHFP01001254.1_pt1 | contig 9686 bp, 10 predicted proteins | sample 1567591 | NCBI WGS metagenome assembly OHFP01 (sample SAMEA3879547, study PRJEB24766) | human gut metagenome | biome: human-associated habitat; feature: feces | place: USA | collected 1985/1987 | reverse complement strand
GCGCTGTCAGGAACGGGAGGTATCACGCTGCCCGGAACGAGGCTCCGTATCAGTCACATCCCGTTAGGCAGCTCCGCAAGCGCTGTTGCCAGGTTACTGTATTGCCATGTCTACCGTGCTGCTCCTGAATCTGCTTTTTTGCCAAGTCTGTCATTGCTATGTCTGTTGGATTACCAAATCTGCTTTTTACTAAGTCTGTAGTATGGTTTGGCCTACCGCATTGCTAAATCTGCTGTATTCCAGGTCTGCCGTACTGCTAGACCTGCCGTATTGCCAGGTCTGCCGGAAGCGTGAAGTTCCCGGTTTTCTGTCGGTATAGTTACGATATAAAAACCCGGGAACCAGGTGCTTTTTGAAATGTCTGACTGTTAATCGTTTGCAATTAGCACAGGTTCGTAAGTCGGTGTTTTTGAGGCGGCCAAAGAACAGACGTCTCCGAAAAATGTGCCTCCGAGTAGCCTGCATGGCCGTTTCTGCAAAGCCCGTTGTTCCCAGGTTTTTACATCTGCATCTGCCGCATTGCCTGCCTCTGTCCCCGGCCGTATCTTTCGCACGGATTGCTTCCTGCAAAACACCCGCCACACCGGCACGGCTTTCAATTGCCTGTGAGACAGATAAGTGAGGCGGGTGCATCCGAATTGGCGGTACCCTCCACGAAGGCCTGCCATACGCACGGCTCTGCGGGGGTCGGCCGTGGCGGGTGTTTTGCTGGAACCTCTCCGGGAATCTCTCCTGGTATCACTCTTGGTATCTCTCCGTTTTCTCGATGCCGGCAGTTTGGGACGCCGGAGAATCAGAAAATCCGGGGGGGGGGACTTTATGGTACTCGGCACTTCCGGAGGAAAAGGCGTCTTCACGGCCCCGGGCGTCCACACGGACTCAGATGCAGCCGGGAGCTTAATGGGCCTACCGCTCGGGGGTCTTCCCGGAACCTGCGGCTTCCGAGGCTTCCTAAACTTCCGGAGACTTCGCAGCCTTGGGCGCTCCCGCTGACTCAAATGTTTCCGGGGACTTCAAGGGCCTACCTCTCGGGGGTCTTCCCGGAACCTGTGGCTTCCGAGGCAGTCGATGCTTTCGCGGACTCAGGTGCTTCCGAGGCAGCCGATGTCTTCGCTGCCTCGTGCGTCTCCGAGGACTCAGATGCAGCCGGAGCCTTGGTGAACTTTTCGGACTTCGGCGCTCCAGAAGCCTTCCGGCCCTTGCGTATCCTGTGGTGGGGGCTCCAGATGCCGTAGACTTCGCTGACATTGCCGGCGGTGATGAACGCGGGAATCTCGTTCTCGCGGATGAAGGTCATCAGGGAGGCGAACTCATCCTGGGTGAGGATGCTCTGTATCTCCTTTGTCATGTTGCCGGAATATCCGCCTTCGACATCATACAGGCTGCATCCGCGGGAGACCGTGTTCACTATATACTCGCGTATGCGCTCGTACTCGTCCGAGATTATGCATACTCTCTTGCGCTTGTTCAGGCTTATCGTGAAATAGTCTACGATAAGGCCGTTGAGCCATGTGCCCACGATTCCCACGATAACCAGCCTGACGGGGTTGACGAAGAAGGCCGTGCAGCAGATTATCATGCCTGCTATGGTGACGGAGGTGCCTATGTCCATGTGGTAGTAGACATTAAGTATCTTGGCGGGGATGTCGAGCCCTCCGGTAGATGCGTTCATCCTGAAGAGTATGGCCTGCGACGCGCTGAGTATCAGAACAAAGCAGAGCAGGTCGAGCCACAGGTCGCCCATTATGGAAGTGGATCCGGGCTCCAGCAGCCGCTGGTACGGCAGCACGAGGTCCCAGAAGTCCATAAGCGGGCCGAACACCAGCGAGGCGTAGGCTGTCTTGATGCCGAACTCCTTGCCGAGCATTATATATCCGAGCAGCAGGCAAAGGGCGTTGATTATCGTCACGACAGTCGACACCTTCATGGTCACGCCTACGCCTGCGAGCAGGTTGCTCACCACAATCGCAAGGCCCGAGACGCTTCCGAGCACCAGATTTCCGGGAAGCAGGAAATAATATATGGCCGCAGCCGCTATCGACATAGCCAGGGTGATGACTATGAAATCCTTCCAGAACTTCCAGGTAAGGACGGCCGAGAAGATGCCCTTGCTGCCCATTACCTGAGGGACTTGATATATCCGTCAATCGCCCTGGCCGCAGTACGGCCGGCGCCCATTGCAAGGATTACCGTAGCGGCTCCCGTCACGGCATCGCCTCCAGCAAATACGCCTTTCCTCGTGGTAGCTCCGTCCGGATCGGCGACTATGCATCCCCTGCGCGTAGTCTCGAGACCTGCGGTGGTCTTGGCTATCAGGGGGTTCGAGCTCGTTCCGAGGGCCATTATCACGGTATCGGCCTCCATTTCGAACTCCGAGCCGGGGACTGGGACCGGGCTGCGCCTTCCGCTCTCGTCAGGCTCGCCGAGTTCCATTCTTATGCACCTGAGGGCCTTGACCCAGCCCTTGTCGTCGCCCAATATCTCGACGGGGTTGGTCAGCATGTCGAACACAATCCCCTCCTCGGCCGCGTGGTGGACCTCCTCCCTGCGCGCAGGAAGTTCCGCTTCGGTACGGCGGTAGACTATATGCACCTCGGATCCGAGCCTGAGGGCGGTGCGTGCGGCGTCCATTGCCACGTTACCGCCGCCCACGACGCAGACCTTGCGGCCTATGTGCACGGGAGTAAGGTAGTCCTCGCGGTAAGCCTTCATGAGGTTGTTGCGCGTGAGGAACTCGTTGGCGGAAAACACCCCGCAGAGGTTCTCTCCGGGTATGCCCATGAAACGGGGAAGACCGGCCCCGGTGCCGATGAACACGGCCTCGAAGCCCATTTCGTCCAGCATCCTGTCTATCGTCAGGGTACGGCCCACCACCACATCGGTCTCTATCTTGACCCCGAGGGCGAGCACCGAATCTATTTCGCGGCGCAGCACCTTGTCCTTGGGCAGACGGAATTCGGGGATGCCGTACTCGAGCACCCCTCCAGACCTGTGCAAGGCCTCGAATATGGTGACATCGTAGCCCCACTTGGCGAGATCGGCGGCGCAGGCAAGCCCGGCAGGGCCGGAACCTACGACGGCAACCTTGTGTCCGTTGGAGGGAGCTCCCGCGGCACCGGACTGAGAGGCAACGGGCTGAGCGGCCTCGGCAGTTGCGGCGGTATGGTCGGCGACGAACCTTTCGAGCTTTCCTATCGCCACCGGCTCTCCCTTGACGCCGAGCACGCAGCTACCCTCGCACTGGGTCTCCTGGGGGCATACCCTTCCGCACACGGCGGGAAGGGAAGAGTCCTCCGCTATTATCCGGGCGGCACCCTCGACATCGCCCTGAGCGAGCCTTGCGATGAAGTCAGGAATCTTCAGCCCCACCGGACAGGCCGCGACGCAGCGGGGATTCTTGCAGTGGAGGCATCGAGACGCCTCGAGCAGGGCCTCCTGCATGTCGTAGCCGTAGCATACCTCGTCGAAATTATGTGCGCGGACGGCAGGATCCTGCTCGCGTACCGGCACCCTGGGAATTCTGTTCGCCATTATGCGTCCCTCCCTATCTTACATTTGTGATGTTCATTCTCTGCGGCCTCTTCGCTGCGGTACTGGCCCTGACGGCGCATGGCCTCGTCGAAGTCCACCTCGTACCCGTCGAACTCGGGGCCGTCAACGCAGGCGAACTTCATCTTGCCGCCTACCGTGACCCTGCACGCGCCGCACATGCCCGTCCCGTCGACCATAAGGGTGTTCAGGCTGACTACTATGGGAAGCGACAGCCTGCGCGCGGTAAGCGTGGCGAACTTCATCATGACCATAGGCCCGATCGCCACCGCGCGGGTGTAGTCGTGCTCCTCGGAGACGAGCTTCTCGAGCAGGCCTGTAACCATGCCGTGGAAGCCCTCCGAACCGTCGTCAGTACAGACGAAGAGATTGTCGCACACCTCGCGCATGTCATCCCTGTATATCAGCAGGTCTAAAGTCTTCGCGCCTATTATCACATCCACGGGTATTCCGCGGGAATGCAGCCACTTGGCCTGCGGGTATACGGGAGCCGTACCCACTCCGCCGGCGATGAATATGTAGCGCTGGGAGCGAAGTTCCTCCTCAGGCATGGACACGAAATCCGAAGCGTTGCCAAGGGGGCCCACCACATCCGCGAAGCAGTCTCCAGCCTCCCGGGCTATTATGTCCGAAGTCGACGCCCCTATCCTCTGGGTGACTATCGTGACACTGCCCTCCTCCGGGTCGAAGTCGCTGATAGTCAGCGGAACCCTCTCCCCTTTCTCGTCGGCGAGCACCATAAGGAACTGTCCCGGGCGCGCAGAGGAGGCAATCAGTGGAGCATGCACCTTCATCCTGCAGATAGAAGGGGTCAGCATCTCTTTCGTCAGAATTCTGTATTCCATATCAAGTCCTTTCCAAATCTTTCAAATTTAATCATATTAGGGCATAATTCAAAAGGGACAGCCGGAAAAACGGCTGTCCCCCTAAAGCGCTGCAATATCCGACACCTAGAACCTGTAGCGGATGCCGAGGCACAGACCCTCCCAGCCGAACGCGCCTCTGGTCAGGAAGAACGCAGGCCTCCAGTCGAGAGAGATGTTTATCGGAGCGACGGGAATCGCATATTCGCACCCTATCTGCCCCACTATGGCCAGGCCGAAGCTGCTCACGGCAGTATTGTCGGAATTACGCACATTTCTTACTCCGAGCTGGGCGCCGGGACCGGCATAAAAGCTGAAGTCACCGGCATCGGCGAAATTAAAGTTGTACACTCCAGTCAGATAGAATCCGTTGGCCAGACCTCCGTTGAATCCGAGGTCGGCCTCAAGGAAGTTGGAGCCACCGAGATAATGCTGGTAGGAGACCTCGCCTCCCCAGCCGAAACGGCCACCTATAGCCTTGCTCTGGGCAGAAGCGGCGGCGGCGAAAGCGAATATCGAAAGAACGATTACGATCAGTCTTTTCATGACAATTGAAGATAAGAGATTAAACGATTCCTGAGAAGCCGAGGAAGGCCATGGCCATTATGCCCGCAGTGATGAGGGCTATGGGCAGACCCTGAAACGGCTTCGGTATGCTGTTGAGCGCGAGATGCTCGCGCAGTCCAGCGAAGAGACACATGGCCAGACCGTAGCCTATAGAGGTCGCGGCGGCATAGACGGTAGCCTCGCCGAGATTCAGCATCCCGGGAGCGTCACCGAAGTTGAACTCCTTGGTGACCACGGTAATCGCGACGCCGAGCACGGCGCAGTTGGTAGTAATCAGGGGGAGGAAGATTCCCAGGGCCTGATACAGCGACGGGCTGATCTTCTTCAGCACGATCTCCACCATTTGCACGAGGGCGGCGATTACCAGTATGAAAAGTATGGTCTGCAGGAAGGTCAGACCGAACGGAACCAGCAGATACTGGTTCAGGAGGTAGGTCACGACGGTGGAGAGGGTGATGACGAAGCATACCGCACCCGACATGCCCACGGCCGTCGAAAGCTTGTTGGAAACACCCAGGAACGGACAGATACCGAGGAACTGGGAGAGCAGGATATTGTTGACGAATATCGCCGAAATGATTATAAGAAAGAATTCCATGACGCCTCCTACTTCTTAGCCAGATACTTGTTGAACAGAACCATAAGATAGCCCAGGACGATGAATGCGCCGGGAGCCATCACGAAAGCCAGGACTCCGTCGCCGGGGATGAACTTCAACCCGAACACCGAACCGCTTCCGAGAACCTCGCGGATGATGCCTATCACAGTGAGGGACAGGGTGAATCCTATGCCTATGCCTATGCCGTCGAGTGCGGAGTCGAGCACGGAGTTCTTGTTGGCGAAGGCCTCGGCCCTTCCGAGCACGATGCAGTTCACCACGATGAGGGGGATGAACAGGCCGAGCGTCTCGTAGATGTCGGGCACGAAGGCCTGCATCATGAGCTGGAGCACCGTCACGAAAGTCGCGATGACGACTATGTATACGGGAATCCTGACCTTGTCGGGCACCGCAGGAGCCACCAGTGAAATCACTATATTGCTGAGGATGAGCACGAACATGGTGGCGAGACCCATTTCGAGTCCGTTAAGGGCGGAAGTCGTGGTCGCCAGCGTGGGGCACATTCCGAGCACGAGCGAGAAAGTCGGGTTGTCCTTGACGAACCCCTTGGTAATCAGAGAAAGCTTACTCATTTGACTGTCCTCCTACATTCTCAGTTATTGCATGATACACGTCCAGGGCGTTGGAAACCGCAAGGGCATAGGCCCTCGACGTGATAGTCGAAGCGGTTATCGCATCGACATCTCCTCCGTCCTTGGTCACCAGAAGCGTCTTCTGCGCAGGGTCCCAGCCCTTGAACTGGTCGATGAACGCGGCATCGGTCTGGCACTTCGCTCCGAGGCCGGGAGTCTCGGAATGGGAGAGCACGACCGTATTGTACACTATTCCGTCGGTGTCTATGCCGACCATGACGCTGAGAGGGCCGCTGAAACCGTTCGTGACGGAAATCACCGCATATCCGGCCCCTTCGACCGCATAGTAGGTATAGTCCGTACCTGCCAGCGTAATCGCCGACTCGACGGGCGTGGAGCTGAACTCGGGAAGCACCTTGGCTATCGAGGCGCTCGTCTTCTGCTGCTGGGCCACCGCTATGGGCTCCTCCGTCAGCACGTAAGTCCCTCCGAGGACAGCCGAGCAGAAGAAGCACACCAGACCGAGGCAGAGAACCATATTCTTCAAACTGGATTTTGCCGCCATGACTAAGCCCTCCCGTATTTTTTACTGTGGAACCACTTGTTGAGCAGAGGCACGACGCAGTTCATGATGAGAATCGCGAACGACATTCCTTCGGGATAAGAGCCGAAGTAGCGTATCATCATGACTATCACACCTATGCCTATACCGTATATTATGCCTCCGACCGTGCTCATCGGCGAAGTCACATAGTCCGTCGCCATGAAGCAGGCGCCGAGCACCATACCGCCCGTGAAGATGTTGAACAGGGGGCCGGTGTAGAGGTCGGGATTGACGAGGCTGAATATGCCGGAGACCACTATGACCGTCGCGAAGATGCTGAGGGGAATCCATATCTTCACCACCTTGCGCACGAGCAGGTAGGCGAATCCCACGAGCAGCGCCATGCTGGAGATCTCTCCGGCAGAGGCGCCGACGTCCATAAGCATCTGCTTGAGCGTGAGGCCGCTCTCGGCAAAGAACTCGGTCACGGTGGAACCGGATATCAGGGCCTCCTTGAGGGCGGTGAGGGGCGTGGCGCCGCTGACCGCGTCAACCGCAGGCACGAGACCGTCGGTAAGGCTCCAGTCGGTCATGTACACGGGGAACGATATCAGCAGGAAGATTCGTCCTGCAATGGCAGGGTTGAACACATTCTGCCCGAGACCGCCGAAAGTCATCTTTATGACACCTATCGAGAACACGCCTCCGATGACGGTCACCCACCAGGGAATGCTCGCAGGCAGGTTCATGGCAAGCAGCACGCCCGTCACGGCAGCCGACAGGTCGGACACGGTGGAAGGCTTCTTCAGCATGAAGCGGGTCACGGCCCATTCCGTCAGCACGCAGGACGCCACGCTCACGGCAAGCACCATAAGTTCCCTCCACCCGTAGAATACGATAGAAACTATTACGGCAGGCGCAAGCGCGATCAGCACGTCCCTCATTATCGACTGGGTGGACGTCTTGACATGCAGGTGCGGTGCCGGTGAAACAAGATACTTATCCATAGACATTTCTCAATTTACTTTTTAGAAGCCTCCGCGGCAGCCTTGGCGGCAGCGGCACGCGCACGCACCACGCCCATAGCCTGGGCCTTGGCCTGGCGCACGTTGTCGAGCAGGGGTATGTTCGCAGGACAGCTGTACAGACAGCAGCCGCACTCGATGCAGTCGTGTGCGGCGTTCTCGACGAGCCCGTCCACGTCCCCGGCCTTGTACAGCCTGTTCAGCAGGAAAGGCTCGAGCCCCATGGGGCATGCGTCCACGCACTTGCCGCAGCGTATGCAGTTCCCCGCAGGCTTGCGCCTGGTGGACTCCATGCTGAGATAAAGTATCGACGAAGACCCCTTGACGGTGCAGGCGTCGGGATTGCTCACCGCCTTGCCCATCATAGGGCCGCCGCTGATGATCTTCGCCGCGCCCTCGGGCACGCCTCCGGCCTGCTCCATTATGAAGCTCAGCGGAGTTCCTATGCGGAACCTGTAGTTGTGCATCCTGTCCGTACCCATGCAGTTGCCCGTCACGGTCATGACCTTGGACACGAGGGGCATGTTCTTCTGCACCGCCTCGTACACGGCAAGGGCCGTCGCCACGTTCTGGACCACTGCGCCGGCGTCTATGGGCAGGCAGCCGGACTTCACCTGACGCCTGAGTACCGCGTCGATGAGCTGCTTCTCTCCTCCCTGCGGATAGCGCTTGCGCAGCACGGCAACCTCCATATTGCGGTATCCGAGCTCGGATATCGCCTTCCTCATGGCCTCCACGGCCTCGGGCTTGTTCTCCTCGATTCCTATCACGCAGCGGCAGCCGAGCACCTTCTGCATGATTGCGGCGCCGACAGCAATCTCCTTCGGACGCTCGACCATGATCCTGAAGTCGCAGGTAAGGAAAGGCTCGCACTCGGCACCGTTGATGATCAGGCAGTCGGCCTTCTTCCCGGGACCGGGATTGAGTTTCACATGGGTAGGGAAAGTGGCACCGCCGAGACCGACGACTCCGCAGGACTTTATCCTGTCGAGTATGAAGCCTGGATCCTCCGGAATATCGGTCACAAGCGTGTCGGAGAGGTCTATGCCCTCCGCCCATTCGTCACCCTCGACGGCAATCTCGATATGCGTCACCCAGTTGCCCGCAAGATCCTTGCGGGGAGATATCGCCTTCACCGTACCGCTGACGGGCGAATGTACGAACGCTGAGATGAATCCGCCGGGTTCGGCTATCACTTGACCTGCCTTGACCTTGTCCCCGGCAGCGACCACGGGCTTCGCAGGGGCGCCCAGGCTCTGCGCCACGGACACATACACTGTAGGCGGAAGCGGCAGAGTCTCGATGCGGCAGTCACGCGACAGCTTGTTGTCGGCGGGATGCACGCCGCCTATTGAAAATGTTATAAGCTTACTCATTTGCAGCCTCCTTCTTTACTGGCTTTACAGGTTTCTCTTTCCCTGAGGGCGCTGCGGCAGGTTCCGCCTGCGCAGCAGCCTTCACGGGAGCTGAGGTTTTCGCGGGAACGGCGGCCTTCGCGGGAGCGGGATCCTTCGCAGGAGCCGCAGCCTTTGCGGGTGCAGGCTCGACCTTCTTCGGGGTGAAGTTCACCGCATGGATAGCGCCGGTGGGGCACTCGAGCACGCACTGGCCGCAGGCCACGCACTTCGTGAAATCTATATAGCTGAGATTGTTCTCGATAGTGATTGCGCCGAACTTGCAGACCTTGGCGCACTTGCCGCAGCCTATGCAGGCGGCCGAGCAAGCCTTGCGTGCGACTCCGCCCTTGTCCTTGTTGATGCAGGACACATAGACCCTGCGCCGGTTGCGCGCCGTTGTGCCCATGTTGCGTATCTCTATCACTCCCTTGGGGCAGGCTTTCGCGCAGGCACCGCACGCCGTGCATCTGGTCTCGTCCACGACGGGCAGCCCGGTAGCGGGATCCATGGAGATAGCTCCGAACTGGCAGGCGGCCACGCAGTCGCCGCA
>OHFP01001249.1_pt1 | contig 9707 bp, 9 predicted proteins | sample 1567591 | NCBI WGS metagenome assembly OHFP01 (sample SAMEA3879547, study PRJEB24766) | human gut metagenome | biome: human-associated habitat; feature: feces | place: USA | collected 1985/1987 | reverse complement strand
GCACTGGCAGAAGCAGAGTTTACCTGGCATTATTATGACGGACTTTATACAAAAGATAACTTACCAGAGAAAGCAACACGTACCTGGGTTACAAAAACGGTGGCAGAAAAGAGCAGTGACGGAAGTATTCATTATGTGACAAAACTGGAAGATGCTTACAAAGTATCCGGAGATGCATTTTACACCCAGAATGAAAAAAGCGTATTACCACTTGGAACACTGACTGTTGAGGAGACAAAAGCACCAGACGGATATTTACTGGACGGAGCTTATATGCAGGCAGGAGACAGTACAGAACAGATAAAAGGAATGTATCTGACACAGATCACAGAGGACGGAGAATTTGAAGTTCTTTCCGGAAGCAACCAGTATTCCGTATCTGATCAGGTAATCCGAGGTGGTGTGAAGATTCAGAAACGTGATTTGGAGACAAAAGAAACCAAAGCATAAGGAAGTGCCACATTAAAAGATGCAGCATGTGCAATTATTTCACTGAACGAGAATCCAGTTCTAGTAGAAGGAAAGCTGTACAAGAAGAATGAGACAGTTAAGACGATTCAGACAGGGATTGACGGAATTGCAACGACATCGGCAGATTTACTTCCATATGGTAAATACAAACTGGAAGAAACCAAAGCACCGGAAGGTTATCTGACTGACGGGGCAAAAGCGATTGAATTTTCGATTACGGAAAATGGAAAAATCGTAGATTTAACAGACGAAAGCCATTCCATTTACAACCAGATTAAACGTGGAGATTTAGAAGGAGTAAAGATTGGAGCAGGTACACATAAGAGGCTTGCAAATGTTCCTTTTAAGATTACAAGTAAAACAACCGGAGAGAGCCATATCGTAGTGACAGATAAGAACGGTCAGTTTTCAACTGCTTCCAATTGGGCATCTCATAAGAGAAATACAAATGCCGGGAAATCCAGTGAGGACGGAATCTGGTTCGGAACTTCTGAGCCGGACGACAGCAAAGGTGCATTACTTTATGACACTTATGAGATTGAGGAGTTAGCTTGTGAATCCAACAACGGTATGAAATTGATTCCAGCATTTGAAGTTGTTGTCAGCAGAAATAAAGTAACCATCGACCTTGGAACACTGACCGATGAGTATGAAAAAGAGATTACTATTCATACAACAGCAACGGATAAAGAAACGGGCGAAAAAATAATTGTTGCAGGAAAGAAAGTAACGATTGTAGATACGGTTACTCTGGACGGTCTGGAAGAAGGCAGAAAATATCAGTTAAAAGGCTGGCAGATGCTGAAAGAGGAAAATGCAGAACTGCTCATTGATGGAAAGCGTGTGGAGAGTGATTATACCTTTGTTGCTGACAATGAAAAAATGAAAGTAGAAATTTCTTATACGTTTGATGCATCAGAACTTGGCGGACAGAATCTGGTTACATTTGAAGAATTATATGATCTGAAGAATCCGGAAGAACCTGTAAAAGTTGCAGAGCATAAGGACATTGACGATGAAGGTCAGACCGTAACTATCAAAGAAGTACCGGAAACATCAACTCCAGAGACACCGGGTACTATTACAAAGACAAGTAATCCTCCAAAAACGGGCGATACTGCGAATGCAGTTTTATGGATAGCCATTCTGGTATTATCGGCAGCCGGAATCACGGGAGTTCGTATCTGGAATAAAAAGAAACAGGTTAAGAGATTAGGAATTGAAGAAAAGAAAGAAGAGGAGGAGTAAAACAGAGGGCGGCGATATGCTGCCCTTTGATGCTGAAATGGGAAAGAATCAGAAAGCAATAAAAGTATTACAGCGTTTATTTGATGCCGGATACGGAACGGAGAAAGAGATTGTCAATATGACGATGGATGAAATGCTTGCTTTGCCAGGAGTAAATGTAGCAGACCTGTGCATTGTCAGTGAGTTACAGAAAAGCATTAAGGCAAACAAAGGGATAAGCTATTTGTCAGAGAAAACAGAAGCAAGGGAAGAAACGAAAGGAGCAGATTATGGTGGAACAACCTAAATATTTGGAAATGACATTATCACAATTGAAAGCATATGTGGAATCTTCAGAGAGTAATGTTCTTCTAGTTGTAGAATTTCCAAAAGGAGATCAGAAGGATGGAGAATGAATTGGAAGTTGTGAATATCCGTTTGGTAAAAGAACCATCTCTTTATAGTGAGCAGATATTGGATAGTCCACAGGCTGTTGTAGAATTGATGGCGAAGGAGTTATCTCAATATGACAGAGAAGTATTTTGTATCCTGAATATGAAAAATAACGGACAGGTAATCAATATGAATCTGGTCAGTGTTGGAACAATCAATGCATCTTTGGTAATTCCCAGAGAAGTTTTTAAGAGCAGTATTCTGGCAAATGCTTCTGCAATCATTGGACTTCATAATCATCCCAGTGGCAATGTGAAACCGTCAAAAGAGGATATGATTGTTACGAGAAAGCTGCAGAAGTGCGGACAGCTACTGGGGATAGAATTGCTGGATCATATCATTGTCGGTGGAACTAATGGAAAGATGCTCAGCTTCCGAGAAGAAAAGATGTTGAATGTGACAGGAAGGATGGATTGGGAGAGATAGAACAAAAAAGAATTAGAAGTTTTTATTTATTGTAATATTTCATGTAGCGGCATTAGTAAAATAGTGTCGCTACAAAAAGCTGACTTATACATTGATATTATATGCATAACTCAAAATAAAATTGTTAAAAATAGAAAAAGAAACAATATATAACGAAAAAATCTCTAAATAATAAAATTTACATTGACTGAGAGAAGAGTAAAACATATAATAAAGGTGGAGGTGTATAAGAATGTTAGTAAAAGTAAGTGTTGAAAATTTTAAATCTTTTGATAAAGCAGCAGAGCTGACAATGATTTCCTCAAATAAAATACGAACAAATGCAAATCACAGGTTAAAGATAAAAAGTACCCAGTTATTAAAATATGCAGTCGTTTATGGAGCAAATGCATCTGGAAAGACCAATTTGGCATTGTTCTTTAAATTTTTAAAAGATAGTGTCTGCAATGGTATTCCGATAGAAGCTACACAGATGTTTTGTAAGAATCGGCAGGAGAATAAGGAACGAGAAAGTAGTTTTGAAATTCAGATTACTGTAGGTGACAAATTTTATGCCTATGGTTTTTCTGCAGTTTTAAGCAGACGAAAAGTAACCGGAGAATGGTTATATGAATTATACCAGAACGGTTCGGCAAAATGTCTGTTTGAGCGAGAAGGAAGTAAACGTCCGGTGTTAAATGATGGTATTACGCTGATAAACACAGAAAAAAATAAATTTGAAACCTATGCAGATGATTTTGAAGGAAATGAAACATCTTTGTTCCTGACGGAAATGAATCGTGGGAAAAAATATAGCACACGATCAAAATTATTGTTCTTCCGGGATGTATATGACTGGATTCAGAATCATATTTCGATTATCACACCGGATACCCCGTTGATTGATCTGGAGTACTACTATGATGATAATTCGTTGAAGCTGATTAATAAATTGATCAAAACATTTGATACGGGTATCAGTCAGGTAAAAATCGAAGAAATTACACTGGATGAATTATCAAATGCGATGCCGAAACCAGTATTTGATAAGATGATGCAGCATGTGAAAAATAGAATGGAAGAGCAGGAAGAACCGTCATTCAGAATGACAATGAGATCGAAGGAAACTTTTTTCAATATCGAAGTTGAAGGACATTCTGAACCGAAGGTCACAACAATCCGATTGCATCATAATAAGTCATTTTATGAGTTCGGTTTTGATGAAGAGTCTGATGGAACAAGAAGATTATTCGATTTGATGGATATGCTGTTGAATAAACGAGAAGATGTTCTTTATGTTGTGGATGAATTGGAGAGAAGCTTACATCCGAAATTGACAGAACGATTTTTGCAATTGTTTATGCAGCTACATGATGAGCAGCGTATGCAGCTATTGTTCACTACACATGAATCATCCATTATGGATCAGGCTATTTTTAGAAGGGATGAAATCTGGTTTGTAGAACGTAACGCAGAAAATGCAAGCTCTATTTATTCCTTAGATCGTTTCAAGGAGAGGTATGATAAAGTGTTGAGCAAGGCATATCTGGAAGGCAGGTATGGTGCGATACCAGTATTTTCAACATTTGACTTTAGAGAGGAGGAGTAGCCTTGGCTCCAGTAAGAAGTTATACGAATTGGAATAGTAGAACTACAGATGAAGAAGAACAGATTGAGCCTTATCGTAAGTACTTTTTCATATGTGAGGGTGCAAATACTGAAACATGGTATTTCAAAAAGTTAATTGATATCCGAAAAGAGTTAAATATTCATCCATTGATTGATATCCGGTTACTTGAAAAAACAGAGGGAGACAGGGACATTTCATTTCCAAGACGTTTGATTGAGTTTGCAGAAAATCAGAAAGAAAATCCAGAAATAGCGTTTGATAAAGAACGGGATAAGATGATTGTTGTATTTGATGGAGACATTTTTGAAGAGAAGGTACTTGATTATGATGAATTGGTAGCTGAAGGTGAAAAGAAGAATATATTAGCGGTTAGTAATCCGGCATTTGAATTATTTCTGTTGTTACATTATGAAAATTCATACGAAGATGATATTGAGCCAAATGCTGAACAGATTATCCAGAATGAAAAAGATGGACATCAGACATTTATCTATAAGTTGTTACTTGCCAGAACAGGAATCAATCCCAAAAAGAATTCTGCAATTGGAGAACTGGCGAAGAATATAGAGATTGCTATTGAGCAGGAAAAGAAAATCAATAAAGATATTGACGATCAGCTTATTACGGACACATCTGTAAAGAAATTGACGGTAAATGGATTATTTGAGCGATATATGGCGACAAAGAATATCCGGGAAAAAACGAAAAAGGACTACTGGCGAACATGGAATTATCGGATAAAGAATACTCTTGGAAACATCCGTGTAGTTGATTTTAAGACATCTCATGTACGGACATTTTTTTCAGGACTTTCGGATGAGGGTTTGGCACACAGCACGATTAAAAGTATGTATGCTTTATTAAACCCAGCATTTAATATGGCTGTGGAGGATGGGATTATCCGTAAAAATCCGGTAACAGGAACTCTTGGCGATTATGGTGCTGCTGCAAAGGAGAAAGAGGCATTAACGCTGGAACAACAAGAGAAGCTTCTGAAATTTGTGGAGAACAGTAAGGTGTATAAGCCGCATTTGCCAATGATGCAGATTATGTTTGGAGCCTGCCTGAGAATAAGTGAAACAATCGGATTGACCTGGTCAGATGTGGATATGAAAAACCGGGAAATTCATGTGAATGGACAGCTTGTTTATTATGAGGGAGAAGAAGGTTATTGTTTCCATGATTCGGAGACAAAAACGGATGCTGGAATCAGAACAATTCCTATGACTCAGACCGTATATGATGCGTTTCGTAAGCAGAAGGAATTAAATTTGATGTTGGGATTGCAGAGTAATGTAGAGATTGGTAAACGCAGTGGTTTTATTTTTAACACAAAACATGGGCGTCCGATTATGCCAGCAGGTGTGAATAGTTTTCTGAAGAATATCGTTAATGCCTATAATAAGAGAGAAACAATATTGGCGGAAAATGAGAACAGGGAGCCAGAACTGATGCCTCATATATCTGCACACATTCTTCGTCACACAGGATGTACCAGATTGGGTGAGAATAATGTTAATCCGAAAGTTATGCAATATGTAATGGGGTGCTGGATGTCCGGTGGACATCCGTTAAGCACCGACCATAGCGGAGCGAAGACCACTCTGATGCGAAGATCACTATGAATATCTACAATCATATCGCTGAAATGGCTCATGTAGAAAATGAGATGTCAAAAATGAATCTGCCGGAAACTGTACCTGCTGTGGTGTAAATGTAAGTCGATGGTGTAATTTGGTGTAAAGAAAATGAGTGTTACACCAAAATCAAATGAAATGGTGTAAAAATGGTGCAAAATCAAGAAAATCGAGTGCGAAAGTAAGTGAGAATCCCCTGTGAAGCCCATAAAATCACAATGTCATTAACTTAAAAGCAGAAGATATTTATTCCGAAATGGATTAGATATCTTCTGCTTTTTTTGATATGCTTATATTGTAAAAAGAAGCCATGAACCTGCTCAAAAAAGGATGTGATTATGCATGAAGCATTCTCAGAAACGTATATTCATGGATATAGAAAAAATGACTTCTGATGAATTTAAGGCATTTTGCCGATCAGGTAATAAAAATTATTTTACCAGAATTCGAAAAATGCCTCTTCAGGATCTTCTTTTCACGATGATAAACAGAAAGGGGTTGACGTTGGCATTGGAACTGAGAAATTATATGAAACTTGCTCATCCTGGTGTGTCTATTTCAAAACCAGGATATCTGAAACAGCGTATGAAACTTAATCCAGATGCTTTTTTAGAATTATATAAATATCATAACCGTAACTTTTATGCAGATTCCACCTTTTCAACTTACAAAGATCATTTAATATTAGCCGCTGACGGCTCAGATATTAATATTCCTACCACTGCTGAAACACTGAAACTATATGGTTCTGCAAGCCGGAAAAACACAAAGCCCCAAGCTCAAATAGGATTAGGCTGTATTTATGATGTAATGAATCGTATGATACTGGAAAGTGACTGTAATAAGGTGAAATTTAATGAAATGCGCCTGACCGAAAAACAGATGGAGCGAATACCGGAAACAATAGGCAGCATTCCCTATGTTATTATCATGGACAGAGGCTATCCTTCTACGCCAGCGTTTATACATATGATGGATAAGGATATTAAATTTATCGTACGTTTAAAAAGCAGTGATTACAAAAAAGAGCAAAACAGTTTAATAGAAAAGGATCAGCTAGTTAAAATAAAACTTGATAAGTCAAGAATCAGACATTACGAGGGAACGCCAGATGGAGAACGTATGAAAGAATTAGGTGAAATTTCATTGCGTATGGTAAAAATCCTATTAGAAAACGGAAGTTTAGAAGTTTTGGCTACAAATCTTTCACAAACTGAATTTCATACAGAAGAAATAAAAGAATTATATCATATGAGGTGGGGGATAGAGACTGCGTATGAAACGCTAAAGAGTCGGTTACAGTTAGAGAATTTTACAGGAACAAAACCTATTCTGTTATTACAAGATATATACAGCACTATATATCTGAGCAATTTAGTTGAAGATATCATATTAGATGCAGAGCGTGAACTGGATCAGAAAGAAGCGAACAGAAAACATAAAATGATGATCAATCAGACTGTTAGTATTGGAATCTTAAAAAATGATCTGATTTATATACTTCTTGAAACGGATGGTCAAAAGAAAAATATGTTATTTCAGCAAATATATGAAGATATCAGTAAAAATCTTGTTCCCATTCGTCCTGATCGGCATTATACCAGAACGAAAGGGCAATTAGCAGGAAAATATTCGAATACCCATAAAAGAGCGTACTGAGCTAAAAAATACGAGTACAAAGAGAAGGGGATAAGTATGCCCATATACAAACAAAAAGCAGGAATCATAGTTTTATAGAGAGTATGAAACTTTTTCTGTAAAATAGTGTTTAAAAGGTTCTTCTATGATAAAATAAATATCATTAGGAGGGCCTTTTATTATGGCAAGACAAAAGAAACCTGTACATCGAGTACAAATGACAGAAGGAAAAAGAAACATTATCCACCAGCTTCTTGAAGAGTATGATATTCAGTCCGCAGAAGATATCCAGGACGCCCTGAAAGATCTTTTAGGCGGCACCATTAAGGAGATGATGGAAGCGGAAATGGATGATCATCTCGGCTATGAAAAATCAGAACGTTCTGATAATGATGACTATAGAAATGGCTATAAACGCAAACAGGTCAATAGCCGTTATGGTTCTATGGAAATCGAAGTGCCGCAGGATCGTAAATCAACTTTTGAGCCACAGGTAGTAAAAAAACGCCAGAAAGACATTTCTGATATTGATCAAAAGATTATCTCCATGTACGCAAAAGGTATGACTACACGACAGATCTCCGAAACTATCGAAGATATTTATGGTTTTGAAACATCCGAAAGTTTCATTTCTGATGTTACAGACAAGATCCTTCCACAGATCGAGGACTGGCAGAACCGACCATTAGATGAGGTATATCCGATCCTGTATATTGATGCGATCCATTATTCTGTGCGGGATAATGGAGTGATCCGTAAGCTTGCCGCTTACGTCATTCTGGGAATCAATACAGAAGGAAAGAAGGAAGTCCTGACGATCAGTATCGGAGACAATGAAAGTGCAAAATACTGGCTGTCGGTTATGAATGAGCTGAAAAACCGGGGTGTAAAAGATGTATTGATCATCTGTGCTGATGGCCTGACAGGAATCAAAGAAGCTATTGCTGCCGCCTTTCCCAAAACAGAGTATCAGCGTTGTATCGTGCACCAGGTAAGGAACACTTTGAAATATGTCCCTGATAAAGACCGAAAAGCTTTCGCAACAGACCTGAAGACCATCTATCAGGCTGCAGATGAAAAGAAAGCACTGTCTGCTCTGGATCGGGTAACAGAAAAATGGACTCCCAAATATCCGAATTCCATGAAACGCTGGAAAGATAACTGGGATGCGATCTCCCCGATCTTCAAATTTTCAGCCACCGTCAGAAAGGTCATTTATACGACCAATGCGATCGAATCGCTGAATTCAACCTACCGTAAGCTGAACCGCCAGAGAAGCGTATTTCCAAGTGACACCGCACTTCTGAAAGCCCTGTATCTGGCCACATTTGAGGTAACAAAAAAATGGACGACAACCATCCGGAATTGGGCACAAGTTTACGGGGAACTGAGTATTATGTACGAGGGACGATTACCAGAATAATCCGTTTTGAGACATGTTAAGACGGGCGGAATATCCGCCTGCTCTTGACATGCAGATTTGCAACTGTTATATATAAAACAAGGGCGAAAAGCTCTATGAAAGAACTTTTCACCCTTTATTATCATAGAAGAATCTTATTTACAGACTTTTTCTCACAGTCTCGTTTTATAAATGCTTACGATTTCTGCTCTTTGCTAAAGTTAATGACATTGCATAAAATCAAGGCTTCACAAATTCTTCACAAAAAAATTAGCACTCACCCCTTGACAGTGCTAACAATGAGATGTATAACATCAATTGTAAGAGGAAAACAATAGATAAACAGTGAAGTTAAGCATTCATTGTAATAGAAGGAGGTAATCGTATGAACATTAATAAGTTTACACAGAAGTCTATTGAGGCTGTTAACCAGTGCGAGAAGATTGCCTACGATTATGGTAATCAGGAGATTGATCAGGAACATTTTCTGTACAGTCTCTTAACTATAGAAGATAGTCTTATCGCGAGCCTGATAGAGAAGATGGGAATTGATAAGGACACATTTATTAAAAATATTGAGACTTTACTTAGCCAGAAGAATAAGGTTTCAGGAAATGTACAGCTTTATGTAAGCAATGATCTTAATAAGGTTTTAGTAAATGCTGAAGATGAAGCAAAGAGAATGGGGGATGCATATGTTTCTGTTGAGCATCTTATGCTTGCGATGATTGCAGCACCTAACAAGGGTATAAAGCAGCTTTTTAAGACATATGGAATTAACAGGGAATCATTCCTGTCAGCCCTTGCGACAGTAAGAGGTAACCAGAGTGTTACTTCGGATAAT
>OHFP01001246.1_pt1 | contig 9733 bp, 7 predicted proteins | sample 1567591 | NCBI WGS metagenome assembly OHFP01 (sample SAMEA3879547, study PRJEB24766) | human gut metagenome | biome: human-associated habitat; feature: feces | place: USA | collected 1985/1987 | reverse complement strand
CGGCCGCTGACCTGCCACAGCCCGGTAATGCCCGGTCGCATGGACAGCCGCCGCTTGTGGTGAGAGCTGTACTGCTCAAATTCGTCCAGCGTGGGCGGGCGGGTGCCAACCAGGCTCATCTCGCCTCGCAGCACATTCCAAAACTGAGGCAGTTCGTCAATGGACGTTTTGCGAATGAACTTGCCTACCTTCGTAATTCTGGGGTCATCTGTCATTTTAAACATCAGACCGTTCATCTCATTCTTGGCCATCAGGTCCTTTTTGCGCTGTTCGGCGTCCACATACATACTGCGCAGTTTGTAGATTTCAAAAATGCGGCCATTCAATCCAACCCGCTTCTGTTTGAAGAAAAGAGGGCCGGGGCTTTCCAGCTTTAGCGGGATTGCCGTAATGGCGATAACGGGAACACTGATGACCAATCCAACCAATGCGCCACAAACATCCATGGCCCGTTTAATCATCTGGCTGCGAACACTGTGATGCACCGTGCTGATGCCAATCATGAACGCGTTGCCTCGTCTCTCCATGTTGGTAGCGACATGGCTGCACCACCGCTCCCCTGCCGTGCTGCCATACAGCTGCTCAAGAAGCGGCACACTAAAATGCACATCCAGTCCCATACTCTCAAGCTCCACTAAATATTGGGCCAGAGATCTTCCGGTATCGTATGGCACATCGATGTAGACCTCATCCAATGCGTCACGGCGCACCCATTCCATAAAGTCAGAGATACCAGCTTTGACAGGGACCCCGAGAATTTTCGTCCCGATCTCTTCCTCTTTGGCATCCATCAAGGCAACGCCGCAGAGGTCCTTGGTCCAATCCTGTTGTAAATCACGCAGAAGTGGCTCTGCGCGGTCCGCCACCGTCAAGACCCCGACCAACTTGCTTAGGGTTGCCCTCTGCTCGGAGAAACGAAGATATCGCTTGATCACTAATAGTGCCAACGGCTGCAGCAAAAAGTTAAATGCTAGAATTCCAAAGAAGAAATATCGGGAATCTGCCAAAGAGATCTTCGTCACAATCATCAGGAAAGCCGAAGCCGCTCCAATGATTAATGTCATCCCTGCTGAGCGCAAAAGATCTCCGTGAAACCTGCGGCAGGTGATGTCCTGTTCCTGATCAAAACCAATAAAACTGACGAGAAAGGTCAACGCCAAAATCAAATAAAATTGCAGACAATCCTTATCGGTGTAAGTTTGCGGAATGAGATGCAACCATGCACCAAAAATCAAATGAGACAGTAAAATCGAAACGGCAAAGGCGACAGTATCCGCTATGAAGGTCAAAATATACTGATATCGCGCACGATATGACATTTTTTGCTTCATTCCTCCTCACTTCATACTTTCCGTGGCTCTATTTCAGCACTTATGCCCCACCAGGGTTTGATTTTTCACAATCCGCGCCGGGTTCCTGCTCACCAGCAGGTCCGCATAGCCCGGCGAATAGTTCTGCGCCACATACTGCCGCACACGTTCGAGATTCGTTGTCCGCGTCTTGGTGTCGTGGGCGTCGCTGGCGATCACATGGGCTACGCCGTGGCGCAGCGCCCAGGCGGCAGTCTGCGCACAGTGGTTGCCGAAGCGGCCAAGCACACTGTCTTTATCCAGCTGGATCACATACCCGGTATAAAACCATACGGACAGGCAATCCGGGTTGCGCCAAACCGCTGTATATCGTTCCGGGTGGGCCAGCACCGGGACATACCCTGCCTGGCTCACTGTTCTGGCAGCCCACTCTATCTGCGTTAATGTCACATCAAATGGGAACTCAATCAGTAGATAGTTAGAATCAGCTAACGTGAGAACTTCATGTCGTTCCAGCGTTTCAGGTAGCTGGTCGTTACAAAGCAGTTCGGCACCTGCAACTAAAGTTATTGGCATCCGCATTCGCACCAGTACATAGTTCAATACTTTCACTGCTTTTTTGATTTTTGTCGAACGTTGCAGCAGTCCCTGTTGCCCTGCTGTGCAGTGGGGAGTGCAAACGATTTGACACACACCCATTGCTGCAGCCGTTTGTAACATTTCGAAGGACATATCTGACGATCTTGAGCCGTCATCTAATCCCGGCAATAAATGACAATGCAAATCTATTATTTGTGTATCTCGTTGGAAAAGTTTGGTTTTTGTCTCATACATAAGGATATCCAAGCACTTTATTCAATGTTATTTCCTTTGCCCTGGTTTCCATTTTGTACGCCATATGTATAGCAGCTATAGTCTCCATAGCCATAATAGCCATACCCATAGCCATTTGTTTGTGGAAGTTCGTTCAGGACATAGCCCAGCACGATTGCCTTTTGATTATCAAACATTGAAAGGGCATCGGAAATATCATTTTTCGTTACATAATCGTATCGAATAACAAACAGTACAGCATCAGCCCAATCAGCCAGTAGCGCCGCATCTTGATAAAGCCCGCAAGGAGGCGTATCCACGATGATATAATCAACTTGCTGTCGAAATGTATCTAGTATTTTTCTCAAGGTCGAGCTACTCAGCGTTCGGATGGGTTTATTCGCTGATTTCTTTCCCCCCCAAAAAAAGAAACCATGTTGATTGAGCTCATAAACAAATTGTTTATCACCATTTTTTGCTCCCTCAAGGACATCCTCCGCATTTATTCCTTCACGGCAACCAAGTAGTTTTGCATCTTCTTGACTACGGAGATCCATATCTGCAAGGAGTACCCTGCTACCACTCTTCGCTAGCTGCTCAGCCAAGTTTATTGCAATAGTCGTTCGTCCTTCACCCGCCAAACTGCTAGCAATAAGTACCGTTTTTGCATTATGTTGTTTTAGTGTTGTTCGCAATCGTGTGACTACTGCATGTATGCTTTCACGGAATCCATGAGCACAATGTGGATCCAATGCCGAAATATAGGTTGCATCCCTTATCGTTTTCCTGGCTTTCAGATGCACAATAGGTATTGAGCCTATACATTTAATACTCGATATTTTTTCCATATCACTGGCCGTCCTAACAGTATTCCGAAACCAAGCCATCACTCCAACGATCATTATTGCTATCGCTATTCCGCCTGTTCCGCCGACAATAACACTTTTAGGTATATTCCAAATGTTATAGGGGGTGGTCGGTGTTTTAATGTTATCAAGTAAATGAAGCTCAATATTACCCAAAACAAATTTTGAGACTTGAGGGTAAATTGTTAGAGTCGCATCCAAAATTGCTTGAGCGCCTTCTGCTGTGAGAGCATCTACCCGAAGGGTAGCAATGTTAGAATTTTCTATTGTTTCTGCTGTTATGGTTCCATCCAATGTATTTTTTCCTAATGCCTCTAATAAAACACTGTTGAAATATTCGCTTTGTAGAATATAAGGAAATGTTTCTGCAACTTGATTTGCCGCGCTTATAGTCCCATCAAATCCAGTTGAACCGCCAACGGAAATCGTAAAAGTAGCTTCACAACGATAGATTGGTTTTATTAGAAACCTCATTGCAAATAGAGTAATGCACATACCACCCACCACAAACAAGGCAAACAGCCACCACATCTTTTTTGCAATGCTGAAGAAAGTACTTATGAACACTGTCAGATCAATTTCTTCTTCATCGCCATTTATCTCCGGGGATGTAATTTTTATTTCATCTGCCATAGTGGGGGAATACCTCCTATTTCATGTCATTCTCGGAAACATGGTGTCCTGTTATCTAAGTGGCGAATGAATTTACATCGTCATTTGCAGTTACCATATACTCATTTCCGAAAGCCATTAAGTACAAACCCAGAAAAATCACCAGAGCTTTTACAAGCCAAATCAACAATATCGTTAATGGCTCTCACATCAGACACGTCTTGACGCACAATCAAGGCTGTGGTATCTGCGTAATGCATCAGTACCTCCGTATCAGCGGCTGCGACAACAGGAGCGCTATCTATAATTATGTAGTCCATCTGCTTTTGCAGAATTTCAAAAATTCTCCGTACCGATGGATTATTTATAACTTCAATAGGTTCTTTGACCGGCTTGAACTGAAAAAGCTCCCACAATCCGCTGTGATGATTAAGCTTTAGTGCTTCTCGCAGTGAAGCCTTTTTATTAATAACATCTGAAAAAGATGGCCGTTTGATATTTTGTTCACTAAAAATACGCCATTGTGTAGGATTGCGCAGATCCGCATCTACTAAAACAACATCTTTGCCTCGCTCTGCCAACGACATAGCAATATTGGCTGCTACTGTTGACTTACCCTCATTTTCTACAGCACTTGTTATAAGCACCACTTTAAACTTTTTCTTTTGCAGGTATGCTTCTATACGAGTTGCCACACGGCGACTTGCTTCAGCGAATGACATACTTACGTTTGACGAAGACAATGTCATAGATGCGGTAGCCCTATTTTTTCTCCCAAAGTAGCCACCATGTATATGTTTTTGTTCAAACGGTATTACACCGAGTATTGCACCATCTAATACAGTCGATGCCTTTGAGGCAACTTTAACAGTATTGCGAAAAAGATAAAGCAACGTAATCAACAGGGACGCAATTACAGCTGTGACAGAAGCAAACAATATACGGTATTCTATAAATATGCCGATATTCGAAGGTTTCTCCGGAATAGACGGTTCTTCTAATACTTCAATGGTGGCATCAGAGAATACATACCCCGCCATTTCATCACAGTTATCTATTATTGCGTGAATGAGGACAAATGCCTCCCGCGGCGAGCTAGATGACACTTTTAAATCCAACAGGTTAGTTTCCTCAATTGGAGTACAGGTTATGGTTCCTGCTATATCGGTGCCAATAACCTCTGACAAGCGGTCTTCTACGGCATCACTTTGAATAACTTCGCTATAGACTGATGACATCTGAGTTGTCTGGGCTAGCGACGTATAAGCATCGTAACTATTATTACTTTTCAGCCTAATTACTAAGGTGGCTACTGTTGTATACTGTGGTACATATAGTAGACTACCAACTCCAGTCGCGCCAAAAAGTGTAGCTATCGTCAAGCATAAAATAGAGCACCAATTCTTTTTAAGTTGATACAAGATACCTGATGGTGAAATACTGTCCAGCGATATGGTCTGTTCTTTCATTGCGCTCCTCCCTGAACAATCACAGTGAGCCACATCTCACCGTACATACGAGTATCTTGAACATATGTCAAAAGCCGTTCCGTTTCCTCTGTCTCCGAAGTGATATGTTGTATTCCAGTGTTGCTGTTGATGACATAATGTACCTCATACAATCCCGGCTTTGACGTGTCCACAGATGAATCTATATCTAGTAGCATCGGATCATAATAATTTCCGTTGTTATCAGAAATGGAATCAACATAATCCATGGGGTCAAAGCTGCTTCCTTGATTTATATAGACTATTGGCTGATTAAGAGAGATATCAAAGTTCATCGCATCCCGTTCATATATATGAATTGGAAATTCATATCCGACTACATCTCCAAAGCTATTAGCTACCTCAACATAAATTGTGTAATCACCTGCTGCATTATAAATCGCATTCGAGTCTCCGAATGTCATCCACTCGGTGAGGTCTCCATCAAGAAGATCGCTTGCAGAAAAGAGTTGTTCAACCTCCATTCGGCTAGTAGTATTTTTAGCAAAATTAAGCCCTGTCGCTAAACCAAATTGCGGAGAATGATAGTCGGTAAACTTTACTTGTCTAGTCAGTGATGCCATATGATTATCCGAATCAAACACCACATATTTTAGTTTGCAATTTCCTGGTTCTATAAAGCGGGAAAAATTGCCAACCAAAATTTGATCTGTTAAGTCACCATCCTTGCTATCTTCCGCCGTGACCCCTTTCATAAGTTGTTGTTGTGTATATTTGCATGGAATTTCTAAAACGTCACTGTCGGTAGATATTGTCGGTATAGTGTGATCTTGCTTCGTTGTCCTCACTGCTTGCACCACAACAGCGAATATGATCGTTCCCACCAGAACCGCGATGGAAAAATTTCTTAACCACCGTATTACCATCTTGTCTTCCCCTTGCTATTTTATTTGTCAATCAGCGTCACTTTATTTAGATATATAGTTTTCTATCTTTTTATGTTGCTTCCCTGGGTAGCTGTTATTGCTCCTATTAGGAGGTTTTACTCATGGCCAACGTATTACCTATTCCAGCAAGTTTTATCTTTGCCTGTTCAACGGTTGTTTTGTCTGGAACCATAACGTAAAGGTCTTGATTCATCGAATAAGTGGTGGAATGTGCATCACTGCCGTTGACGCTGAAACTTTCTATGTTCCAGGAAGCATTGCTTTCCAGTTGCTGCCGGACCAGGGACGCAATCACGTCATAGGGGATGCTGGTGTCGATATAGCTTTGAATACTGTCCAAAATGGACAGGTAGCTGGTCAGGATCGAAGGACTCATTGCCTTTTTGAGAACAGCTTTTACAATTTCCAATTGGTTATCGCCGCGCTGGCGGTCGCCCTCAGTGAAGGAATATCGTTCGCGCGCAAAATTTAAAGCATCTTCGCCATTTAACGTATTCCATCCCTGTGTGAAATGTGAACCGCGTGAATCGAACTCATAATCCGAATAGACATCTATTCCGCCCAGTGCATCCACCACATCCACAAATCCTGTAAAGTTGATGCGGAAGTAGTAATCGATGTCGATGCCATACAGGTTTTCAAGGGTTCCCATCAGCACATCCATGCCATAGATGCCCGCATGGGTCAGCTTGTCGTAGGCGTTGTCCACTCCCACATCCAGCGGCACAAAATAGTCGCGCGGGGTGGAAATCAGCAAAATCTGATGGGTTTCGGTGTTGATGCTTGCAATGATATTTACATCGCTGCGGCCGCGTTGGTCGATGGTGTTTTCCCGTGTGTCGCTGCCGCTGATCAAAATATTGATCACCGGGTCGGTTACCTGTTGCGGTGGTTCAGCCTCCGGTTCCACAACGTGTTCCACTTGTTGGGTAGAGATGGCTTTCAGCTGCGCGGGGAAATCCTGGTAGCCGGGCGTCTCCTCATACAAGGCAAGGTAGGCTTCATTCAAGACAATGGCATCCACCATTCCGTCTTGCAAAGCATCGGCCAAGTCAACTAAGCTGTCATATTCAGTGGTGGTCAACGAAAGATTATGTTCAGATTCCACCTGTTGCAGTGTGGCGTCCGTGTTGGCTCGATCCAGTTCCTTCAGGATGCCAAACGTACCGCTTGCCAAATCATCCAATGTTTCCGCCGGGTTGTCCTGCATGGCATAAAAAGTGACCTGCGAGCGCTCCACCGTGGCATTGGAGATATTTTGCACCGTGCTGATTGTCCGCCAAATGTAAAAGCCGCCTACCAAACTGCCAAGTACGGACAGCCCTGTCAGGACACAGCCCCCCGCCGTAAGACCACGTCGATTTTCATTCCTTGTGAGAAGGAATACACCATCAGCTACCAAAATCGCAGCAGCCAACAGCACCGCTAAGTACAGCGGCGGCACCAGCCGTGTGCTGAGCACAAATCCCCACAACGCCAGTAAAAGAGCCAGCGTAATGCCAGTCAGTATCCAGCACAGACGTGGCGGCCTTTTTGTTTGTTTTGTTATGTGCCTTTTTTCTGGCATTTTACCTTCCCTACCCCGCTTTATGCTCCAGCCTTCCAGCCGGCTACCGTATTTTCCGTCTCCAGCAGCTGATCATAGGCGCTGCGCAGCATCTGTTCCAAGTTGGCGTAGATATCTTCGTGCGTGGTCTGGCAAAGATTTCGTAAGCTGCGCGGGCTGACTTTATTTTCGGGAATTCCCGCCTCCCGGCTGAGCTCTTGGAGCAACCGGCAGATATTGGAACGGCTCATCGTTGTGCCGGCTCGCGTGATAAAGATGGGGCCTGTATAGATGTGGTTTTCCTCCGCATAATCGAGAAGTTCACGCCGCAAACTGGCCGGACACCGAAACGGGATGGTATTGGAGCGCCCTCGAATATGGCCGCCGCCTTGTTTCACGAGCTCGACCGTCACTTGATTCAGGCAATGGACTGGTACCCCCGTGATTGCAAATACCTTAATCAACAGATAGAGTCGGTGCTGATCCATGTGCCTGGCAGCCCGAAGAAGGCAGAGATACTCGCTACGCGTTAGAGTAGGCGCTTCTTCCTTAGCCGGATGCCAGTGTTTCATAACAAGGTCGTGTCGGCCGCACCATTTCAGATAATTATTCAGCGCTGAGATCCTTGTATTGATACGGCGCTGCTTATATTCCTTCGCCAGCAAGGCAGCCTGCCATTGTTGCAGCGTCTGATCGTTCAATGGCCCGTGCTCATCAAAATATTGCTTTGTCTCGTACAGCAGGCGGCTGTAACAAGCTTTGGTATCTTTATTCCAGGAGTGGGCAGCTTGGCTATCCAAAAATTTTTCTATAGGATACCCTTTCAAGATTTCATTGGTTTCCGCCATAAGAATCCACTCCTTTCCAAATTAGAATCGGTTGGTTTTTAAGTTGTACACATATTTCAACGATTTTTCGTTTCTTTTTAGATCTATTTTGTTGCAGATTCTTGTCACTTACAGAAACAGGGTTCTGTTCCTCCTATTAACATGGGATAATTCTGATATAGCGCTTCTTCGTTTTTTCTTCCAAACAGGAATTGAAAACAGGCATGAAAAAGTCGTCGGGCAAGCAACGCTCTTACCTGTCCGACTGTTTTCTCATGCCCGTTTTAAGCGTTTTGAACAAATCGATTTAGCTTTACTTGTTTTTTCGACCTTTCTGTGCTAAGATATAGCCGTATATAGAGACGTATCTCAGATAGCCTATGTTGAGTGAGGATGGTCAACCTTTATTTATGTAGTACGTATGAAACAGAACCCTGTTTTCGTCAAATTCACAAAAGCAGGTGCATTTGATTGAGCAGGCGCTCATGTTCCGCGCCGGATTCCATGATATAGATCCGCGTCGTCTCGATGCTGGAATGACCAAGCAGGTCGGCCAGCTTCGAGATATTTTTTTCGATGTTGTAAAACGTCCGGGCAAACAGGTGCCGCAGGTTGTGGGGGAAGACCTTCCGTGCGGATACTTTGGCCCGCTCACACAGCGCCTTGAACAGCTTCCAGACCGTCACGCGGCAGAGCGGTTTGCCGCTGCGGGACAGAAAGACCGGGCCGGTGTGGATGCGGTGCTTTTGGCACCACTTTTGCAGCCGGTGGCAGAGTTCGGCGGGCAGCAAAATTTCCCGGCACTTGCCCTTGCAGCGGATGGACGCCTTGCGGCGACGGACGGCCTCGGCGGTGATGAACTGCAATTCCGACACGCGGATGCCGGTGGAGCAGATGGTTTCGAGCAGCAGCTGGGTGCGTTTGTTGCCGGTTTGCTTGGCGGCGGTGAGCAGGCGGAAATACTCAGCGCGGGAGAGCTCGCGGCCCGGATCGGCAAAGATTTTGCGCTGTCTCTTGAGGGGCTTGGCCTTGCCTGCCGGGTTGTCGATGGACTCCTGGTAGTCGTTGACAGCAGCCAGCAGCGCGTTGACAGTGGAAGAGGTGTAACCTTTGGCGGTCAGGCTGTCCCGCCAGGCGGCGACCATCTCGCGGTCGGGGCGCTTGCCCGCCCCGGTGTCGGCGAAGAAGCGAGCCAGGGCGCGGGTGTACTTCTGGATGGTGGCGGGACTGTACTCGTGGTGGATCAGCCAATGCTCATAGGTTTGCATAACTTTTTGAAGTACCATACGTGTCTCCTTTCGTTGATATAATTGTTACTATTATGCCGCATTTGCGGTTCGATATCTTTGATATAGAAAAATGTC
>OHFP01001235.1_pt1 | contig 9808 bp, 10 predicted proteins | sample 1567591 | NCBI WGS metagenome assembly OHFP01 (sample SAMEA3879547, study PRJEB24766) | human gut metagenome | biome: human-associated habitat; feature: feces | place: USA | collected 1985/1987 | reverse complement strand
GGAAAAATCCATCCTTGGCCGCTGCACGGAGCTCGTCTACCAACCCTACATCCGCAACGGCTACCAGGGTACGCCGCCGACGCTGCGGGATTTTTACCGCCTGCTCAAACTGCAGCCGGAGCCGGAAGCCCAGGGGTTGGCACTGGCCAGCGAGCTGTTCATCACGGGCACGCTCAACACCTTTGCCAAGTACACGAACGTAGACACCCAGGCCCGCATCATTGACTACGACATCCGGGAGCTGGGCGAACAGCTCATGCCGCTGGGAATGCTGGTGACGCTGGACGCGATCTACAACCGGGTCATCCAAAACTCGAAAAATGGCCGCAGAACGTGGATATATTGTGATGAATTTTATTTGCTCTTTAAGTATGAGTACAGTGCTAACTTCTTCTACAAGCTCTGGAAGCGCATCCGCAAGTACAACGGCCTGATCACAGGGTTAACGCAAAACGTGGACGAGCTGCTGCGCTCCGATACGGCGCGGTTGATGCTGGCAAACAGCGAGTTCCTGATCCTGCTCAACCAATCCGCCACCGACCGGGAGGAACTGGCCAAGCTGCTGCATATTTCGGATACCCAGCTCGGCTACATCACCGATGTCCCCGCCGGCTGCGGCCTGATCCGCTGTGGCGGGCAGCTTGTGCCGTTCACCAACGCGTTCCCGCAGAATACCGACCTCTATCGTTTGATGAGCACCCGCCCCGGTGAGATGCTGAACTGACGATGCAGCGGACAAATAAAAACAGAGGGCCGCCTGAGCCCTCTGTAAAGCATCTCTCAAAAGCTCCAAATGTTGTTTTCCAGCCCCCGCAGCCGTACCCGGAAATCGGCGGCCATTTTGGGCGCATCCGCTATATCCGGGAAGGTCACCAGGTAGTCGTCCCCGGACTGGTGGAAGCTCACCACGCCGGCCAGCCCCGCCAACTCGGCCACCTTGACGAGCGAGTAAAAATCATATTCCCGGGAGCTGATCATCAGGTTCATCGAAAACACACCCTCTATCCGTTATCGCACTTGCTCCAGCATAGCACGAAAAGGCTCTGGATGCAACACCGCCAATGTGTCATTCTGCCTGGGACGGCTGCGACAACAGCTGCTCGATCAGAAAATGATATTCTGGCAGTTGGGTATCATACGGCTCTACCGCTTTCAAGAACTCATCCTGCACGGATTTTGGGGTGACGCCGATTGGACCATCGCAATCATGTTCCAGCAAAACGTCATTGCCCATTTCCCAGTAGACCCGCTCACAAATCATACGGGCTGAATCAACATACTCCGCTTCCTCGATAGAATTGCGGGCACGGTCAAGGAAGAGATATACATATCGTTGTGACTTTTCAGACCAGAGATACTCAAGAAAATCAGCGTGTTCCAGGATTTGCTGCCCGTTCTCGAACAGGTTGTAAAATCAGGCCGCGGCTTGTTCATCATCGCAGAAGAAGTCGAAGGCGAGGCTCTTACCGCTCTTGTCCTGAACAAACTCAAAGGCGCAATCAAGTGCGTTGCGGTCAAAGCCCCCGGTTACGGTGACAGACGCAAAGCAATGCTTGAAGATATCGCAATCCTGACAGGCGCAACCGTCATTTCGTCCGATCTCGGCTACGAAATCAAGGACGCAACCCTCGATATGCTGGGTAGCGCGAAAATGGTTCAGGTCGACAAAGACAACACCACCATCGTTGACGGCGCAGGCGATCCCGCGCTCATCAAACAACGCGTTGCGGCAATCCAGCACCAGATTGCGGAAAGCACCAGCGACTACGACAAAGAAAAACTTCAAGAACGCCTTGCAAAACTTTCGGGCGGCGTAGCAGTCGTCAGAGTCGGCGCGGCAACCGAAGTCGAAATGAAAGAAAGAAAACTCCGCATCGAAGACGCTCTTGCGGCAACCCGCGCGGCTGTCGAAGAAGGTATCGTCCCCGGCGGCGGCATTGCCCTTCTGTCCGTCAGCGACAAAGTTACCGCATACGCAAATACTTTCAGCGGCGACGAAAAAACGGGCGCGCTCATCATCGCAAAAGCCCTTACCGCCCCCATTAAACAAATCGCGGAAAACGCAGGCGTTGACGGCGGCGTTATCGTAGATAACGTGTTGCGCGCAAAGAAAGCAAACTTCGGTTACGACGCTCTTAAAAACGAGTTCTGCGATATGGTCGAAAAAGGTATTCTCGATCCGACCAAAGTCACGCGCTCGGCACTTCAAAACGCAGCAAGCGTATCGTCAACGCTACTCACCACCGAGGTCATCGTTGCCGACAAGCCCGAACCGGCTCCGGCGATGCCGCAGGCTCCGATGGGCGGCGACATGTACTAAAAACGTGAAAATTTAGCGAATTTTCGAGTTTTCGCAAGAACCTAAAAATTCGTGTACGTCAGTACACTGGAATTTTTAGAACCTTGCGACAAACATCAAAACTTCATCAAAATTATCCCGTTTTAGGGAAAGATAAAGCACCGAATATCGGTGCTTTTTTTTTAAAACCCTAATTCCCTTTTCACTTGTTTTGAAAAACGCGGTTTCCAAAACAAGAACAGCGGATAATGTATATTATTTCCGTGCAACGCACTCTGTGTCATTACAATGCGGTAACCCTTCCGGGAGATGCGTCGCGTGGAATGAACGTTGCTGTCATTAGGACACTCTTGCTGTGTTTAATGCAAATCCGAATAATATGCAATAGTATGAAGTTCAGATATGTTCCATTGATTTCATAAACTAAAAATTATCATGTTATCTATACTGCGGATGCAATGTTGCTGCGTATGCCAACAGATAATTTGTCTTTTGACAATAAAGCGACGTGAGAAAATATTGAATAAATATTAAAAAAGCAAGGCAACAAGTAATTATTATACTACTAAATAAACCGATGAAATTATTTTCTATGTGTCCTATTGTTTTTTTATTATATTTGATTATACACAAAGCAATAGTGTCCTTTTGACAGTAACGGGGTTTGTATCAAATAATTCACAATTTATATATTAAAAAACCGATTGCGTTTGCAATCGGTTTTTTGGTTTCGTTTGGTTTTTCAATTTTGTTTTAAGCGGTTTGTTGTTCGGAGTCCGCGTCGATATGCGGCTGGCGTTTCGATTTGACGTGGCGCACCAGGAAGCACAGCCCGAACGCCCCTGCGACAATCGCGACGCAAGCAACGATTGCGACGATAAGTTTCCACGGGAATTCGTCGCCGCCTTTTACCCTTTCCCACATACTGACGACCGCGTCGTTTTGCGCGCCGAAGTCCTGCATTACGCCGAGAGTGCCTTCCGATTTCTTAAAGTCGGGGTATCTTCTATGGTCGCCGAAGAACTCGGTAAGGTCGTACTTAACGCCGTCGATCTCCTTGATAATGCAGTCGCCGTCGGGATAATTCTTGGCAATTTCGTCGTCTAAAATTTCCCAAACGTACTCGTTTTCGAGAAGGCAGTTGACGGCTTCGATTGTGAATTCGTCTTCGCCCGCAATATATTTATCGGGATCGAAGGAGCAGGTATAGCCGATTTCCATCATATTACGCATCGCGACGTCGGGACGGCACATAAAGTTGATAAATTCCTTTGCCGCCGGGACGTTTTGCGCGGTTTTCGGGATTGCCCAGCCGTCAAACCAGACGTTGCCGAACTCTTTTTCTTCGCCATCGATTTCAATTGTCGGGACGAAGTAATCCAGAAGGTAATTTGTTTCTTCGCCGGTTGCAAGGTTTTTGAAAGTTTTGTCGGGGTTGTAACTTTCCTCGATTGCGTACATTGCGTCGCCCGACCAGGCAAGGTCGACGTATGCGATTTTGTTGATCATATCGTCCTTGCCGAAATCGACTTCGTAGCCTTTGATATGCTTTCTTTGTTCCAGAAGCACGGTTTCACACATTTTCAAAAGCGTGTTGTCAACGGTGTTGATAAGTTGTTCGATTGAAAGCGCGGCGTACGGGGTTCCGTCGAGTTTTCCTTCTTCTTTGAGATAACAAACGGTTGCGGCATACACGTCGCGGACGCTGTCTTTCACAAGGATTTTCCCTTCAAGTTCCGGGTTGTTCGCCTTATTCCAAAGGATACCCCAGCCGGCTTCGAGGTCTTCTTTCCTGACCTTTTCGACGTTGTACATTATGCCGAGCGTACCCCACATATACGGCACGAAATATCCGTTCATTTCCGCGCCGAAAATCGACTCTACCCTGTCGCGGATTGCGGGATACACGTTACTTATGAATTCGTAGTCGCCGTCCGACATATCGAGCGGTTGCAAAAGGTTTTTCTCTTTCAGTTTCTGAATGGAGTATTCGCTGGGGCAAACGAGGTCGATCTGGCTGTCGCCCTTGGTAACTTCGGTCATCATTGTTTCGTTTGTGTCGAAAGTGCTGTAAACAACCTCGATTTCCTTGCCGGTTTTTTGCTTGTAATACTCTTCAAAAAGCGTGATATTGGCGGGATCGATATAGTCCGCCCAGTTATATACGACAAGTTTTTCTTTTTTCCTGTCAAGGTTCACGACGACGATGCCTGCAATCGTACCGCCGACGATAACCGCGATAATAACCGACACGATAAGGATTTTAATTGCTTTCTTGTTCATGCTTTAACCTCCTTTTTCTTGTCGGCTTTGGCTTTTTTGACCTTAACGACGTTGACGACGAGAATGGTCGTAAGCACCACGATGAAGATAATGCTGAATATCGCAAACCAGAACGGCGAAAGCCCTTGTACCCTTGCGTCGGCGTAGATGTACGTCGAAAGAGTGTTGATGCCCGTTGCCGCGCCTTTGTTGATTTGCGTGATGATGAAGTCGTCCATCGACAGCGTGAACGCCATCATAAATCCCGACATAATGCTGGGCGCAAGTATGGGCAGAATGACTTTTACCATCGCTTTGAACGGGTTTGCGCCAAGGTCGAGAGCAGCTTCGTAAACGTTGTTGTCCATCGTTTGGAGTTTCGGCAGAACCGAAAGAATGACGTACGGCGTGCAGAAACTGATGTGTCCGATGATAAGGCGGAAATATCCCGCGGGGAACGAGAACGTTACGAAGAATATCATAAGCGACACCGCCATAACGATTTCGCTGTTGATGATTGGCAGTTGGTTGACGTTTTCCACAACCTTTCTTGCACGCGGTTTCAAACAATAAATGCCGATTGCCGAAAACGTGCCGATAAGCGTCGATACAACGCTCGATACGACGGCGATAATCAGCGTGTTTTTAAGCGCGGCAAGCAGTTCGGGTGTTTTGTCGGACGCGAATATCGACTTGTACGACTCGAAACTGAACCCGTTGTCAAAAGAGAAAATCGACGTGTTGAAAAACGAAAACACGATAATCAACACTATCGGCGCGTACAGCAGCGCGAGAAGTAAATAAAGATATGCTTTTGCAAAAAATTTCTTTACCATAAGTTTCTTCCTCCCGTCGCGGACGTTTTTGAAAACCTGTTCATTATAAAGTTGGAAATAAGCACGAGAATTATCATTACAAGGCTCATGACGCTGCCGACGCCGTACAAGCCCTGATCGAACTTCATCTGAATGCTGTCGCCGAACAAAAATACCGTGCTGTCCGACAAAAGCTGGCTTATCGCGAACGTCGAAATCGTGGGAATGAACACCATCGTGATTCCGCTTAAAATCCCCGGCACCGACAACGGCAATATCGTTTTTGCGAAAACCTGGAACTTGTCTGCCCCGAGATCTTCCGCCGCCTCGATATAGTTTTTATCAATGCTCGAAAGCACCGTGTGCAAAGGAAGTATCATAAACGGCAGGTAGTTGTAAACCATGCCGAACACGACCGTTCCCATTCCGAGCGGAATGTTCATCGACACGAAAATCGCTTTCGTTGCAAGCGTCCTTATCAGGAAGTTTACCCACATGGGCAGGATAAACAGCAATACGAAAATCTTGCTTGCGCTGTATTTCGCAAGGAAGTACGCCGCGGGATATCCCAGAACTATGCAGATAATCGTCGTCAGAAGTCCGACGAGAATGGAGTTTCCAAGCACCACCAGACTTGACTTTTCGGTGAAGAAAATCGCAAAGTTTTTGAAACTGAATTTCCCGTCGTAAATAAACGCGTTGGCAAGAATCAGCACAAGCGGCGTAACAACGAAAACCAGCAAAAACAGCATATACGGATAAGCAAAGGCTTTTCGCGTAAATCTGAAATTTTTAATTTTCTCTTTCATTAAATTGCCTCCACCTTAATGTCTTCGGGTTTAATATTGATACCTACGCGGTCGCCTTTGAGCCATTCGTCCTGAGTGTCGACAAAGAAGTCATAGTCGAAATCGGTGCGTAAAATGACCTGATAGTAACTTCCCTTGTAAATGCTCGACACGACGTCCGCGCTGACCGTTCCGTCGGCTTCGTCGTCGGTAACGTCGACTTTATCAAACGGAATCGACACTTTAACTTTCGTTCCTGCGGGCAAGTCGCTTTTCGTTTCAAAGTCGGCTTCGCAAATTTTCACAATGCCGTTGTCGCCCATTTCGGTTTAGTACTCGTTGATAATGCGCGCTTTGTGCATGATGTGTATTTCTTCTTTCGGAATGAAGATACCGATTTCTTCGCCGACGGCGCACTCGGTATTTTCAACAATCTGCAATTCGTTTCCGTCGCTTTCGCAAAGGATTTCGTAGTGGTCGCCCTTGAACACGCAGGACGTTACTTTTGCGGTGAGTTGTCCTTTTTCGACGTTTTTGCCCTTCGTGATATAAATGTCTTCGGGGCGCACAATGATATCGACGGGTTCGTTGGGTTTGAAGCCTTTGTCGACGCACTCGAACTCGGTGCCGAAGAAGCTGCATTTATAGTCGTCGATCATAATGCCCGACATGATGTTGCTTTCGCCGATAAAGTCGGCGACGAATGCGTTTGCGGGCTCGTCGTAAATCTTTTTCGGGGTGCCGATTTGCTGCACTTCGCCGTCGCGCATAACGATGATTTTGTCGCTCATGGTGAGCGCTTCTTCCTGATCGTGCGTGACGTAAACGAACGTGATTCCAAGGCGTTTATGCATATCCATCAGTTCGATCTGCATATCCTTTCTCATTTTCAGGTCAAGCGCGCCCAGCGGCTCGTCAAGAAGCAGCAACTTCGGCTCGTTGACGATTGCCCTTGCGATTGCGACGCGCTGTTGCTGTCCGCCCGAAAGGCTGTTCACGTCGCGGTGACCGTAGTCTTCAAGGTCAACCATTTTAAGCGCGTGGTTGACTTTTTCGGCAATTTCGGCTTTCGTATATTTTCTCATATTGTCGAAAGTCCTGCCCTTTCTGTCGGTGTACGTCGTGCCGTCGGGAATGGTTTTAAGTTTCAGACCGAACGCGATGTTGTTGAACACGTTAAGGTGCGGGAACAACGCGTATTTCTGGAAAACCGTGTTCACGGCGCGCTTATGCGGCGGCAGATTGGAAATATCTTCGCCGTCGAACAAGATTTGACCGCTGGTCGGTTTTTCAAAGCCGGCAATCATACGAAGCGTCGTCGTCTTACCACAGCCCGAAGGTCCTAAAATTGTCACGAATTCGCCGCGTTTTATCGCGATGCTTTCGTTTTTGACGACTGCTTTGCCGTCGTATTCCTTGGATACGTTTTTGATTTCGATAATGTTTGCAGATGACATATACTCTCCTTAAAACGTGGGCGGGCTTGACACCCAGATGATTTTAGCCGTTGTATTTTTTGTATTTTTAATATAATGTACTTTGTTGCTTACAAAATAAAAACTGTTGCGTTTTTTGCACTTATAGACGTTGTTGCCGATGACGATTTCGATTTCGCCGTCAAGGACGTATCCGAATTCTTCGCCCTCGTGCGGCATGTCTTTTTGAAGCGTCGTATTCGGCTCGATTTCGATATAAACAGGCTCCATCTCGTTCTTCTGACTGTTGGGCACAAGCCATACGATTTTTTGCCCGTCGCCTTCCTTTTCAAAAAAGTCGTCGCTCGTAAACACGACTTGTTCGGGTTCGTCTTCGCTGAAAAAGGTTTTCAGGTCGCTTCCGAGTGCCACCATAAGGTCGTTCAGGGTGGAAATTGTCGGCATGGTCAGGTCGTTTTCGAGTTGGCTTATGTAGCCTTTCGTGAGTTCGCACCTGTCGGCAAGTTCCTCCTGCGTCAATCCGCAACGAAGCCGCAGATTTTTCAGTTTGGTTCCGATTTCCATATAACCTCCTGTTTCCGCGCCGTTTGTTTAGTATTTCTAAACCTAAAAATTAGAGGGTTTTGTAATTTTAAGAAAAAAGTTTACAATTACTAAACCATACGACTGAATATGATTATATGAAAATAGCGTATATTTGTCAACGAAATATACGCATTTTGTCGCAATTTGTAAAAAGATATTTTTGACGATTGTTTCCCGCGCAAAAAACCGCAAAAAAAGAATATATCAAAGATATATTCTTCCGCCTCAAATTTCGTATAAAAAAACGCACGGTTTTCACCGTGCGTAATTTCGTTTTTTCTTATTCGATGACCTGCGATACGACTGCAAAGCGTTTCACCGATTCCGCGCTGCTTTCGGCTTGTTTCTTATTGTCGTAAGTTTCGCCGACGTAAATGCTGTTGCGGTTTTTGATAATGAACTTATATCTGTTGTTTTTGTCCTTATCCACACGTACGGTCGTTGCTGCGTCCTGCATATTTTTCTTGAAGGTTTCGATGCCTTCCAGGCACGATTTCTTCGACGCATATTCGCGGCTTTCGTAAAGGAGCTGACCGTTGTTTGCATAAAGATAGAATTGATAAAGATCGCCGTAAACGCAATCTACGCGATATTTTCCGACAACGCCTTTTGCTGCGGTTTCTGCGGGGGCGACTTCCTTAACTGCCGCTTTCTTTGCGGGCTCTTTCGTTGCAACTTTTTTTGCAGGTTCTTTCGCCGCGGCTTTCTTGGGTGCGGGCTCTTTTGTTGCTGCTTTTTTTACTTCTTTTGCCATATTGATATAACCCCTTTTATTATTTTATATTAAAAATTTATTCGCTGATTTCGGAAACCTGTGCAAAGCGTTTCACGGATTCCGCGCTGCGTTCCGCCGCTTTTGCGGTCGAGTACGTTTCGCCGATATAAATGCTGTTGCCCTTCTTGAAGATGTACTTGTAGCCGTCGCTTGCGCCGGGCAGGAAGGCGATGTAGATGCCAAGACCCACGAACAGGAAGAACAGGATGGGCATCATGACCTTGTTGGCCTTTTCAATGCCGCCGGAGACGCCCATCGCCATGATGGCGAACGAAGCGACGATCGCGACAATGATCCACGGCAGGTTGCTGATCGCAACGACGTCGAAATGACCGCCGATGGCCGCCATATCCTGGCCCATGGCATGCATGTCGCCGGTGATGGCGATCGCGGTGTACTTGAAGATCCAGCCCATGACGACGGTATAGCCGATGGCCAGCGCCATGGAGCCGAGGACCGGAATGAAGCCGATGGCTTCGCCGATCTTTTTGTTGCCGCGCAGCTCGGTGCACTTACCGAACGCGCCGATGGGGCCTGCGCCGGTGGCACGGCCGAGTGCGAACTCGCCGATAACGCCGGTGGAGCCGATGAGGATGACGCAGATGAAATACGGGATGAGGAACGTCATGCCGCCCCAAAGGGAGACCATGATGGGGAAGCGCCAGATGTTGCCCATGCCGACGGCGGAACCGATGCAGGCCAGAATAAAGCCCCATTTGGATTTAAAGCCGTCGCGCTGTGTGGTTGCTTGCTTATCAGCCATTACTTTTCCCTCCAATAAGAATGTTGGATTCGACTGTCACGCAGCGCCGGGAGGCCCCGGCGCTGCGCCGTCCGGGTTTACTTAC
>OHFP01001233.1_pt1 | contig 9820 bp, 5 predicted proteins | sample 1567591 | NCBI WGS metagenome assembly OHFP01 (sample SAMEA3879547, study PRJEB24766) | human gut metagenome | biome: human-associated habitat; feature: feces | place: USA | collected 1985/1987 | reverse complement strand
GGCCTCCAATCTATCAATCATATACGAATAAGCGGTTTTATCAGTTCGCTTTGCCACCTGCTCATCTAAAGCACAGATGTACAGATAATGCAAGGATTGCTCACCGGGTAATCCGTTCTTATTGCCTTTCTTTTCATTTTCCTTCATCTGTCTGTATTCATCCAGCCATTGGGTATGGAGATAGCTTACAGCCTTTTCATACATTCCCTGCACCAGAAGGGTAGATGCACCCATTGTGCGAAGCCGTGCCAGCATTTTCACGATCCGGGTAGTGATGTAACGGTTCCCCGTCATCCCTTTATACCAGCTCCAGGAACCGTCAGGGAACTGCAATGCTTCCAGGCGGGATACCGCAATACGATTACGGTTACTCATCATGTTCAAGTCAAACAAAAGCGCTATATTTCTCTTCCGCTCTGTTTCATCAAGAGCATCTGCCAGCCAGGGAGTTTCTTTAAGTAACAGCTCTTTTAATTCTTCCTTATCATTAAGATTGCCCGACAATGGGCTTCCCTGTATCTTCCAGCTTTCAAATACCTGCCGGATGCGGGGATTGGCATCGAGGATGGCCACAGACAATGAATTGGCATAGTAAGCACTTGCCCACGACAAAGCATCCTCATCCACAGGATTGCCAATGACGGGTAAAGCCTGTATGGCATACCAGTCAGGATTGGCCGTCAGTTCCACCGTCAGCCGTTTGTTTGTTGCAGTTTTACTTCCATCATTAAACAGACTCTCCAGTGTAACCGATTTACTTTCCGTACCATTCAATTGAACGGGTATCGCTTCAGTCACCCATTGTTTATCGGATAAAACCGGAAGATAGCGCTGCTCGCCGTCACTGAAATTACTACCCTCGGCAATAATTCTGCAAATCAATACCGTAGGTTCCTCCGGGCTTTCTAAATCAAATGATACGGAAACGGTTGCTCCGGCATCCGCACTGAATTCATGTTCCAGGGTTGATATTATCTGATTTGTCTGCGGATCGACCAGTTCCATACGGGCTGTTCCCTGAATGTTTTCTCCGGACAGATTGATTATTCCCGTACTGATAACAGGTTTATCATTCACACGAATAAAACGAGGCATATTAGGCTGCACCATAAACGACTTGACAGCTTTCGCCTTAGCCGTTATCTGTCCGTAGTCCATGTTCCGGGTATGGGCAAATCCCATAAACTTCCATTCAGTCAGGCTTTCGGGCAAAGTAAAAGATATACTGGCTATTCCATTCGTATCCGTACGGAGGGCAGGATAAAAGAAAGCAGTCTCTGCAAAATTCTCGCGAAGAGGAACATAAGGAGAACCATCATCCAATGCCACAGCAGCAGAGCACTCAAATACTGCTACAACGGAATTTCCATCCCCTACCTCAAAACCGTCATCCAGCGTAACTTCATCCGTAAAGCTGGTATTTCCGGATTTCATCATCCGGCTATCTTGCTTAATATAGTGATTAGCATTAAAACGCGGAACTTGCCAGAACGGAGTATTCAGAGTACTATATATATCCCACCAACGGAGACCACGCAAAGTGCTGCCCGAATAGGGGAAGTTACTATACATCCAGATGGAATGCCCGGAAGATATCAGATTCGCCCCGGTATCAGGAATAAAACGGGAGAGACTCAGATTGAAGTTCCAGTCATTGATGTATAACTTATCGAGTGAAGCATCATAAAGAGTGGCAAGCAATTGCGCATCAGCCGCTTTCTTGTCCGGATGCATGATCTGAAGTTTCCATTCCTCTTTTCCTCCCGGTTGCAGTTTGTCACGGAAAGTAGCCCATTTCAGCAGTAAGCTCTTTTCCGGACGGGGACGTGCTATCTGTACTTTCTTTGTATACAGCTTACCTTCGCGCATAAAAGCAAAGTTTACGGTGATTCCATCCCCATATTCCGGCTTATAGAGATAGGTAAATTTCCGGATTTCATTATTGAGGATCATTCGTTCGGATTCAATACGTTTATCACCACAGAATACATCATACAGCAGATAGACCTCTTTCTCACTACTGCCTACATACAGATTCACCGGATGCCGGGCATCAAGCTCTGCCCCATCCTGATAGAACCATTCCGGTGAGTATACCGGCAAGTGAGCGTCTGCCAATGAAAAGAGAATAAAGTCCTGTTCCGCCGTACAGGCTCTTCCCTGCCCGTCAAGGACTGAAGCCTCCATTCTATAACGTCCCGGAGTGAGAGCAAGTATATCCTCGGGAATAAATGATTGATAGGTCCCAACTGTACGACGGCACACCTCATTGCCTTTGTTACCCTTCTCATCCAAGGCATACACCACGTAAGTGGCTTGAAGCGTTACAGGCTGCCGGCTTAAATTCAATGCCAGAATTTGTATAGTATCCCGCTTTTCACGTGCCACTTTGGAGCGCAAACCTTTAATCTGTAAGGCAACAGACTGCTGTCCTACAGGTAATGACAAGGCTCCGCTCTCTATTTCTCCGGTCAGACTGATTACTTCAGCCGTCACTTTGTACGTATAGTAGCGCCCCGGTTTATCAGGCTGGAAATCATCCGGTTCACGCAGAAAGACAGGGAAGCGGAACTTCCCGTCTGCATCGGTCTGCATCTCACCTACAGCCAGAACCGTTTCATTGTCTGAGATCTTCCAGAACTCATTCAGTGAACGGGTTACTTTATAACTGAGTTTACACAAGCCCACCGGAACTCCCGCAAATGTATTTGCTTCGCCACTGACCATTAGTGTATCACCCATATTATAAGTATCCTGACAGGGATGGAAGACAACATCGAATGTAGGACGCTTGTATTCGTCTACACGGATATAGCGGCTTTCGCCATCTTGCACCGATATTTCGAATTCTCCCGGGAGAAGTACCTCAGGGAGTACGAAATCGCCATGAAAGGCTCCAAATTCATCTGTAGCAAGGGATATCTTACCCACTTCCTGCCGGTTAGCATCACGGAGCACTACGTCATTATGAACTCTGGAGAAAACACGGACCGAATCACCTGATTGCTCATACGCTACTCCCGAAACATGCACCACCTGGCCGGGACGATACAACGCACGGTCAGTGAAAAGAGAAACGTGCTTTTCCCACTTTCGTGAACCGGGCACATGATATCCCGCATTTGAAAAGCCTGCATAACTAATCTCCATATAATCAGCTCCCGGCTTACGGACATTTATTCCCAGCCAGTTTCCTACACTGGGTGGAGTCAGAATAACACTCCCTTTGCCATTCACAGGATATGCTTTGATCAAACGGTAACCTTCTCCCGGTGACACACGGTAATAGGCCACTTCAGTACCCGTTACCGGATGTCCGGTCAATCGGTCTACGATATTGATTTCCTGCTTTCCATCGGGTAATCCTAATGATATGGCCTGCAAGGAGGAGACATAAGCCTTTCCATAAGCCGTATATTTACGATGTCCGTCAGGGATAGACTTTACTACATAAATGCCCTCAACGGGGAATTTATAGCGCAGTAAAGTATCTGTTTCCTTGTAGTCCGGAGTAGCTGCCAAATCATAATGGCGGCTACTGACCAGTTTTCCATATTGACTTAAAGTGGAAGCATTTATTTCCCTTTCCAGGACAGGACTTGTGACAGGCAGATTCATCCGGTAAAGTTCTACCGTAAGTCCGGCCAGATTACGGTATTTTACTTTCAAGTCAACGTCCTTTCCCGGATAGGCAAAAGGAATTTCCACCATTAGTCTGGGAGTCAATACTTCTGCTATCTGTTCTTTCAAATCATTGGCAGAAAGTGACCGGGGATATTTTGCAAGTCCGGTTTGTGCTGCTTTTAGTTTTGCGGTGTAATCCTGCATTCTATCATAGCGTTCTGCCAACTGGCAGTACACTTCTCCGCAAAGCGGGGAATCAGCAAATTCTTCCGCCCATTGTTTTAATAACGTTATTACCTGCTCATCGGTCAGCCTCAGCTTTTCATTCACTCCGCCCCGACTGACGTCGTTTCCCTTATAATGTAACTTATCCAGCATCAATAATAATCGGGCGTCTGTCATGCCTTGTTGGCGGTAGAAGTCAATCAGTCCGTCATAAATAGATAAAATCTCGTTTTGTATTTTCTCGGCTGATACAGGGTTGGCAATAAAATAGCCGCTTAGCCGGGAGATGGCCTGCCGGGCAAGCAACTGATACATATTATCACCACAATATTTCTCACTCAGTTCTTTGCTGTTGGTCATAGGACAGTAATCCACAGCAGACTTCCGGAAAAGTATTTCTTTATCTTGCAACGAACGTTGGAAATAAGCGATGGCAGTATCGATTGCAGTCTCATCTTTTTTACCTGTATCCAGGATATAATATCCCAGCAGGTTATTCAGTATGGCCTGATATACCGTATCTTTTTCTTCCTCCATCCAAGCTTTCAAGGCGGACAATTCGCTATCCAGACTATCAGGAGTAATATCAATGCATAAGGATGCTCTCGTCAGATGTGCTTTCATCATCTGAGACACATTCTTTTCCTGTTTGGCATACTCGTAAATCTTTCGCAATTCTTGTATTGCAGATTTAGGCAGTTGCTTTTGTTCCAGAACTTCAACCTGTTTCCACATTTGTTCATACGACTGAGCGGAAACCCGAAGCGGCAGGCAGATAAGAATACTTATTATACCAGCCCAATAAAACATATTTCTCATTTGTGTTTTCGATTTACGTCCGACAATTAACAGGTTCATTCACAAAGATATATTTTTTATTCTTAGGGTAGCATGGCTGTTCAGACTTAATAACATAACAAATGCCAACAGCCCAAGAAACCGGCTACCGGAAAGCACATCATTCTGAACAAAAAGTTACCGGAATGTCTTTTTTACTAACAGATGCCTCTCTGAAAACACCCCAAACAGAATCCTGCCGCATAATCCATGGAATATACATGCACGTTTTCTGCATAAAGCAGGCCGTATATACAATACTTATGCAAGAGAACTATACTTCTTCCATGAAGGAACTATAGATCTGAGGCGAAGGATCTATAGATGTAACGCAAAAGATCTATAGATGTAACGCGAACCATCTATAGATGGGAAACAAACGGTCTATAGATGGGAGACAGACCATCTGTTTTTCTATTATTAGAGTTGTACGTATTTATGTATTACACTATCAATCAACAAAATATTGATTTTCGTTCGTTTCTTTCCGTTCTTCCCTGCATCGGGACGGAAATATCGCATTCTCACTATGCATAAAAAGCAAAGTGTCAAAAACGCAAACATATGCAAACACACCATACTGCGGTATGCCCGGAACGAGAGAGTCGCCACAATGGATGAACTGAAAGGTATCCGCAACTTATCCCTCTGGACAACCGTATCTTATCGGAAAACTTAGAACCTATTCCTTTCAAACATCCGGTTACCAATAATAAGTACGAAGCGCTGTCCTGGTGCTTCAAACACGAGATGTGGCACAGTGCCGAAATGGAAGCGATAAAACGGGCATTAGGGCACCCTGCCAAGTGGATGTAATTGGGTACATCGGCACAATTAAAAATTGTATAACAGTTCTTCCAACGTAACACCACTATCCGCTCCCATCTTTTCCATACGGATACGTTTCAGGCGTTTCTTCACGGAATCCCGCTCCAGATGCATCACTTGTGCCATACTCGACTGAGACAATTGCATTTTCACCATGCAGCAGTAACGCAAGTCGTCTTTATTGAGACTTGGATAAGTCTGCTGCAAACGTTTCGTAAAGTTGTCGAAGATAATATCAGCATTCTGCACAATGTCATCCCAGTCTTCATCTGAAAGGATGACATTGCCGCCCTTCTCTAATTCTTGCACCACCTTCTGACTTAATCTCCTGAAAAAGGTTTCCTTCAGCCTTGCTTCTTTTTGTTCCATTTCCACCATGCGGCGAAGACTCTCGGAAGTGGCCTTACGTTGTTGCTTCAGTTCCTTTTCCTGTTGCACGAGCTGATGTTGCTGCGCCATCAGGCGATTACGGTTACGGCGATAGATGAAATATACCGCACTTGCCACCCAAACCAACAGCAAAGAGATTGTGGTCATCCAATACACATTACGCTGCCTTTCCGCAGCCCGGGTGCGCCAATACAGGTTTTCTACCGAGAGCTGTTCGTGTTTGTAAAGCTCTTGCAATGCAATGGCTTCCTCAGTATGACGATACTTTCGTATGGTATCGGATAATTCAATAAAGCGTTGTAGCATAGGATAGGCATCTGAAGCACGGCCCATTTTATGATATATTTTCGCCATATTATTATAGGCGTCGGCCACCGAAGAAGGCTCCGGACTGGAGATAACTTTCTGAAAATAGTGATATGCCGAATCATATTGTCCCAGTTTTCCAAACAACTCCAACTTTACTCCATAGAGCGAAAGAATTCTTGCAGTATCTTTAGCCGGACGAAGAGCTATTGATTTATTTATATAATCCAGTGCCTTGGCAGGTTCTCCTTGCTGAGAATAGATACTACCCAGATTTGTATAGATGAAAGGAAGTTGCCGAGGAACAGAATCGGCTAAAGCCGCCTCATAGGCCGCCTGAGCATAGTAAAGGGCGCTATCCAATTGGTTCAGAAACAAATATCCGGTAGAAATATCGCACAAGGCCATATTCTTATAGAACATATTTCCCAAATCCAAAGCCGCCTTCAAGGCTTCTTTGGAATAACGTACCTTACCGGAATATTCTTCCTGATTCAGACAAACAACTCCCAACCAGGTATTCACCCGGTAGAGCTGCTCATGATTACCACTATTTTGCAGGAAAAGCAGAGCTTTCAGAAAAGATTGCATGGCATCGCTCATCCGGTTAAGCCGTCTGTCCAGATGTGCTTTGCAGTAAAGGGCCCGTTCGGCATAAAGAGAATCGCCCGATTGGCTGAAATATTTAATTGCCGGTAGCAGCAGGGTATCTGTAGCTGCATTCAACTGTTGTTTCCTGTGGACTGCCTCGGACATCAGTAAGGCATAAAGTGCATAGTCGTGTTTCGATAAGTTATGCAACGGTTCTTTAATCTCATTCATTACGGTTATGGCGCTATCCGTCTCCCGTTCCGCCATCAACTTCTCCGCCAAGGCCACGCGATTATCAGGACCACAAGCAACCAACATACCACCCCATAGGATTATCCCTATCAAACTCTTCAATCTCATCTTCAATATCGTGTTATTCGTACGAATCCATCATCACTTCTCCAGTCTCTCCATGAATCAATATCACTCTGGCCATATCCGGCTGAATGGAATCGCGTATATCAATCTCCCACACCGGAATACCTTTTTGCTCGTCTATATACTGATTTACGCTGACGTGGGTGGTATCCGATAAATTAATATTCCTCAGTTTGGCAAAGATATAAATATCTCTCCATGTATACTTAAAAGCTTTTTCACTTTTTTCGTGCAAACAAGAGTCAGGCGTCTGTGTCTGCTCATCTTCAGGGAAACGAACTTCTACTTTTTCCGATACTTTTGTTGCGGTCACCGAATTGATCTTCCGTATTACTCCCCATCCCAGCCAGCCGTCTTCCAACTCTATTTTAAGATAGATGCCTCGTTCACCGCTGAGCCGGTATGCAGAGTCAATGGGTAAGTAGATGCGAGTGTAACGGTCACCTTGTATAAATATCTCCCCGTAAGAAAATGTATTCAGCAACCATGCACCAGAACGGGGAATGTAACTTACGCGTCCTGTCGTGTGGAGCGATATTGACAATTATATACTCACGGGTCTGTACCCCGGAAGTAAAGCAACTGTTCAGCCAGAACAGAAAGACAACCAGCACATTGGTACATAATCCCACTACAATACCTCCACACACAAAGGCAGAGACGAAGTTTCTCCAATGATACCACTTCCCAGTGCTTTTCTTATAGATATAAACCATGCAGCCACACATCGTTATTGCCATAAGGAGAATAACGATTTTCCGGTTCAATCCTAAATAGCTGCCGGAAGAAAATGCAGTATGTATCAGCATTTCCTCTTCTATATACCACATCCTGCAATGCAACAGGAAGAGAAAGACAAAGACAGGCACCAGGATTTTCCATAGTGCCATTCTTTTCTTCGGCTGCTGTCGGGAGGCATCTTCGCCATGAACCGGTTGCTGTTTGGGTTTAAATTTCTTTCTGCTCATAAATACGGAAAAGCGAAGTGATTACTTGGTTTCTTCCCACTCTTTTTCCAGCTTACCATCGATATCATAGAGTTTCCATCGCCCGATGCGCCGCCCATTCCGACATTCACCCACTTCACGTATACGGTCGTTCTTCACGTAACGCGACTCAAACGGACCGCTCTGCCGGCCATTTATGTAGGTGGATATTTCCCAGTAATCATAGCGATTTGTAACTATCAGACGACGTTCTTTTCCATTGATACGACCGTATTGATAGGTGGCTTCATAAATAAGTTCACCATTCTCAGGATCGTACTCACGATAGAGCCCTTCTTTACGGTCATTTTTCATGTAGAATTCACGCTTACGGGTACCGGTTTTCCTATCAAACGAAACATGCAAGCCTTCTTCCCTGCCATTGACATAGGTTTCTATCATCAATGTATCACCACTTTCGGCAATTGTAATCCATCGCCCATCTTTCTGGTCATTCTTATAATGCCCCAGTACATGAGGAAGCCCAAAGATAAATATGGAAGAATAATCTCCGTCTTTCTGCCCGTTCTCATTATAATAAACGGTTTCATGAAGCTCATAGGTCCCTTTCATGAAAGTGAATTGCTTGCCTACCTGCTTACCGTCTTTATATGTATGATCCATGCGCAATGTGCCGTCAAAGTCATAGCTTAATTCCTTACCATCCTGTTTTCCCATGCGGTAGTTCCTTTCGCGTTCCACTTTACCGGTGGTATAGTAAGTTTTGTGCGCACCGTCCAATTTCCCGTCTTTATAAGACTTCTCTTCTTTCAGTCTCCCCTCATCGGAGTACATCTTGAAGACACCGTTTTTGCGTCCCTCTTTATAAGCACCCTCACATATCAGTTTGTTGTATTCATGCTCTTCATACTTACCATTGTAAAGGCCTTCTTTAAAGTCAGCCAGGATATAGGCAGAATGATAACCGTCTATGATACGGTGCTCACCATCCAAGGGTTTATCAGTCTTCAAGTCCCGGAACAAGATGCGGCCGTCTCCCATATTTATAGCTGACACCTGCTCTATCTGATACTCTTTCTGCGCACAGACATTCAGAAAGGCAAAAAGCAAAAGGCCAATAAATAAAATCAGCTTTTTCATTATGTCCTACAATTTAAGAATCAATCGTTTTCCGCATCTTTAAGCATCTGCCTTATTACATCCGCATGATCGAGATAATCGTTTCCTGATAAGGTCAGGACATTGGTCAGACCGATAATGTTGCTGTCAGAATCGTAAGAAGTCAGTAAACAATACATCTCCTGCCCTAATTTATCCTCTTCCACATGAATCTGGACCGGTGCGCTGTATGCTCCGGGCAACTCTGCCAGATACTCAAAGTCTTTTCTGAGAAACGCTTCCAGGATTCTGTTTATATCGGTTTCATCGCGTTTGAACTTCTTCAAACCCACCTCTTTTATCTTACCCCCACTCTCGCTATTATAATAATCGAAATTGCTCAGATACGCTGCAAGCAGACATATTAATACAGCAATTACTCCTACCGTCCGAACCAACCAACCCGCTACAGGGATAAAACCAGGAAAAATAACAATAATAACAGCGACTACAGCCAATCCATAATAAAGCATCGGCTTAACATTGTTCTTTCTTTTTTCAAATTTCACCGGGTTTGCTGCATAGAATTCACCCAT
>OHFP01001230.1_pt1 | contig 9847 bp, 7 predicted proteins | sample 1567591 | NCBI WGS metagenome assembly OHFP01 (sample SAMEA3879547, study PRJEB24766) | human gut metagenome | biome: human-associated habitat; feature: feces | place: USA | collected 1985/1987 | reverse complement strand
CAATGCCATCACCTGGCAATACTGCTATGTTAAGTTTCATTTTTTTATTAAATCGTTAATTATAATATTATGTTTTTATTATTTATGGTATATGTACCGGTCTCCGTCAGACGGTGTTCTTATTCTGCGTTGGTCTCCTCGAAAATATTAAGCATTTTCAGGGTGGCTTTTATCGCAGCTTCGGTCTGGTCGGCATCAAGACCACGCGTTCTGATAGTCATGTCGCCGTTTCTCCATACAATAACGGTCTGTACTAAGGCATCCGTTCTACCGCCGGGTGGTATTGTCACACTATAGTTTTCCAATATAGGGAATGTCCGCCCAAGTGATTTTTTGTATATTTTGCGTAAAGCCTTGACAAAGGCGTCATACTGTCCGTCGCCCATAGCGTCTGCCTCATATTGACTACCGTTAATCTCTACTTTTACACTTGCGATAGGTTTCAGGCCGTATGCTGACGAGACCATGTAGCTGACAAGCTTAACCTTGTCTTCAGGAACGTTATGTTTTAATACATCACTGACGATAAACGGCAAGTCGGCTTGAGTAACAATTTCCTTACGGTCGCCAAGTTCGGTTATTCGTTGAGTTACTTTTTGTGTCTGTTCAGGTGTCAATTCCAAGCCGAGTTCTTGCAGATTGCGGTCTATGTTGGCCTTTCCGCTGGTCTTCCCCAATGCATATTCGCGCTTCCTTCCAAACCGTTCCGGTACAAGCGCATTGGTGTATAAGTTCGCTTTGTTGTCTCCATCAGCATGAACACCTGCAACTTGGGTAAATACATTTTCCCCAACAATGGGTTGGTTGGGGGCTACAGCTATACCGGAATACCCTTCCACCAGACGGCTTATATCATTCAATCTGTCTTCATGAATGCTTGTCTTTGCGTGGAATTGGTCTTTCAGTATTACCTGAACACTCGATAAAGGCGCATTGCCGCATCTTTCGCCAAGCCCGTTCACTGTGACATGCAAACCTTTCGCTCCGCTTAATACAGCGGCTAAAGAATTGCTTACGGCAAGGTCATAATCGTTGTGAGCATGAAAGTCAAAATGTGCAGAAGGGTATCTCTTCACCATTTTACGCATGAATTCTATTACCTGAAGTGGATTAAGCACACCAAGTGTATCAGGCAGCATAAAGCGCATAATATCCGTTTTTGTAAGCACGTCAAGCATTTTGTAGACGTATTCAGGTGAATCTTTCATTCCGTTACTCCAGTCCTCAAGGTAGATGTTTACCCCCATGCCTTTCTGTCTGGCGTATTCAAGCGAATAAAGAATGTCGTCTATGTGTTCCTCTACAGTCTTATGCAACTGTCCGGAACAGTGCTTCATCGAACCTTTTGCCAACAAGTTTATCGTAGCGCCACCACATCCGTCAATCCAGTCAATGCTCTTCCTACCGTCGACAAATCCCAGTACCTCAACATTTTTAAGTTTTCCGATACTTTTTGCATATCGACAAATCATCTTTACAGCGTCTTTTTCACCCTCGGAAACACGGGCTGAAGCTATTTCAACACGGTCTACATTTATATCATTGAGCAACATCCGCGCAATCATAAGCTTCTCGTGTGGCAAGAAGGATACTCCATTTGTCTGTTCGCCATCCCTTAAGGTGCTATCCATGATTTCAATGAATGGCGGTATGCGGGTATAGGTATTTATTTGTTCAACTGTTCCCATGCTTCAATTTTGTCTTTATTCTGCAACAGGTAGTCGATGTCATCGAGCCCGTTCATAAGACAATGCTTCTTATATCCGTTTATTTCAAAATGCTCACTATTGCCAGTTGCCTTATTTGTGACAGTTTGTTTTGGTAGATTTACTTCAACTTCCGTTTTAGGGTCGTTTTCAATACTGCTAAATAACTCTGTTAAGAACGGTTCTGATACGACGACCGGCAGTACAAAATTATTCAGTTCGTTATTTTTGTGAATGTCTGCAAAAAAACTGCTAATGACAACCCTGAAACCATAACCGGCAATAGCCCATGCCGCATGCTCTCGGCTCGAACCAGAACCGAAATTTTTTCCTGCTACGAGTATTACCCCTCCGTATCGGGGGTCGTTAAGGACAAAATCCTTTTTCAGCGTACCATCCTTATTGTAGCGCCAGTCGCGAAACAGGTTGTCGCCAAATCCTTTCTTGTCAGTAGCCTTCAGGAAGCGTGCAGGAATAATCTGGTCCGTGTCCACATTTTCCAATGGAAGTGGTACACACGTACTTGTTATGATGTTGAATTGCTGATGCATGTATTAATATTTTTTTATTTATTGTTCTTGTTTACTTATGTCATGTTGACTTACCTATTTGTTTATTTATGTAAATATTCATTTTATATTTACATAAAGTCTCTCGGATCTGTTATACATCCTGTTACTGCTGCGGCAGCCGCGACAAGCGGACTTGCCAGTATCGTACGCGCACCTGGGCCTTGCCGTCCTTCAAAATTGCGGTTACTCGTAGACACGCAATATTTTCCTGAAGGAACTTTGTCGTCATTCATTGCGAGGCAAGCAGAGCAACCAGGCTGACGTATGGTGAATCCTGCATCTGCAAGAACTTTGTCAAGACCTTCATCCTTGATTTGCCTGTCAACAGCCCATGAACCTGGAACGAGCCACGCAACAACGTTTTCCGCTTTTTTACGTCCTTTGACAATAGAAGCAAAGGCTCTGAAATCCTCGATACGGCCGTTCGTACATGCTCCAAGAAATACATAATCAATAGAATGTCCAAGTAGCTTTTCGCCAGGCTTAAATCCCATGTAGTCAAGCGATTTCATGAAAGAAGATTTCCCGCTTTCTTCTATATCCCCAATAACAGGGATACTTTCCGTTATTCCAATACCCATGCCAGGATTTGTGCCGTAAGTTATTCTTGGTTCGATATCTGCCGCATCAAACGAAAGCTCCTTATCAAACACAGCATTTTCATCACTCTTTAATGTCCTCCAATATGCGACAGCTTTATCCCATTCATGGCCTTTCGGGGCATAATCCCTACCCTTCAGATATTCAAATGTTGTTTCGTCCGGTGCTATAAAGCCCCCTCTTGCACCCATCTCGATAGACAGATTGCATAACGTAAGGCGACCTTCCATTGACATATCCTTTACTACCTGCCCCGAATATTCGACAAAGTATCCTGTCGCTCCGGATGTTGTAAGCCTTGCCATCAAGTATAGAGCGACGTCTTTAGCCGTCACCCCACGCCCAAGCTTTCCGTTTATGGTTATCCTCATTGATTTCGGCTTTTGCTGCAATATGCATTGCGAGGCCATAACCATTTCCACCTCGCTTGTACCAATACCGAACGCTATTGCTCCTACGGCGCCATGCGTGCTTGTATGAGAGTCGCCGCAGACGATGGTCATACCTGGTAATGACAATGCTTTTTCAGGACCGACGACATGAATTATACCATTATTTTTATCCATCATGCCGTAGTATGCCAATCCAAAATCTTTAGCGTTTGCCTCGAGCGTCTCGACCTGTTTTCTTGATACGGGATCTTTTATTGGCTTATCCTGGTCGTGAGTTGGTGTATTATGGTCTGGCATGCAAAAAATTTGCTTGGGGCGAAAGCATTTCAGTCCTCTTTCACGAAGTCCTGCAAACGCCTGCGGAGACGTAACCTCATGGCAATAAAGACGGTCTATGTAAAGTTGCGTAGTGCCGTCGTCAACAATCTGAACGACATGTTTATCCCAGATTTTGTCAAAAAGAGTGTTCATATCTGATTTTGTAATTATAATCCTTTAAGGAAATGAGGCCGGTATGCGACACAACCTCGTTGCTGTTTACTTAAATTTGTTTATACAATCAATATATGCTTCAACCGAAGCTGTAACGATATCCGTATTCGCGCCGAATCCGTAATACACGTTTCCGTCATACTCGACCTGCATGTGAACCTTTCCGATATCGTCAGATCCTTTGCTGATAGCCTGGATGGTAAATTCCTTAAGCGTCATTTGTTTCTGAATAATCTTCTTCAGAGCTTTGATGGCGGCGTCTACAGGACCGTTGCCCGTTGATGCTTCCTCAAACTTTTGGCCTGAGATGTCGAGCCCTATGCTTGCAACACTCTTAACCCCCATGCCTGTAGTGACTTGCAGGAAATCAAGTTTTACAGAATGTGCTTCAGCCCTGTCTGCCCCTGCGAGCATGAGGACGTCATCATCTGTTATCTCTTTTTTCTTGTCGGCAAGCTTCAGGAAATTCTGGTATATATCATCTATTTTTTTCTCGTTAGCTATGTTAACACCCAATACGCCAAGGCGGTATTTTAACGCAGCCCTGCCGCTGCGTGCCGTAAGTACGATGGAATTATCGTCAAGACCAACGTCCTTAGGATTCATGATTTCGTATGTATCGACGTTTTTGAGCACACCGTCTTGATGGATTCCGCTTGAATGCGCAAAGGCATTGCGCCCGACAATTGCCTTGTTCGGTTGTACTGGCATATTCATCAAACTGCTTACCATACGGCTTGTGGGGTATATTTTCGTCGTGTTTATGTTAGTTTCGATATCAAGATACTTGTGGCATTTCAGTATCATGGCTATTTCCTCAAGTGACGTATTGCCCGCGCGCTCGCCGATACCGTTTATTGTTACCTCAACCTGTCGTGCACCGTTAAGCACGCCGCTAAGGGTGTTGGCCGTGGCCATTCCCAAGTCGTTGTGGCAGTGGGTGGAGATTATGGCTTTGTCTATATTGTCGACATGTTCAATAAGATATTTTATTTTGTCACCATATTCAGCAGGAAGACAGTAGCCTGTCGTGTCAGGTATGTTTACCACTGTTGCGCCAGCCTTGATAACAGCCTCGATAACCCTTGCCAGGTACTCGTTGTCAGTGCGTCCTGCGTCTTCCGCATAAAATTCGACATCCTCTACATACTTTTTAGCATATTTTACGGCGGCTACGGCACGTTCTATTATTTCATCACGATTGCTGTTGAACTTATATTTAATGTGCGAATCGCTGGTTCCTATTCCTGTATGTATGCGTTTGTGCTTGGCATATTTAAGCGACTCGGCCGCAACGTCGATATCTTTCTCTACGGCGCGCGTCAGCGCACAGATTGTTGGCCATGTAACGGCCTTGGAAATTTCTATTACCGAATTGAAATCGCCAGGGCTGGATATAGGAAAACCGGCCTCGATCACGTCTACTCCCAGCTGCTCAAGTTGTTTGGCCACTTGTATTTTCTCAACTGTGTTAAGCTGACACCCGGGCACCTGCTCGCCGTCCCTAAGTGTTGTGTCAAAAATGAAAAGTCTGTCGCTCATCGTTCTGTTCGATTTATATATTAATGAAAAAACCTTTCGCACCCGGAAGTGAGAAAGGTTTATAACATCAGCACGCACATGTCAAAACACAACCTTACCACTTCCGCCTTTGTAACGAAGTCGTAGAATAATAATGCCTGATATGTTAATGCTATATATCATGTTCTTTTTATGTTTGCCATGCAAAGGTAAAGATAAATATTAGAATACGCAAATAAATCGTTACTTTTTTATTTAAAAATCTTTCAATTTATTGCTTTTGTTGTTTATTTATGGATAAATATTACAGTCCTCGGCTATTATTGGCCGACTATTCTGGCTTTATTGTCCTTGCGGTAAACATTTAAAGAAAAGTAAATCATGGCCTTTTACATTACGAAAGACCATGATTTACACAACAAAAGGCCGTATTTCGCGGCACGATAAATGGCTTTTTGCAAAATGGTTGACAGTTAATAACCTGAATAGCCTATGCCAAGAACAAAACACATATTGTCAAATAACTGAATGTGACAATGAAATATCTGGTTTGTTAATATTGGATATGCTGGTAAAAACAAAAACAACGTTGCGCAGGAATCGGTTATAGCGCAACGTTGTTTATCACGAATTGTATATAAATGTTAAAAAGGTAGAGGTCCGTCCGTTCCGATTGGGCCATCGTATGGAGGGGGCAGCGTTATGTCATCACCACCATTAATCCTTGAGCCGATAATCTCACCGGAACCAAATGGTGACGCGCCTGCGTCTGACGGATTCTCGAATCGTGTAAATTCGCCCCTGAAGTTCAACAAAACGTCTCCTGTGCCGCCCTTACGGTGCTTGGCGATGATAATTTGTGCTTTGCCATGCAAGTCGTTTCCCTTTTCGTCTGTAAAAATCCTGTAATACTCAGGGCGGTGCACAAAAAGCACCATATCGGCATCCTGTTCTATCGCACCAGACTCTCTAAGGTCACTTAATTGAGGGCGTTTTCCATCCGGCCCTTCTCGTCCTTCAACGGTACGGTTGAGCTGTGACAATGCCAAAACAGGAATGTCAAGCTCTTTTGCAAGGCCTTTCAGAGAACGGCTGATGGTAGAGACTTCCTCTTGGCGACTGCCGAACCTGGCCCCATTGGCGTTCATAAGCTGTAAGTAGTCTATCATTATCAATTCAACTCCCTTTTCTCTAACCAACCTTCGCGCTTTCGTCCTTAACTCGAATATTGACATACCCGGCGTGTCGTCAATATAGATTGGAGCGGCTTGTAGGCGACCTACATTCTTGTCAAGCCTGTTCCATTCATCGTCGTCAAGCTGACCGTTGAGGATTTTCTTGCCTTCTATTTCGCACACATTTGATATCAAGCGGTTTACCAGCTGAACGTTATTCATTTCAAGCGAGAAAAAAGCTATTGGCCGACCATAATCAACGGCGATGTTTTTGGCCAACGAAAGGGCAAACGACGTCTTTCCCATGGCCGGACGACCTGCAATTATAACAAGGTCGCTGCGTTGCCAACCGGCCGTATAGTCGTCAAGTTTAGTGTAACCGGTAGGTATACCGGTTAGTCCACCTTTGTTGGCCGCTGCTTTTTGTAGTATTTCTACTGCTTGCTTTACGACAGGGTCTATCTGGGTATAGTCCTGGCGCATATTCTTTTGTGACAATTCAAAGAGTGAGCCCTCGGCTTCCTGCATCAGTTCGTCTACATCGATAGTCTCATCGAAAGCTTTTGTCTCGATTACGCTGGCGAATGAAATGAGTTGACGTGCAAGATATTTTTGTGCAAGTATTTTTGCGTGATACTCTATATGGGCGGAGGAAGCCACATGCGAACTCAAGTCAAGGATATAGGCCGGGCCACCAACTTCGTCAAGAGTACCTTGGCGTTTAAGCTCCTCGGTAACGGTCATAATGTCGACCGGATTTTCTTCAAGACTTAAGCTTTGTATTGCACGATATACTTTTTGGTTGCGCGGTTCGTAGAATGTTTCCGGATGCAACGTCTCACTTACAACTGAAAATGCATCCTTGTCTATCATCAATGCACCAAGCACGATACGCTCAATATCTATTGCCTGTGGTTGCAGGTGTGCGTAGCTGTTGTCCAAAGAACGGGATTTTTTATTATCTGCCATATTGGAGGTTTGATTTTATGAACTGCAAAAATACAAATAAATCCTGTCATCTACACAATTTAATCGGATTTATGCAGTTATTAATCTATATTAATGTAAAAAGGAAATGCAAGATTTCAATCAGGCATAATATATTATTCAGAATATGATTACCTACCCTTGCGCTAAAATCAATTTGGGACTTAACATCGTCGCACGCCGTAATGATGGTTACCATGATTTGGAAACTGTTTTTTATCCTATCAGGCTTAGTGATAAATTGGATATTAAGGTGTTGAATGATTGTGACTACAATGAAGGGCAATGTGTACTAGCAATTGACGGTATAAGTATAGAAGGAGACATTAAAGACAACCTCGTGGTCAAAGCCTATAATATCATAAGACAACATTTTCCTGAAATACCACCGGTAAATATCAAACTAACTAAAAATATTCCATCACAAGCAGGGATGGGAGGCGGTTCTTCTGATTGCGCATATACAATAACAGCACTGAATAAAATGTTTAATCTCGGAATGTCAATTCCTGACATGCAATATATTGCGTCTAAAATTGGTGCTGACTGCCCGTTTTTCATCAATCCCCTTCCTTCGTTTGCTACAGGGATAGGTGAACATCTAAGACCTATACATCTTGACCTTTCTCAATACTACATTGGCATTGTGAAACCACAGGTTATGATAAGTACACGAGAGGCTTTTGCACATGTCACGCCGCAAAAACCTACAAGATGCTGCCTGGACATCATTGAAGGGCCGATAGAAAGCTGGCGTTATGAATTGGTTAATGATTTTGAGAATAGCATAGCGGAAATATATCCGGAGATTGCTGTTCTTAAACAACGACTTTATGACATCGGGGCCATTTATGCATCAATGAGCGGAAGTGGAAGCGCATTGTATGGTATATTTAAACATTGCCCCCGGAACTTTAATTCATCATTCGATAAATGCTTTACCGCAATAGTATAACTGCAAGATTCTCAATGGATAACAAGAAAGAGCTATTGCCTGTTGTAGATGAGTCAGGTAATATTGTAGGAAAAGTTGAAAGAGGGATTGCGCATAACGGTTCAAAAATACTTCATCCAGTTGTTCATCTACATGTATTCTCTCTTGAAGGAGATATTTATTTACAGAAGCGTCCGGACTGGAAAGATGTTCAACCCGGCAAATGGGATACAGCTGTTGGAGGACACATCGATTACGGTGAGGATGTTTCTGAAGCATTGAAAAGAGAAATTTATGAAGAATTAGGTATAAATCAATGCAAGATAGAAAAACTTGGATATTATGTTTTTGAAAGTGAAATAGAAAAGGAGCTGGTGTACGTAAACAAGACTGTTTATTCAGGAATAATCAGGCCGGATATTCATGAACTTAACGGTGGGAAATTTTGGAAAAGAGAAGAAATTTTAGATTGTATCGGGAAATGTATATTTACGCCTAATTTTGAACATGAATATTTAAAATTTTTCGCTGCGAATAATTCTTAAGTTTAATCTATAAATATTAAAAATACTGAAAATGCAGTGTATATTATAACAATGTATTGATATTTTTCGTAATTTTGCACCGTTTTTAGAGATAATATTTGCTATCAGATTAGTAATCAGCAACTTACATTTTTAAGGCAAACAGATGAGACAATTAAAAATTCAAAAAAGTATTACCAACCGCTCCAGTGAGGCTTTAGACAAATATCTCGTTGAAATCGGACGTGCTCCCTTGATATCAATAGACGAAGAAATTGAATTAGCACAGAAAATAAAGAAAGGCGGTCCTGAAGGTGAAAGGGCAAAAAATAAGTTGGTAACGGCCAACTTGCGTTTCGTTGTGTCTGTTGCAAAACAATACCAGCATCAGGGGTTGACGTTGACGGACTTAATCGACGAGGGTAATATAGGTCTTATCAAGGCGGCCCAGAAATTTGACGAAACACGAGGATTCAAATTCATTTCATATGCTGTGTGGTGGATTCGTCAAAGCATTTTGCAAGCGATAGCAGAGCAGAGCCGTATAGTACGACTGCCTTTAAATCAAGTTGGATCTCTCAACAAAATCAATCACGAAATAAACAAGTTTGAACAAGAAAATCAACGCCATCCTTCAGTGTCTGAGTTGTCGGAGGTGACAAAGCTTGATGAGGAAAAAATAGGTCAGTCATTGGCTGCAGACGGTCATCATGTAAGTATTGATGCTCCATTTCAGGATGGTGAAGATAATTGCATGCTTGATGTAATGCCAAGTGGTGATGACAGTCGTACAGATAGGGCTGTAGACCATGAATCGATGGCTCTTGAACTTAATACAGTACTGAGCAAGGTTCTGAAAGAACGCGAAATAACAATAATTCGTGAGTGTTTTGGTATTGGATGCCATGAAAAAGGCTTGGAGGAAATTGGAGATCAATTAGGTC
>OHFP01001229.1_pt1 | contig 9862 bp, 7 predicted proteins | sample 1567591 | NCBI WGS metagenome assembly OHFP01 (sample SAMEA3879547, study PRJEB24766) | human gut metagenome | biome: human-associated habitat; feature: feces | place: USA | collected 1985/1987 | reverse complement strand
GATAGTGTTCTGCCAGCGCCGTCTGAATTCCCGCAGGGATGGGCAGCGTCTCCGCTTTGATGCGTGCAAGGTCGGCTTCCGCCTGCTGTGCCGGGGTCACCGGGCGCAGCGCCGCTTCCTTTTCCGTGGGGATATAGCTGCGGTCGTGGGAATCCGAAAAATAGGGCCGGAGGGTGTAATACTCTCTGGCGGGCTCATCGCAAAAGCGCCGCAGCCCGACCCCTTCCACCTCGTGCACTCCCAGATTTCCGTAGACCACCAGCGCTCCCGCTTGAAACCGTGACATGGTATTTCCTCTTTCCCTTGTATGAAAAGGCTGCAAAAACAGACTTTCCAGCGTAATTTTACTCTTTACTTTATTGTACCACGGTAGGTTGGCGGGCTTCAAAGGGCATCTTTCACAAAGTTTTCCTCGTGCAATCTGCGCAGAATGCCCAGTACAATTCTTGTGCAAAACTGCCTTTGCAAATTCCAGACAGGCAGGCTATAATGATTTCGTACAACGAGTAGCACTCATGCGTAAAACCGGTTGCATGAGGGCTGCCCGTTGTTTTTGTTTGCCCCAAAATGGAAAGGTAAGGTGAATCCCATGGAAAGTTCCAATCAATTTCTCGGCACGGAACGCATCGGCAAGCTGATGCAGAAGTATGCGATCCCGTGCATTATTTCGCTGCTGGTGGGTGCGCTGTACAACATCGTGGACAGCCTCTTTGTGGCCCAGATCAGCGAGCAGGCCATGACGGCTCTTTCGCTGGTGTTTCCCATCCAGAACTTTGTCAATGCAGTGGCCATCGGCTTCGGCATCGGCATCAACGCCCAGATTGCGCTCTACCTCGGCGCAGGCGACCACGAAAACGCCAACCGGGCCGCCACCCACGGCATGATGTTCTCCCTGCTGCACGGTGTGCTGGGCATGGTCCTCTGCATTGCCATCATGCCCGGCTTCCTGCGCCGCTTCACTACCGATCCCGCTCTGGTGGACATGGGTGTGACCTACTCCACCATCGTGTTCCTGTTCTCGCTGGTCAACATGGCAGACCTCGCCTTTGAGAAGATCTTCCAGTCCGTGGGCCGGATGAACGTTGCCATGGTGGCACTGATCACCGGCTGCGTGACCAACATCGCCCTCGACCCGGTCCTCATCTTCGGCCTTGGGCCGGTGCCCGCCCTGGGCATTGCAGGTGCGGCCCTTGCCACCGGCATCGGGCAGGCCGTTTCTCTTGTGGTCTACCTCTATGTCTACTGCACCACCGAAGTCGCCGTCCGCTTCTCCCGCCGCTGCCTGCGGTTCGATGCCGCCCTTGACGGCAAGCTCTATGCCATCGGTGTACCGGCCATCCTGAATCTGGCCCTGCCCAGCCTGCTGGTCACCTTCCTGAACGGCCTGCTGGCGGTCTACTCCCAGAGCTATGTGACGGTGCTGGGCATCTACTACAAGCTCCAGACCTTCCTTTACCTGCCGGCCAACGGCATCGTGCAGGGGATGCGCCCGCTGGTGGGCTACAACTACGGTGCCCGGGAGCATGGCCGTGTGTCCAGGCTCTACAACCTGACACTGGGCCTGAGCGCTGGGATCATGGCCATTGGCACCCTGCTCTGCCTGACCATTGCAGGCCCGCTGATGGGTCTGTTCACCTCTAACCCCGAGACCATCGCCATCGGCCAGACCGCTCTGCGGATCATCTGCCTGGGATTCATCGTCTCGGCAGTGTCTACCACCTCCTCCGGCGCGCTGGAGGGTCTGGGCAAGGGCGTGCCCTCGCTGGTCATCTCCCTCTGCCGCTACATCATCTTCATCATGCCCATTGCGTGGATGCTGTGCGGCCGCATGGGCCCTACCGGTGTCTGGCACGCCTTCTGGATCACAGAGGCCCTCTCTGCCGTGATCGCCTACGCGGTATATCACAAGGCAGTCCATCAGAAATAACCCTCTCTAACAAAAATTCCCGCTCGATGGAGCGGGAATTTTTGTTATCATCTCTTCTTTTGTGGAAGGCTGCTCTCAGATCAGGCCCAGAGTTTTGAGCTCCCTTGCCACGCCGTCCTCCGTCACAGCCGGGCAGATGCGGTCGCAGAGCTTTTTCAGGTTGTCAGAGCCATTGGCCATGCAGACGCTGATGCCTACCACGTCGGTCATCTGCAGGTCATTGTCGCTGTCGCCAAAGCCGATGGTATCGGCCAGCGAACACCCCAGATCATCGCAGATGGCCTTGATGCCGGTGCCCTTGTTAAACTTGCGGTTGATGAGCTCCCCGTTGACGATGGCCGACGGGGTATCCCCCAGCCGGGACTCGCAGAAGATGAACTGATCCTCGTACAGCTGCTTTGCCTCGGCAAGGCAGGCCTCGTTGGGGGCGATGAACACCACCTTGTAAACCGGCTCTCCGTGGTATTCCTCAATGGGCCGGATGGTCATGCCATACTCCATCGTTTTGCGCCAGCGCTCGGCCTCGCTGTTCAGCTGCCCCGGCTTGCGGGGGAACAAATGGGCGAACCGCTCGATCATCCTGATGCCGCCGTAAGTATCGTCCCGGGCTTCCAGTGTGCACTCGGCACCGGCACGCCCCAGCACCTCCCGCAGGCCCTCGACCTGTGCGGGCTCCATGGGAAGATCCACGAGTATTTTCCCATCACAGCCTACATAGCCGCCTGCAGAGCAGACAAAGCCATCGAAACCGTAGGCAAGCAGCGGTTTCGTCATGCGCAGGTTGCGGCCGGTGCACAGAAACACCTTGTGGCCGTTGGCCCGGGCCTGCCGGATGGCCTCCACGGCACTGGCCGGAACGGTCATTTCACCGGGCGGCAGCAAAGTACCGTCAATATCCAGAAAAATCAGTTTTTGCTTCATAGTTTCCTCACTCTTTCACTGCCAGTTCATGGTAAAGCCGCGGATCAGCAGACCCACGGCCAGGATCGCCAGCAGTACCAGCAGAACGGTGCGGTTGGCCTGTTTCTGCTTCTGTCTGGCCCGGGCACGGCTGTTCCGGCTGCCGCCCTGCTTCCGGTTCTGGGGTCTGCCGCCAGAGCTGCGGCCGCTCGTGTTCTGCTTTGTGCTGCTGCGGCGGGAAGCACTGCCGGAAGTCCCCTCTTTTTTCCTGCCCGCAGTGCTCTGGCCGGACTTTGCCGCGCGGAGTGCTTTCTCTTCCGGGGCCGCCGATGCAATGGGCTTTTTGGCCCCGCAGCGGCTCAGATAATCCTCAGCCAGCCGGTAATACTGGCCCAGCTCACTGGTGCGCAGGGGTGCGCCTGCATAACCTTCTTCCAGTGCTTCCACTGCCTCGTTGAAGAGGATCGCCGCCTGCGCAGCCGCCGTGCGGTCGGAGGCATGGGCCGCTTCATTGCGGGCGGTGCGCACCGCGTTGCAGGCCCGGCGGGCAGCAGCCGGGTGCTCCGTATTGCCCAGCAGATCCAGCTGGTGCGCAGCATCCTTTTCAGGGTCCAGCAGCACCCGCATACACAGGGTGGTATCCAGCTGCTGCCAGCTGTTTCGGCCCGCCAGATCGGGCAGACGGTCATAATATTCGGGGCTCTCCTGCTGGCGGGTGCGGATGTGATCCAGCAGGGCTCCCAGGCTGTGCTCCCCGGGCTTGTTCTCCCAGTGCCAGCGCAGCAGCTTGCGGCTGATCTCATCGCAGGTAGTTTTGATCTCAAAAGCGGTTTGCAGTGCTTCGTCGGGCATAACGTTTCTCCTTCGTACAACCAAAAAACGGAGGAAGCGCAGCCTCCTCCGTCATTCATTTACATCATAAACTGATAATAGACGAAGCCCCACAGCGCAATGCCTGCGCAGACGATGGCGGTGATGGGCGGGACCCAGCGGACGAGGGTCTCGGCAATGCCGTCGCGGCTCTCTTCCGCATCGTCCTCCTCATCGTACTGCTCCACCTCGGGTTCCGGCTGGCGGGCCGGGGCGGCACGGCGGGCAGCAGCAGGCATCACACGGGTGCCCTCGTCATCCACAGCCGCTGCACCGCTGCCGGGGAACGCCGCGCGGGTGGCGGCATCCAGCACCCGGGTAGGCTCTGCTTCCGGAGCAGGGGTGTGTTCCACCGGCGGTGCAAAGCTGGTCGGAGCGCCGACAGGCGCTGCCGGGCGGGCCGTCGGGATGACCCGGGTGGGTTCTGCCTGCACCGGCGCGCTGGCCACGATGCGGGTCGGCTCTTCCTGCGGAGCGGCGCTCACCACGCGGGTAGCCTCCGCCGCCGGGGCCTGCTCTGCAGGGGCGGCCTTCTGGCCGGGCTGCAGCAGGGTGTTCAGGGCGTTCTGCAGCAGGATGCGGTCACAGCCGCACTCGGTGCAGTAGACCGTGTCCTCTTCCTTCGGGTGGAAGGAACCACAGGCACAGTACCAGCCGTTCTCGAACACCTGCGGCATATACTTGAGGCCGGTGCGGTTCATCCGGCTTTCCAGTGCCTTTTCCAGCTCCGGACTCAGGCGGCGCGGAGCAGGCAGGCGGACGCGCTTGATGGCATCCAGATGCACGACCTTTTTGCCGCTGTATACGTTCTTCAGGACCACATCCACGCTGGTAATGGCCTTCTGGGTCACGAACACAGCATCGTCCATGCCAAAGCTCTCACCGGGCTTGACCTCGATCTCGCGGTATTCAAAGGCATCCTCACACAGGATGATACCGTCCACACCCTTACACTTGAAGTGGATCTCCAGTGCAGTCAGGGTGACCTTGGAGATGTTCTTGAAGGTCAGGCAGACTGCGTTCTCGCCGCTGAGTTCGCCCTTGAGCAGTTCCACACAGACGAACTGCACCGGGCTGCCCGGGGTATAATAGTTGGCCCGGGTGCGTGCGACCGGGTTAAAATTTTCCTCCACGACACTCGCTCCCTTCGATCATTCGTTTTCCTGCGGGGCATCCTGCGCCGGGTCGGGCATTTCCTCGCCCAGCACGGCCTGCTCCGCCTGTTCAGCGGGCTCTGCGCTCTCGGCAGGCTCTGCGGTCTCCACAGGGGCCGCCGGTGCGGCGGGTTCCTGTGCAGGCTCGTCACCGTCACGCGGGGGCAGCTTGCCGCCAGCCATCACGGTGTTGAACTCCTTCTCGTTGAGCTTTTCGCGTTCCATCAGCGCCTGTGCCAGCGCATGGAGCTGGTCGATGTGCTCCGTCAGGGTGCGGCGGCAGGTCTCGTAAGCCTCATCGATGATATCCCGCATCTCGCCGTCGATCTCGGCAGCGGTGCTCTCGCTGTAACCCTTGCCCTGGGTGAAATCACGGCCCAGGAAGGTCTCCTCCTGCGAGGTGCCGTAGACCACAGGGCCCAGGCGCTCGGAGAAGCCGTACTTGGTGATCATCTGGCGGGCAATGTTGGTTGCCTGCTGCAGGTCGTTGGAGGCACCGGTGGAGATATCCTCCAGGATCAGCTGCTCGGCCACACGGCCGCCCAGGCTGGAAACGATATCCTCGAACATCTCACCCTTGGTCACATAGCTGCGATCCTTTTCAGGAAGATACATGGTGTAGCCGCCAGCCTGGCCGCGGGGGATGATGGTGATCTCATGCACACGGGGATGGTGCTTGCAATAGAAGCCTGCCACGGCGTGGCCCGCCTCATGGTAGGCGGTCAGCTTCTTTTCCTCGGCAGTCACAACACGGCTCTTCTTCTCAGGGCCTGCCATGACCTTCATGGAAGCTTCCTCGATGTCCTCCATGGTGATGGCCTTGCGGCTGCGGCGGGCAGCCAGCAGAGCGGCCTCATTGACCAGGTTCTCCAGGTCAGCACCCGCAAAACCTGCGGTGCGCTGTGCGATGACCCTGAGGGAGACATCGGGAGCCAGAGGCTTATTCTTGGTGTGGACCTTGAGGATCTCCTCGCGGCCCTTGACATCGGGCAGGCCTACATAGACCTGACGGTCAAAGCGGCCCGGACGGAGCAGTGCCTTATCCAGAATGTCGGCACGGTTGGTGGCTGCCATCACGATGACACCATCGTTGGCCTCAAAGCCGTCCATCTCGACCAGCAGCTGGTTCAGGGTCTGCTCCCGCTCGTCGTGGCCGCCGCCCAGACCTGCGCCGCGCTGACGGCCCACGGCATCGATCTCATCGATGAAGATGATGCAGGGCATGGTCTTTTTGGCCTTATCAAACAGGTCACGCACACGGGACGCGCCGACACCGACATACATTTCCACGAAGTCGGAGCCGGAAATGGAGTAGAAGGGCACCCCCACCTCACCGGCGCAGGCGCGGGCCAGCAGGGTCTTACCGGTACCCGGAGGGCCCACCAGCAGAACGCCGTGGGGGATGCGGGCACCCAGCGTGTTGAACTTGTCGGGACTCTTGAGGAACTCCACGACCTCCTTCAGCTCTTCCTTTTCCTCGTCCTCACCGGCAACGTCGGCAAAGGTCGCGGTCTTTTTGTTCTCGTGCTCGTCCTTCACCTTGGCCTTGCCCACGTTCATAATACCGCCGCCGCCAGCGCCGCCGCGCATCATGGAGAAGAGCAGGAAGCCGGTGCAGCCCAGCATTCCCAGGTAGAACAGGATCTCCATCCAGGGGATGGACTCCTTCAGAGTGGTGTAATCGTACTCCATGGGCGCGGTCGGGTTGGCTGCATCGTAGGAATCGATATACTGCTGGACGTTCTCGATGAACACATAGGCGTAGGGCAGCTTGTAGCGCACCGTCACCGTACCGTCATCGTTTCTGGTCGCCCCCACGGAAGAGGTGGAGGAGGAGAACATATTGCTCAGCAGACCGCCGGAGGCCTGTGTGGCAGCGGTGGCACCTGTGGTTTCGGGCAGCTCCTGCTTGCCTTCCTTCAGCGTCAGGGTGATGATGCTGGTGTTGCGGTCCAGCGTAAATGCTGTGACCTGATTGTTCTCAAAGTAGTGCACCACAGTCGAGTAGCTCATGGTGGAGCCGCCGGTACTGCTGTCGCTGGTGCCCAGCACCGACCAGATCATCAGAACACCGGCCAGTGCCAGCGCCAGGATCAGGGGATTAAAGCGAGGTCGTTTCGGTTGCAAAAGGGATCAACTCCAGTTCTAATTCGTTTTTGTTATGCGTAGATTTCCGGTTTCAGCACACCCACATAGGGCAGGTTGCGGTATTTCTCATCGTAGTCCAGACCATAGCCCACCACAAACTCGTCCGGCACCTGAAAGCCCTCGTAATCGGGCTGGATGTCGGCCTTGCGGCGGCTGGGCTTGTCCAGAATGGTGCAGATCTTCACGGAATTCGGGTTGCGCATCTTGAGCATGGGCACCAGCTTGGAAAGGGTGACACCGGTATCCAGAATGTCCTCCACGATCAGCACGTCCTTGCCGGACAGGTCGCCGTCCAGATCCTTGATGATCTTGACCAGACCGCTGGTGGTGGTATTGCTGCCGCCGTAGCTGGACACGACCATAAAATCAATGCTGCAGGGGATGGTCACGGCCCGCATCAGGTCGGCCATGAAAACCACCGAACCCTTGAGGATGGAGACGAGGACAAGGTTTCTGCCCTCGTAATCCCTGCTGATCTGTGCACCCAGTTCGGCAACCTTGGCTTTCAGTGCTTCCTCACTGACCAGGATGTTCTTGATATCGTCATTCATGCTCATGGGTTGTTCCTCCATTTTCCAATTCCAACTGCAAGATCTGTACAGTCTCCTCGTCCGGGGCCAGCCCCTCGGCAAAGCCCTCCCCACAGACCCACAGGATTTCGCTGCCCGCCGCCAGCAGCGGCAGGCCCTCTCGTATTCCGGCAGGAATGCCTGCCTCATTCATCCATTTGCGCAGGGGCTTGCTCAGCCCCCGCCCCGCAGGCCGGAACCGGTCTCCCGGTTGACGGGTGCGCAGCGTAAGGGCAGAATATAACAAGGTTATTCTAGCATAATCCGCCCGATTTTTTAAGTCTTTTTTATGAACACCCTGTGTTTTTTCTCGAAAACCGCTTACAAAAAGCCGTGTTTTCAGGGTTTGGCCCCCGGGCAGAGCAAATTCCGCCCCATCGGCAGGGGCAAACGGCAGCGAAAACGCAGGGGCCGCAGCCGCTTCCGGCCGGCTCTTTTCCTGCCAGAGCATCCCGCTGCCTGCGCAGAAACGGACCGTATCGGTCAATTGCACCGCCCCGCTCCCCTGCTCCACCAGCTCTGCCAGCAGGCGGATGTACTTTTCCTCGGCATCCCGCACCGGGGCAACAAGGCTGTGGAGCGCTGCTTCCAGAATGATCGGGTCCGCGCCCTGCAGCGGCTCCAGCCGCCATGCTGCCTTGGCTTTCGGGGCCTTGCGGGCAGTCTGGGCTGCATCTAGACGCGCGACAGAAAGCAGCTGTTCCGCCTGCCGGGCAAAGTAGGCATCCGCGCGGCCCGCTTTTTCACAAAAGCGGGCCAGATTTTCCTCTGCCGCATCGTTGACGCTGCGCAGGGACGGAACGGCCCCATGGCGCAGGCGGTTGCGGGCGTAGGCATCGGAATCGTTCGTCTCGTCCGTCACCCACGCCTGCCCGAAGGCGGCGCAGAGCGTTTCGGTCTCGGCCCGGGTCAGGCCCAGCAGCGGGCGGCAGTAGCCGGGCCGCCCGGGCCGGATGCCCCCTGCCCCGTGCAGCCCGGTCCCCCGTGCCAGCCGGAACAGCAGGGTCTCGGCCTGGTCAGTAGCAGTATGGGCCGTTGCAATGCAGTCTATCCCGCCTGCCAGCAGTTGGGCAAAGCAGGCATAGCGGAGTTTGCGGGCCCAGTCCTCCCCGGCATGGGGCGGCACAGCCATTCCCACATCTGCCGGGCGGAAGACTGTCAGCGGCACCCCCAGCCGGGCACACTCGGCCCGAACAAAGGCTTCGTCCCGGTTCGCAGTCTCGCCCCGCAGGCCGTGGTTGACGTGGCAGGCAGAAAGGGTATACGCAAAAGCTTCCCGCAGTTCCAGCAGTACCCGCAGCAGCGCCATACTGTCGGCCCCGCCCGAAACGGCAGCGCACAGGTGCAGAGCCCGGCCCGGCTCCACAGCCGCAAACAGCTGCTCCTGCCGGGCAAAGCGTTCTACTTTTGCGATCAATTTTGATATTTCGTCGTTCATCAGCGTTTGAAGTCCACATCCATAAAGCGGGTGTGTGCGCCATCCCAGCCCAGCGGCACCGTGCTGGTCTCGCCGTGGCGGTTCTTTGCCACGATGCACTCCGCGGTATCGGCATCCACCTCTGCCCCATCGGGGTTCTGGCTGGCGTAGTAGGAATCACGGTAAAGGAAGAGGACGCAGTCAGCATCCTGCTCGATGGAACCGGAGTCACGCAGGTCAGACAGCTGGGGCCGGTGAGAAGAGTTGTTGCCCTGCTTCTCCACCGCACGGGACAGCTGAGAAAGCGCGATGATGGGCACATTCATTTCCTTAGCCATGATCTTCAGGTTTCGGGTGATGGAGCTGATCTCCTGCACACGGTTCTCGCTGCGCTGGCCGGTGGTCATCAGCTGCAGGTAGTCGATAACGATCAGGCCCACATTGGGGCGGGTGGGGTCCTGATTCACCCGGCGGATCTTGGCCTTCATCTCGGTGATGGTGATACCGGAGGTGTCGTCCATATAGATCGGTGCATCGTGCAGTTTTTCAGTTGCCAGCGCCAGATACTCCCAGTCCTCGGCGCGCAGCGCACCGGTACGGAAAGCCTGACTGTCGATACCGGCCTCCGACGAGAGGATACGGTTGGTCAGCTGCTCCTTGGTCATTTCCAGACTGAAGATGGCCACCGGCACCTTTTGCTGCATGGCCACGCGGGTGGCGATGTTCAGCGCAAAGCTGGTCTTGCCCATACCGGGGCGGGCCGCAAGGATGATGAGGTCGCCGCGGCCAAGGCCGGTGAGCACCGTGTCCAGCAGGCGGAACCCGGTGGGGATGCCCTTGTACTTGTCGGCATCCGGGCCGCTGATCTTCTGCAGGT
>OHFP01001218.1_pt1 | contig 9946 bp, 7 predicted proteins | sample 1567591 | NCBI WGS metagenome assembly OHFP01 (sample SAMEA3879547, study PRJEB24766) | human gut metagenome | biome: human-associated habitat; feature: feces | place: USA | collected 1985/1987 | reverse complement strand
TGAGCAGATTGCAAATGTGGGCGACGGTGCATTTATCACCCGCGGCGTCAGCGTTGATTCGCTTGACCGCGACAAATTATGGGATACCCACATCACCGTGGCCAAAGGAGATTACCTTCATGGCGGAGATATTATAGCGGAGGTTCCGGAGACCAGTGCGATCGTACACAAATGTATGGTTCCGCCGGATGTGGAAGGTGAAGTAATCTGCTGCGCGTCGGACGGAGATTACCGGATTGAAGATACACTTGTCACTCTGCGGCTTTCCGACGGAACAGAAAAACAGCTCAACATGATACAGCACTGGCCGATCCGTAAGGCGCGCCCGACAAGCTACCGTTTCCCGGCAAGTGTCCCTCTGATCACCGGACAGCGGATCCTGGATACCATGTTCCCGATCGCAAAGGGTGGAACTGCCGCAATCCCAGGCGGATTCGGTACCGGAAAAACCATGACCCAGCACCAGATCGCAAAATGGTCTGATGCCGATATCATCATCTATATCGGATGTGGAGAGCGTGGAAACGAGATGACACAGGTTCTGGAGGAGTTCCAGGAACTGATCGACCCGAAGAGCGGCAACCCGCTGATGGACCGTACCACCCTGATCGCCAACACATCCAACATGCCTGTTGCAGCCCGTGAGGCATCTCTGTATTCCGGACTGACACTGGCTGAGTATTACCGCGATATGGGCTATGATGTAGCAATCATGGCAGACTCTACATCCCGTTGGGCAGAGGCACTCCGTGAGCTGTCCGGCCGTCTGGAGGAAATGCCTGCCGAGGAAGGTTTCCCGGCTTATCTGGCTTCCAAGCTTTCCGCTTTCTATGAGCGAGCTGGTATGATGCAGAACTTAAATGGAACCGAAGGTTCCGTATCTATTATTGGTGCGGTTTCCCCACAGGGTGGTGACTTCTCTGAGCCTGTTACACAGAATACAAAGCGTTTCGTCCGCTGCTTCTGGGGACTGGATAAGAGCCTTGCCTATGCAAGACATTTCCCGGCGATCCACTGGCTGACCAGTTACAGTGAGTATCTGAATGACTTAAGCCATTGGTATCAGGACAATGTGTCTCCAAAATTTGTTGACTACCGTAACCGTCTGATGGCACTGTTGAATCAGGAAAGCAGTCTTCTTGAGATCGTAAAACTGATCGGAAGTGATGTACTCCCAGATGATCAGAAACTTGTCCTTGAGATTGCCCGTGTGATTCGTCTTGGTTTCCTGCAGCAAAATGCATTCCACCCGGATGACACCTGCGTTTCTATGGAAAAACAGTTCCTGATGATGGATACGATCCTGTACCTTTACAAGCAGGCCCGCACTCTTGTCACAATGGGACATCCGATGTCCGTATTAAAATCTGAGAATATTTTCGATCGTGTCATCGCGATCAAATACGATGTTCCGAACGACCGCCCGGAAATGTTTGCACAGTATCACAGAGATATTGACGCTTTCTATCAGCACGTACTTGAGAAAAATGCATAAGGAGGGACCACTATCATGTCAATTGAATATCTTGGCTTAAGCAGTATCAACGGCCCTCTGATCGTGTTAGAGGGCGTACAGGACGCCTTTTACGATGAGATCGTAGAATTTGTCGTAGACGGCACAGAACGCAAAATAGGACGTATTGTAGAGATTTACGAAGACAAGGCAGTAATCCAGGTCTTCGAAGGTTCTGAAAATATGTCCCTGAAAAATACACATACGAAACTGACCGGACACCCGATGGAGATTGCACTCTCCCCGGATATCCTTGGCCGTACCTTCAACGGTATCGGACAGCCGATCGATGACCTCGGGCCGCTTGTCTCCACTTTAAAAAGAGATGTGAACGGACTTCCGCTCAACCCGGTCCGCAGAGAATACCCAAGAAACTATATCCGCACCGGAATTTCCGCGATCGACGGACTGACAACTCTGATTCGTGGACAGAAGCTTCCGATTTTCTCCGGAAATGGACTTCCGCACGATCAGCTTGCTGCACAGATTGTAAAACAGGCTTCTCTTGGAAGCGATTCTGATGAAAAATTTGCAATCGTATTCGCTGCTATGGGTGTCAAACATGACGTTGCTGATTTCTTCCGTAACACATTTGAAGAAAGCGGTGTTGCCGATCATGTAGCAATGTTTTTGAATCTGGCAAATGACCCGGTTGTAGAACGTCTGATCACGCCAAAGGTTGCACTGACAGCTGCGGAGTATCTGGCATTTGAACAAAATATGCATATCCTCGTTATCCTTACCGATATGACTTCTTTCGCAGAAGCCATGCGTGAGGTCTCTTCCTCAAAAGGAGAAATTCCTAGCCGTAAAGGATTCCCGGGATATCTGTACAGTGAACTGGCAACCATCTACGAACGTGCCGGTATTGTACAAGGCGTAAACGGATCTGTAACACAGCTTCCGATCTTGACTATGCCAAACGACGATATCACGCATCCGATTCCTGACCTGACGGGATATATCACCGAGGGACAGATTGTACTTGACCGCCCGTTACACGGACAGTCCATTTATCCGCCGATTAATATCCTTCCTTCCCTTTCCCGTCTGATGAAGGACGGTATCGGAGAAGGTTTTACACGTGAAGATCATCAAGATCTTGCCAATCAGTTATTCTCCGCTTATGCAAAGGTTGGAGATGCAAGAAATCTGGCTTCTGTTATCGGTGAAGATGAACTTTCACCACTAGATAAGAAATATCTGGAATTCGGTATCGACTTCGAACAACATTACATCGGACAGGGGGTTAATGAGAACCGTACAATGGAAGAGACTTTGGATCTGGGATGGAAACTTTTAGGAAAACTCCCTAGAGAAGAACTGGACCGTGTTGACACGAAGATTCTTGATAAATACTATAAACCTGCTGTAGAAGACTAGGGAAAGGAGGGAGCTTCATGGATCCACGTACATTTCCTACAAAGGGAAACCTGATGCTGGCCAAGAACTCTCTTGCACTTGCCCGGCAGGGTTATGATCTGATGGATAAGAAGCGTAACATTTTAATTCGCGAACTGATGGATCTGATCGAAGAAGCACGCACCATACAGGAAGAGATTGATTCAACATTTACTTATGCGTATCAATGTCTACAGCGTGCTAATATCGAAAACGGTATCAGCATGGTAGAACAGCTCGCCTACACTGTACCGATTGAAAATTCCATAACGATCCAGACGCGAAGTATCATGGGAACCGAGATTCCTCATGTGAAATATGTACCGGACGCCGGTCAGCCGACCTATGCCTTCAGTACCACAAAGGAATCGATCGATATTGCCCGTGAGGCCTTCCGCAAGGTAAAAGACCTTACGATCAAGCTTTCCATGGTTGAAAACGCTGCTTACCGTCTTGCAAGTAATATCAAGAAGACGCAGAAACGAGCAAATGCTCTCCAGAACATTACAATTCCAATGTATTCAAATCTGGTCTATTCGATCACCAATGCACTGGAAGAAAAAGAGCGTGAAGAGTTCACGCGTCTGAAAGTGATCAAGAGAATGAAAGAGAAAAAAGCCTCCGGTTAACGGGGGCTTTTCCTTTCTACAGGATACTATTCTCAGTATGCCTGAATTCTCATATTGCAACAACGATCTGATATTCTTTTTCAAAAGTCTCTCCGCTCTCTACCTTATTAATTCCAGGCTTCTCAGAGATTTCTTTATCAAATCCAATATTATCGCATCTTCCCATCCATGGTTCCAGGCAGACAAACGGTGCGTCTTTTACAGACCAGATTCCATAGCTTGGGAATCCTTCTGACTTAACTCCCACATACGGAGTTCCGTCTTTATGACAGATCCATGCTTCTTCAATCTGCGTATTATCAAAGATCAACGCATCATTTTCAAAAAGTTCTTCTGTCAACGGATATGTCTCTTCATTCAGTTTCATCTCATGCAGTTCCTCCGGATCAGGAGCCATTTCTTTCATATTGATCAGACAATACTTCAATTCATCTTTTCCAGGGAACTTCAGAATATAATCTGTCTTTCCTTCCTCGTTCTTTGCAAAGCGGAAGGCCGGATGCGCTCCGATTGTGAAATAAATTGTCTCATCAGACGGATTCTTTACTTCCCATTTTACATTGAGTACATTTTTTTCCAGTGTATAAGTAATGAAAAGTTCAAAATCAAATGGATAAACTTCCTTCATCTCATCTGTTGATGTCAGAAGAAATGTTGATGTTTCTTTCCCTGCATGAATACATTTGAACTCACTGTCTCTTGCAAATCCATGCTGTGATGTCGGATACTGTGTGCCGTTAATCTTCACTGTGTTCTTATAGGTTTTTCCCACATTTGGAAATAGCACCGGTGAATGACGTTTCCAAAATTTTGGTTCTGCATCCCAGAGAAGATCTGTACCTGTTTTCTTGTTATACAGTTTTGTCAGCTCCGCACCATGCTCAGCAATCTCTACGCTAAGCACATCATTCTCCATTTTAATCATGCTTTTTGTTCCTCCTTTATTCCCCTTTAATTTTTATCGGACTGCTCTACCTGTACGCAATTATCTACCAGATAATCCAGTACTTTATCACGAAGGATTGCATCTTTCAGAACATCTTCTCCCACCTGCTCTTTGTAGGTATCCAGATCTGCTCCGGCTTTGTCCGCATACTCCTGCATTCCTTCTTTATATTCCTTATCAGACGGTTCCAGTTTCTCTTTCTTGGCGATCAGTTTTACAGCTTCTTCAAGCTGAACAGCCTGCTTTGCTGAGTCTTCAATTTTTTCGTTAAATTGATCTTCTGTCATCTTCAGATAAGTTGTAATAAAATCACTCAGCTCTACTCCGTACATCTGTGCGATCTGTGTATAGTAGTCATTTGCCTGTTTCACCTGCTCATCTACTGCACCGTCAGGATATTTATTTACCTCTATCTGATCCAGTAAAGCAGTCTGTACTTCTTGTTTCAACTGTGAATTACCTGAATCGTCCTGCTGCTCCTGAAGAGAATTTTTCACCTCTTCCTTGTATTCATCAACCGTCTTGCTGCTTTCACTATTATTTGCAACCCACTCGTCTGTAAGCTCCGGTGTTACTTTCTGATAAATCTTATTCAATACAATGTGGAAATTCGCCGGTTTTCCTGCAAGATCAGAACTCTGATAATTCTCAGGAAACTGTACAGTGATATCAAACTCTTCGCCGGTATTATGTCCCACGATCTGGTCTTCAAATCCCTGATAATCGCCTGAAGCTCCGATAAACGATCCTGATCCAAGTTCCAGATCATATCCTGTAGCTGAACCACCGTTAAATGCAGTTCCATCCATCGTGCCTGTATAATCAATATTTACCCAGTCTCCACTCTGTGCCGCGCGGTCTGTTACATCCTGCTCTGTCGCAGCTGCCTCCAATCTGGACTGTATCTCCTGCTCTACTGAATCATCAGACACCTTCGATTTTGCAACTTCTGTAACTTCAAGTGCTTTGTATTTACCTACCGTCACATAATCGTTAGACAGCTTTCCACTGCCGCATCCTGCTAAAGATGTTGTCATCAGAACGGCTGTAAGAACCGCAATCACTCTTTTTTTCATTTTCCTGTTTCTCCTCTTTTTTATTTTTTTGTCTTATCCACTATAAAAGTGGTGACAGTAATCTGGAAAACTGTTCCTTGAACCGGATCAGTAAATTCCTCTCCTCATATATCTTTCGTGTCACTTGCGTACTCATTGTCATATCATTCTCAAAAGCTCTTTCCAACCTCTGCACTGTACGCTCACTATAGATTGTTGCATTCACTTCAAAATTCAGACCAAAACTTCGGATGTCCATATTCGCTGTACCTACACAGGCAACCATGCCATCTACTGATAATGTCTTTGCGTGAAGGAATCCATTATTATAGACATAACATTTTGCGCCTGCTGCAACCATCTCCCCAATATAAGAATAGGTTGCCCAGTAAACGAATGGATGATCTGGTTTGCATGGGATCATAATTCTGACATCTACCCCGGATCTGCTTGCAATCTTCAACGCATCCAGAATGGACGCATCCGGTATGAAATACGGTGTCTGTATATAGACATGATTTCTTGCACTGTGGATCAGATGAAGATAATTGTCATGGATTGTCTTCGTCTGTGAATCCGGTCCACTTGAGATAATCTGTACCGGATCAAATCCATGCCTGTCATACTGCGGAATCTCAAACAAATGATCTTCCAAAAACAAGTTCTCATGAGCTGCATAATTCCAATCCAGGACAAACCTCACTGCAAGAGATGTGACCGCTGCACCTTCAATACACAAATGTGTATCTCTCCAATAACCAAACTTTTCATCTTTTCCAATATATTCCCTGCCTATATTGAAACCACCAACAAAACCAACCTTTCCATCAATTACGACAATCTTTCGGTGATTTCGATAATTCACACGCATCTGAAGCTGTCCCAGAATCGCCGGGAAGAATTCTGCAACCCGAATTCCTTCACATTTCAGCCTGTCCCAATCTTTTTTGTGCATGCTACGACATCCCATACTATCAAACAAAACTCTGACTTCTACGCCTTCACGTGCTTTCTCGATCAGCACCTTCTCTATATCCTGCCACACTTCATCGTTCCTGATAATATAATACTGCACATGGATATATTTCTTCGCACGTTTCATTTCCTCGATCAGTGCATAAAACTTCTCTTTACCATCTGTATAAATACGGATATCATTGTTATCCGTCAGAACTGCCTGTCCAGCCTCCAGATTATACAGCACAAGATCCCGGAACCGGTTAAGTGCCGGACTCGTCATCTTCAGCTGCCTGTGATAAATGGTTTCCTCCTGCCTTCGCACAGCGTATTTCAGCTCACCTTCAATCTCCTTTGCCTTAAACATCTTATTCTTGTGATAATCCTGCCCTATGATCAGATACAGAATAAATCCAACAATCGGAATAAAATAAAGCAAAAGCAGCCATGTCCATACTGCCTGCGGTGATCTTCTTTCAAAGAATACAATAATCAGAGATAAAAGAATATTAATGATAACGATATTCTTCATAATAAAATGAAAAACCATCACCACTGTGTTCCATATTGTCTCTGCCATTCAACTCTTCCTTTCTCTTAATCAACGTGAAAATATTATTGCTCACTATACCCCGTCACATTCTTCGGACAGCGCGTTACTGTTCTATCTTTCTGCAAACAATAATAAACCACCATAATACATAGTATACTCGGTTTACGTCTTAAAAGTAACCCCAAATTGTAAAATTGTCCCCTGTCTGCTTGCACTTTGTAATAAAGAATGTTACAATATTAAATGCGAATTAAGCGGAAAATAGTATATAGGAGGGTTTTATCGTGAGTACACCTATGATAATCATGCTCATCGTCCTCGTAGTTCTCATCGGGGTTTGCGTAGCACTCTATTTCTTCGGAAAGAAAGCGCAGAAGAAGCAGGCTGAACAGCAGCAGCAGATGGACGCAGTTGCGCAGACCGTCAGCATGCTCATTATTGATAAAAAGAAGATGAAGCTAAAAGATGCAGGACTCCCGGCCGTTGTTCTTGAGAATACACCAAAGTATTTAAGACGTTCTAAAGTACCGGTTGTAAAAGCAAAGGTTGGACCAAAGGTTATGACTCTGATGTGTGATGCAAAGGTTTTCGAAGTTCTTCCGGTGAAGAAAGAAGCGAAAGTCGTTGTAAGTGGTATCTATATCACAGGCATTAAGAGTGTCCGCGGTGGTCTTGATATTCCAGAGAAAAAGAAGAAAAAAGGATTTTTCTCAAAGAAAGAAAAATAAAAACATTAAAATAAGTTCAGTCAAACAATTCGACTGAACTTATTTTTTTAATTCTTTTTCTTTTGTTCTTTTCTCGCTGCCTCATATTTCTTCAATTCTCTCAACGCCTGACCACCCATCAGATACAGGATCACTGTATTGAAGATCGTCATTAGTCCGATCCCGACATCGCCCAGATCCCACACAAATGTATACGCTGCAATTCCTCCGATGAATAACATCACAAGCGCAAGCACTTTATATGCTGTCTGGGATGCCCAGTTATCACCGAACAGATACGCCACATTACTTCTTGCATAAAACAGAATTCCAAGAAATGTAGAAAAGCTGAACAAGAACAGCATCACTGCGATAAAGATCACCCCTGCTTCTCCAAGATGATATCTCATCGCTGTCTGAAGCAGTTCCATTCCTGCAAGTCCCTCAATCTGATCCTGCGGAACAAGCAACATGATCATAGCTGTACAGCTACAGATCACAATTGTGTCGATAAATACGCCCAATGCCTGAACAAGTCCTGCCTTTACCGGGAGATCACACTCTGCCGCAGCTGCTGCACATGGGGCAGATCCTGAACCGGCTTCATTTGAGAATAATCCTCTCTTCACTCCGTTCATCAGAACGGCTCCAAAACCACCTGCTGCCACCTGACGGATTCCAAATGCTTCCTCAAAAATACGTGAGAACACACCCGGTATGCTGGACAAATTCGTAAGGATCAAAAATACTGTGATCAGGAAATAACACACTGCCATAATCGGAACAACAACATCCAGAACCTTTACTGTTGCATTCTTTCGAAGCACGATCACTGCTGCCAGAACCACCAAAATCACAGTTGTATAAATCGGTGGGATAGAAAATGCATTTTCAAACGAAGACGTCACTGAATTACTGATCACCTGGCTAATACCACACCAACAGATTAATCCTGAAATTGCAAACAATACCGCGATCACTGAATATCTCTTTTTCTTTCCCTGATGTTCCTCCATGTAGTGATGGATATAATATGCCGGACCTCCGCGATATCCTCCATACAACGGATCTTTTTCTTTATGAAGCTGTGCAAGTGTTGCCTCGATAAACGCAGTTGAAGAACCTATGATCGCTGTGATCCACATCCAGAATACGGCCCCTGCTCCACCTGCGGATATTGCTGCGACAACTCCTGTCAGATTTCCCATTCCGACACGTGTTGCTGTTGATACGATCAAGGTCTGTAAAGAAGAAAGACTGCTTTTTTCATCTTTTCCATTCTTATTGTTTGCTGTTAGTGCTTTGACCATATCCGGGAACAGACGGATTGGTAAAAATTTTGTTTTGATCGTAAAAACGATACCTGCTGGAAGCAGCAATATAATGAGCAACGAAAGTCCCAGGCTTCCACCTCCTGGTAACGGAACATGAATCCATTCTCCCCATAAAAACTGATATATATTTTCTATTAGCTGAACAATCATTGACTTGCCTTTCCTTTCATTGTTTTTTCCAAAAAAGAAGGCATGCAGTTTTATTCTGTTATGCATGCCTTCTTTTTATTATATAAAATTTTCTGATAAATGTCAAAAGATTTACTTCGTATATCTGCTTATCAGTGCTAGGATCAGGAAACATACCACCTCGAGCAGTACGATCGTTCCTCCTGGCTTAAGACCTACATAATAAGACAGTGTTAATCCGATCACTGTTGTGACCAATGCTGTGATCACACCGATGATCATAACTGCTTTGTAGCTTCGTCCTACCTGCATTCCGCATGCGATCGGGATCACAAGCATGGATGAGACGATCAATGTTCCGACCGTTCTTGATGCGATCGATACCGTCAATGCGGTCAATAAAGTAAAGATAAAATTAATCGTCTTGACAGGTACACCGCTGATCCTTGCTGCATTTTCATCAAATCCGATATAGAATAGTTCTTTATATAGAAGCAATACACAGAGCAATACTAACACACTGATCACACATACGATCTTCAGTTCGTCTTTGCTGATGGATATGATACTTCCAAATAAGAAACTGTTAAAGTTCGTTCCGTTTTTTACGAATCCGGATAGGATACCAGCAAGTCCGATCCCTGTTGACATAATGATCGATATCGCCATCTCAGAATATCTTGGGATCTTTCTTCGGATTGCTTCAACTCCCAGGGCTGCAA
>OHFP01001210.1_pt1 | contig 9977 bp, 6 predicted proteins | sample 1567591 | NCBI WGS metagenome assembly OHFP01 (sample SAMEA3879547, study PRJEB24766) | human gut metagenome | biome: human-associated habitat; feature: feces | place: USA | collected 1985/1987 | reverse complement strand
GCGTTGGATTTTTTGTTTTCTGCCGCGTTTTTTGCCAATTATATTCATGTGCGCACGCAGAAAACAAAGTGTAATTTTCAAAATTGACAGAACCATGAATTATTTCTTGCTGGCGGAAACCGACTTTTTCCGCCTGATAAACGAAGCCGGCGACTGCAATATGGAAACGGCATACACGGCTTTCGCCACCCAAGTGATCGAACTGTGCAACGGCGGCATGGACATGAACCTTACCGTCATCGCGCTTGCCTACATCGAAATCGAGTTGCAGCACCATCCCGTACGTAATCTGTCAGAAGAAAAAAGAGAGATTGCCGCCTACGTCAGCAAGGCTCTGTCTTTCGTAAGAAAGATGCAGAAATTCCTTGCCACGCCCCAAGTGCCACCACTAATATCCGCCAACAACGCAACAGAAACCACCGCCAGCCTTCTTCAATGGACGGGCAATGCCATCGACCTCGTGGAACTTATCTACGGCATAGACGTGATGGGCTGCATCAACAACGGCAATATGCCGCTCAAACAGCTCGCCCCACTTCTCTATAAGATATTCGGGGTTGATTCTAAAGACTGCTACCGCTTCTACACTGATATCAAACGCCGGAAGAACGAAAGCCGCACCTATTTCATTGACAGGATGCAGGAAAAACTGAACGAGAGAATGTTGCGTGATGAGGAGTTGGAGCGGATGAGAAAATAAAAAAATATCCATTACATATGAGAAGACAGGAATACTCGTATCCTGTCTTTTTATTTTCATTTAATTACATGTTAATTAGCAAAATATACGGGAGTTTCCATTCCTATAAGGACAAATTTCAGAAACATATGTCTGGTAAATTATTGAGTCATCATAGTATGAACATATATCATTACTAAAAACAATGAAACAACTTCCATAAGATTGTGGTTGTAAAAATCGCCATTTAATAGCCCGTTTTTTTTGTAAAATTCGCCAATTAAAAAAATATGATTATCTTTGCATTATATTTTATAAGGTATGGAAACAGTAAATAGAATACTTCAAGAGAAGATTACAGCACGAATCGCGCCCAATAAAGCAGTACTGATTTTTGGTGCTCGCCGTGTTGGTAAAACGGTAATGATGCGTAAAATTGTGGACAACTATTCAGGTAGGACGATGATGCTCAACGGCGAAGACTACGACACATTAGCACTATTGGAGAATCGCTCAATAGCCAATTATCGGCATTTATTGGATGGTATTGATTTGCTGGCTATTGATGAGGCACAGAACATACCACAAATCGGTAGTATTCTGAAGTTGATAGTTGATGAAATACCGGGAATAAGTGTCTTGGCAAGTGGTTCTTCGTCATTCGATTTGCTGAATAAGACTGGTGAACCGTTGGTCGGCCGCAGTACGCAATTTCTCCTTACACCATTCTCGCAACGGGAAATCGCACAGACGGAAACGGCACTTGAAACCCGCCAGAACCTCGAAGCGCGCTTGATTTACGGTTCCTATCCCGAAGTAGTAATGATGGAGAACTATGAACGTAAAACAGACTACCTACGTGATATTGTCGGTGCATACCTGCTTAAAGATATCTTAGCAATTGACGGCTTAAAAAATTCGAGCAAGATGCGCGATCTACTGCGATTGATAGCTTTTCAGTTGGGCAGCGAAGTTTCTTACGAAGAGTTAGGTAAACAACTCGGCATGAGCAAGACGACCGTTGAAAAATACCTCGACCTATTGGAAAAGGTCTTCGTTATCTATCGTCTGGGGGCTTATTCGCGTAACCTACGCAAGGAGGTTACAAAAGCTGGCAAGTGGTACTTCTACGACAACGGCATTCGCAATGCCATTATCGGGGCTTTCTCACCGCTGGCCATTCGGCAGGATGTCGGTGCGCTGTGGGAGAACTACATCATCGGAGAGCGGCGCAAAGCGAACTTCAATGAGGGACTGCACAGGGAGTTCTATTTCTGGCGCACCTACGACAAACAGGAAATCGACCTGATTGAGGAGAGTGCCGACAGTCTTACCGCCTTGGAGTTCAAGTGGGGAAATAAAATGCCGGCCGCACCGAAAGCCTTCCAAGAAGCCTATCCCTATGCCGAGTTTCATGTGGTAAATCGGGAGAATTATTTGGAGTTCGTATAATCAATAAATTACGTATATGGAAACAAAACTACAATCCAAACAGCAATATCCGCGGTTTATCCAAAATAAACCGTGTGGTATTGACAAATTCGATGGAGGTTCGCAAGAAAGGTTGGCAAAAACTATTGCTCGCCATTTTTGTCAGAATGATTCATTGGATGAGGAATGTACTTTACCTCGAATTATCGGCATCGAAGGTATTTGGGGATCTGGAAAATCCAACGTGGTTAAAATGTTGGAACGTGAATTATCAGACGACTATTACTTTTTTGAGTATGACGCATGGGGACATCAAGAGGACTTGCAACGCCGCTCTATATTGGAATTGCTTACAAGCAAACTTATTGATGATGGTATCCTATCTGGAAATGCAACAATAAAAGTCAAAGGTGGAGGTACGAAAACCGTATCATGGTCTGAAAAGCTGAAATATTTATTAGCCCGTAAAACGGAGACCGTAACCGAAAAATATCCCCTTATCAGTAATGGTATGGTTGCGGCATTTTTGGTTGCAGTTTTAACTCCGATATTTACATTTATTGCGTATGCAGTAAAACCTACACCCACAACATGGTGGTTTTCTTTATTGTCTATTATCATAGCTGCACTGCCAGTTCTTATTGCATTGTGCGTTTGGAAATGGGCATATAGCAAAGATCATAAATATGGATGGAGTTATATGTTAGCTATTTATCAAGATAAAGTCGAAAAGGACGTTTGCTATGAGACTTTGAGCGAAGACGAACCAACGGTTTACGAGTTCAAAACATGGATGCAAGACATTTCTGATTTTATCAAGGAAAAAGGACAACGTAAATTAGTCCTTGTTTTTGACAACATGGATCGTCTCCCCGCTGAAAAAGTAAAAGAATTATGGTCTTCTATCCATACGTTCTTCGCCGATAGCGGTTTTGAAAATGTTTGGGCTGTTATTCCTTTCGATGAAACACATTTAGCTTGTGCATTCGGAGATGAGACCGACGAACAAACGAAACAACTGACCAAGTATTTTATCAATAAAACTTTCCCTATTGTTTATCGTGTTGCTCCTCCTGTTATTACCGACTATCGAAGTATATTCAACAAACTGTTTGTTGAAGCATTTGGAGAAACAGAAAATGAAGCGAAAGAAACTATAAATCGGATATTCAGATTGGTAAATCCTAATGCCAATGTTAGGGAAATTATATCATATATCAATGAGATGGTCGCTCTTAAACAAGAGTGGTGTAACGAAATTTTGATGATAAACATAGCATTGTTCTGTTTGAAGAAGACGGATATTCTGGCAAATCCAGTAGAACAAATATTGTCCGGCGACTATCTGAATGGCATTCAAACAATAATTAACAATGATCTGCAAACACAACGCGAAATTGCAGCTTTGGTATATGGTGTCGATGTTGAAGATGCTCGACAAATTCCATTGAAAAAATATATTGAAGGCTGCATCAACGGAGAAGAAGACCACGACATAAATCAATATGCAGAGACTAATAAACAATTTGACACTGTATTAGAAGAAGTTATACAATGTATGGACAATGCGCTTATCGATAAGATTATACATTGTTTGCATAAATTAACTCGAAAGAGCGATGTTATTCTGCGTGTATGGCAAAGAATAGCACAATTGAAATTAAAAGAATCCATAGAGAAGCAGGTGTTCCCTGTCGAATACCAAGAACTGCTGTTGCATTTAGACACGGAAAGCCAAAACCATGTGATTGCTCAATTATATAAGAAGATAGTTCGGTTCAATGACTTCAATGGCGGCGACTATTTCAAAACGTTAGATGCAATAGACAGGTTTATTGCGCAAAATAAGTTGGCGTGCGATTTTACGTCATTGATTGAAGCAAAAACAGTCAAGCCAAATACATTTATCGATTATATTCAAGCTGCAAATGCAACAGATGCTGCCTATCGGGATAACGCGACAACTAAAGCATATAAATATTATCAAGTAGCAACAAATTCGGAGGCGCTCGATAATTATTTGGCAAACTTACTACCCGATAATTTCGACCATGCAGATATTGTAAAAACGTTAAAAGATAATTCTACCTATACGTTTCCAACGCTTTTGCAAGCGATCACGAATTGCATTGATGAACAGAATGTAAATAAAGATAATATAGGGGCTATATTTACAACCTATCGTTTATTGGCATCTGACGAAGAAAGACCTTTACCTGTAACGTTAGATTCAACCTACATAAATCAGTTGCATTCTGAATTAGAAACTGATGGCCGAAACATTAAAGAGTCTGGATATTACGATTTAGTCGCCATGCAATTGGCACATGGTCATTCCGTTTCCTTAATAGAGGGTGGAGATATAAAATATGTTGCAGAACTCATGGACTATTATGTGGATCATGGAGACTTATTAGTAAATAGTGTGGGATGGAATATACCGCTATTAAATGAAACACTACAATACATGGTAAATCATAAACTTGGCTATAAATTATTGCTCTCAGACATATTGCCCCAATTTGAAGATATTAAGAACAGAATAGGTGTAACGGATGAGGTATTTATCGAGCATTTAGCAGAGTGGAATACCGATTTGGATAAGTATATCACTAAGAACAATATTAAAGATGTAATTCCTGACGCATCTTTTTACGATTTGACCACTAAAATAAGCAATGTCCTGACCGATCATATCAATAAAATAGCGTTCGAAGCGTTGTCTGAAATAAGTGTTGATACATTATACGCCCAAAGAACAGCACATACATCATATTATTGGTTTGTCGCAATAAAACATTTACTGGCTAAAATCAAATCCTTGCCAGATAACTTGACTGAATTTGGCAAAAAGATTCTGATGGATATTGCTTCTGGAACTCAAAGTTTGAATCCTTTCCCTAATTGTTTCAAGAATATAGTTGAAAGATTGGATAAACGAAAAATTAAATCGACAGTTACCGATATAAGAAATGATTTCTGCATCGGTAAAAAGACTATCAATGCAATAAAGTTTCAATTTTTCGAAACATGGCTTAGATCGCATGGTAATTTGAAAAGTCAAGCTGGAGACGTTATTGATAAAATAGTGAAACCTGTAATTTCCGATGGGGCATGCCGTTCATTGATTCTGCAAAACAAAGATTTTTATATGGATTTAATAAATACAGCAGGGGATGATGCTTATGAATTGAAAAAGAGTCTCCGAAACCTCATACAAAAAGATTCAGATCCGCAATTGGTTAAATTTGTCAATTCGATAGATTCAGTACCTGAGGTTGAAACCGCGTAAGTATTTGTCTAACAAGTCCGAATTTTACGATTTTACCCGTCAGAACTGAAGTGCCCCCCAAAAAAATTGTATCCAACTTTTGGGGGTCACTTCAAACTTCGATAGGGATAATTTTCAATTTTGGGGACTTGTTAGACAGTCTCATTATCTGGTAGCAGTTTACACAGCACCGGATCGTTTTTGATACGCTCCAGTTCCTCCTGCACAATCTGCTTCACCTCTTCCTTGATGCGCCGGTAGTTCGCCTGCACCGTTTCCTTCATGCGGTCGTTGCCGTCCTCGTCCGTGAAGTTTGTAATGACGGGAATTTTCTTGTAGGCACTTTCTTCCCGTTTCACCTTTTCGGCATCCACCACAATCTCGCAATGAAAAATCTTCTGCTCGATACGCTCGTTGAAGTTGTCGGATACAGAACCGACAAACATTCCCTGCGTAAGCCCGGAAATCTTACTCGGTGGAATGAGCGCGTCCATCTGCGTGTTGATGGAGGTGGAAACATCCTGCCGGTTGATGGAGATGGACTGCCGTTTCTGCAACACCTTACCGAACCGCTCGGAGAGCGTCTTGGCTGTTTCCCCCACCACCTGACCGGAGAAAATATTGCCGACAGTGTTCATCACCACTTTCGCCTCTTTGTCCCCGTAGTCACGCACTAACTGGCTGAAATCCTGAAAGCCCAGACACACGGCAACCTTGTTGCTTCGGGCGGTAGCTATAAGATTGTCCAACCCTTTGAAGTATATTGTGGGCAACTCGTCGATGATGACCGATGACTTCAGCATCCCCTTCTTGTTGATGAGCTTCACGATACGGGAATTATACAGACCGAGTGCCGCACCGTAGATATTCTGACGGTCGGGATTGTTACCCACGCAGAGGATTTTCGGCTCTTCGGGATTGTTGATGTCCAGCGTAAACTCGCTGTCTGACATCACCCAGTAGAGCTGCGGTGAAATCATCCTCGAAAGCGGGATTTTTGCCGACGCTATCTGACCCATGAGCTGCTCCGCAGCCCCTCCAAGCCACGCATCCATGAACGGCGAAAGGTAGTTCTCCAGCTCCGGATAAGAGGTCAGTATCGGAAATATATCCTCGTAACGGCGGTTCAGAAACTCGATAGCATGGGGAAACGTGCAAAACTTCCCGTTCTGATAGATTTTGAGATACCAGATAATACTGGCAAACAGAATGATAGGTGACTCCACGAAGAAGTCGCCCTGCTTTTGCACCCACGTTTTATTGAGGTTGAGCATTATTGTGTAGGCACTCTCATAGGCATCCGTAATATCTTCCATAAAATCCGGGTGAATGGGATTGCACCGATGAGAGCGTCGCGGGTCGTCGAAGTTGATCACATAGAACTTCGGCTTTACCTTGTAGCCGTCCGGGTGGTTCAGCAAATGGTTGTAGGCAATAGTAGATAGGTCGGGATACTTGAAATCGTAGATGTATTGACTAAAGCCCTTTTCAATCTGTTGCTTGATAAAATTGTTTACCACGGCGTATGACTTGCCGCTGCCCGGCGTACCCAACACGATGGACGCACGGAAGGGATTAACTACATTGATCCAACCGTTGTTCCAGCGTTTCCTGTAATAGAAACGTGTCGGCAGATTGACCGAATACTCGCTTTCGATAAGCCTCGTTTCCTGCATGAAACTCTCGTTCTCGTTGTTGAAAACATCCTCCATCAAATTGTGTTTCAACAGGCGGCTCATCCACAGACCACCCATCAACAGGCAGACATAGCCCGTTCCAATGGTAAGGACATACAGTCCCGTCACCGCTTCAAGCGGCAGCGGCAGGGGCAGCAACCACCAGTTCAGGAAAAACAGCACGAACCCGACGGCAAATGCTGTCCAGATTCTCCCCCAAGTGATTTTCTCACCCTTGACACCCTTCGTACCCAGACAGGACAAGGCAAGCAAAAGGACGGAAAACAGCTTCGTGTAGAGAATGGAATGGAACAGCCCCGCCGTGCGGTCGAAGTTCAGAAGGATTTTGTCCACCACGCCGATGTTCACGCCCCACAGCCGGATGGCTTCGTAGCAGAACCAGTACACGTTCATGACCACTAAAATGATACTCACGGCACGCAGAAAATCCATGATTTTCGCCAATGCCCTCAAATCGTCTTCTTGTTGTGACATACATTGATTTTTTAATTGTTGATACTCTGATTACATACCCAAGCCCTTGCGTTTTTTCTTCTTTTTGCGCTTCATCGCCCGGATGAAAGCCTCTTCCTCGGCATCTACCGCCGGACCTTCGGGAGTGAGCAAGCCCATACCGCCCGATATATCTTCACTGTCGTAGGCGGTCTGCCCGTGTGCCTTGTCCGCAGCATCCACAGGGATGGATAGCGGTATCGGCGGTTGTCCGGCGTATGGCAGGGTGAAGTGTTCCTGCAAGGCATTCGCCGAAAGCTCCTTACCCATGCGCGAACCGTTCAGCACGCATCCCGTGCGGTGGTCGATGAAGGTAGCCCCATAGATGCGCCCTTCCTCTGTGTAGCGCAGTACGGTGTCGATGCCCTTCTCTTTGAGTTGGGATACAAATTTGTCCTTGTCATAAGTGCCTTGCAGCACGGAAAGGACGGTGCGTTTCGTCATGTCTGCCAGTTTCCTATCCTTGATTTCCGATTTGGAACGGACAAACTTCTTCTGTACGGCTTCATAGCCTGCGGACTTCCCGAAAAGCGAGGATTTGAACGGGTTGCCCACCTTGTTACCCTTGTCGTCCGTGACGGAATAGACCAGCCCGTGATACTCCCGTCCGCGCACGTTGCCCCTCGCTTCCTCCACCGTCATATTATATAAGGAAAGGAGCGCACGGTATTCGCCCATCGTCTGGAAACGGTACTGCCCATTCAGAGCCTTCACGGTGTTGCCTACCTGCTTCTTCACATCACCTGCCGATGCGGCCACCTTGCGCAACGGATTATCCAATCTCTGATTTTTACGTTCTGCCGGATGCAATCCGTACTTCTGTTCCAGTTCCCTGCGGATACGGTCGCTGCGGCGGTAGAGAAAATCCCGGTTGAGCCTTTTCCCGTTCTCGTCCACGTTGACCGTCACGATGTGCAGGTGGTGGCGGTCGATGTCCTCGTGCTTGAATACAAGATAAGGCTGGTTTCCGAAACCGAGTTTTTCCAGATACTCGCGGGCGATATTCTGCAACTCAATATCGGTCAGCACATCCTCCGGGTGCGGGTTGAGAGAGATATGCACCACCGGCTTCTCGATCTTCATCTGCGGTGGCAGGAAGGTGAGAAAACCCTCCATCGCCTTGCCTATGTCCACCGTTCCCGAACCGTCATTGTAGATGCGGTTGGTGGTGAGAAGCCGCCCCTGCGCCTCGTTAATCTTCTCCCCGTTGTAGGCAATCGCGCCGTACAACGAGTTTCCTACACTGATTTTTGCGACCATTTCGCCTCCATTTCCCTTGAAAGTTCCACAATCCGGCGGCTCAGTTTCACGAGTTCGACGGTGTGTTGCTCTAATTTGTAGAGCAACGCCATCGCCTTTTTCTCTGAAAAATGCAGCCTCAGTTCCTTCACGACTTGGTTGTAATTCGTACCCACGGCACGGAATTGTGCATGAAAATCCGACAGTTTGGTGTAATAGTCCACCAACGTCTTGTCCACCTTCAGCACCTTGAACGGTTGCCCGAAGAAGTGCGCTTTGAGGAAAACAGACCGTGCATAGACACCCGATTTTCCGAACATGGCGAGGAAACGGTTGTGTTCCTCCTCGTTGAAACGGACGGTGTACCGGTACACCGCCGGATCAAGTTTGGGATTTCTCCCTGATTTGCTTTTCCTTTTCTCTTTCATATTACTTTGGATTTAGCGGATTGACGGCATAAGCCGCCGCTTCGGATTACAGCACCGCAGTTCTGAAAGGCTTCCCGACTTCGGAGGGAAAGCCCGCCCCCTGCAAGGGCAAGTGCTTTTCGTGGCTGCTCAAAATATTTTGAGCGGCTGAAAAGACATCTTGCTATGTTCAGGTGAACATAAAAATCCGTCAGGGGACGGATTGGGAAAATACCTTTCAGGACTCCGGGCCGCGCGTCATCGGCGAACCCTGCTGTCCGGGTGCAAAGTTACGCCCTTAAAGCGGTATCGGACAGATGCTTGACCCGGTCAATGACTGCCAACCGGCGCAACGTGCCGCCACTTGCCGGAGAAGTGATACAGGTTCCAAAATATACTTGTTTATTTGCAGCATGATTCAAGAAACGAACGATTTGAAAATATGAGAAAAGGAACATTCAAATACCCGGACAATCGCTTCGGCGGATACTTGCCGAAGCGGATACCCGAACCGTCGGAACCCCGGTTATCCGACAATCTGGTGAAGTACAGATTCAATGACTTCATGACGCAGTGTCGTCATTCATCACTTGTTCGCCGCACCGCTTCACCACAGAACCGGATACGCGATGACCCGCCCATGTGTCTGTTCACTGAAGCGGATAATGTAGCAACCAAATCCGCATATAAATAGAAAAAGAAATCTTCAACAATTAAAATAAATGGAACTATGAGTAAGGAAATCTTCGTTGCATTCGCAA
>OHFP01001198.1_pt1 | contig 10028 bp, 8 predicted proteins | sample 1567591 | NCBI WGS metagenome assembly OHFP01 (sample SAMEA3879547, study PRJEB24766) | human gut metagenome | biome: human-associated habitat; feature: feces | place: USA | collected 1985/1987 | reverse complement strand
TCCTTTACAAGGATTCATTATAAAAATGATTTCTATTATACATTTAAGTTATCCCATTTAAACAAGGATAGTAATTTTCTATTAGCCTCCCAAAGTACACTAAAATCTCGTTCAATATATACACGGGCTAGTTTCAAAGTAGAATCGGCATGATTCAACATTTCATCTACTCTAGCAATGTCAATACCAGCTTTATTAGCAGCTAATGTAGCCATGGTATGACGGGCATAATAGTAATTTAAATCTGGAACTCCTATAATCTCACCGATTTCATCCAATCCTTTATTTATTAACTTGTTAAACGTCTCAGAACTATTGTATTTTTTATGAAAAATAAAGACTTTTTCTTTTGATGGGTCGGAGTATTTTTCAAACAGTTTTTTAATTTCCGGTTCAATTCGCACTTTCATTTCAGCCCTATCTTCTCGCCTTGAACGTGTTTTAGTTCTTTGATACGTTACAATGTAGTTTTCTATATGGGAGGCATTATAAAAATCAGCACTATTCATACCCATCATGGCAAATGAAAGAATAAATACATCTTTCGCCAAGTTAAAAACAGATTGAGATCCACGACGAACATTTTGTTTATACGGAAGGTCTATAATTTGTTGGACTTGCTCTATTGATAATGTCCTGTGTTCGCTTTTAGGAATTGGAGCAATCTTGTATTTTGAGAAAGGAGAAAACGGGATACGTATGATTCCCCTGTCTTCATCATTGTATTCGTCTTTCGCAAGATTGTGTAGTGTTTTAATTTGTGACGTATAAAGAGATATAACACGTTTGCCTTTAGGTTTTAGTGTTGGTTTTGATCCACCATCTCTACGTCCTTTGAACGATGGTTCGTTTTTTAGGTGTCGTTCAAATTCTCTCATAAAAGAAGCTGTAATAAGATTTATATCTAAATACTCTTCCCCTATGAATCTAACAAGCGCATTTATGGCTACCCTATAATTTTTTGCTGTACCTAATCTTCCTTCTCGTTCAAGATCATTTGCTATTTTACGTCCATAAGAAATGAAATTAAGTTTAAAATCACTCGCGTCTGTTGTCAAGTATTCTACAATTTTATCGACTTCCCAGTGTTCGGTTTCAACTCCTGCAGATGTCAATTTTTTTTTAAACCCCAATATCATCTCTTCCATCAGATCAATTACTGCCTGATTTTTGATTTTGATTTTTTCTTTACCGTTATCTTTCTTTTTAATAATATCAGATGATGACACATTTTGGCTGGTCTTGATATATTTCGACCTACCATTTTGAGTTACGCGAATCTTGACATTATATGTTCCGTCTTCTTTCCGCTGATGTGGAAGTACCAAAAATTTGAATGTAGCCATAATCGTGTGCTGTAAAATATTTGTAAAAAAAATAGTACACAAAAGTACGTCAAAAAAAGTATTTTTACGTTCTGGTTTAGATTATTTAATCTGTAGATTGGTTTGGATTTATGTGCTAATCTACTTGTTATTAGTATATTATATTGTTTTTTCATGGAATAAAACAATCTTGTTTTATATTATAGTAGAAAAGTAACTTTTACTTTTCATAGATTTGTGTATATTCTGTCTTTTATACTATGCAAACTTACATAAACATTTCCGAAAGTGGATGCTTTTTGTATTTGAAAATACATATCTGCCTGTTATTTTTTTTCTCGGTACGAAAGGTGTGAAATATCCTCGTAAAAATACGATAGTCTGATTAAAATCTATTATCTTTGAAAAATCAATATGTCGTTTGCTTTCGATTAGCAGGCAACAAGGACGTTTGTTTTTGAAAGAAAGGGTTACGTTATGATTATAAATGAAAGAGATATAAGACATCAATTGGTGCTGGAAGCTGTTCATCGGATGATGGTTGCTGCCCGGACAGCTCCGAAAGGAAAAGGTATAGATATTGTGGAAGTGGCCATGGCTACTGATGATGACATCGAACGCCTGTCGGTCGAAATGGTTCGTATTGCCGAAGAGACCGGACTGAAATTCTTTTTACGCGACGCCGAGAATATAAAGAGCGCCGAAGCAATCGTTTTATTAGGTACGCGCCAGCAAGTACAGGGATTGAATTGTGCGCATTGTGGTTTCGCTACTTGTGCAGAGAAACCGGAAGCCGTTCCGTGTGCCATTAATGCCATTGATTTGGGTATTGCCATAGGTTCGGCCTGTGCCATGGCTGCCGATCTTCGTTTGGATACGCGGGTTATGTTCAGTGCTGGTCTGGCTGCTCAGCATTTGCATTACCTGGGCAAAGAAAGTAAATGTGTGATGGCAATTCCGGTAAGTGCTTCTTCCAAGAATCCTTTCTTCGACCGGAAACCGAAAGAAAACAAATAACCCTGTCTATTACAGAAAAACATTGGTATGAAATTCTTGAATAAACTTGAATTGCGATACGTTTTCAACGAGAAGTCTAATTATATGGATGCCGTGATCCGGAATCGTTGTGAGAAGGAGATTCTGACGATGGTTCGTGCATTGGCGGATATGTTGGATGTCCGTCTGATGGTCTATAATGAACCGGTGGCAGCAGCTCCGGACAGTTACCGGGAAATTTGGGCTGTAGCAGGAGAGGACGCTCGTTGTATCTCTGTCATCTTGAATCTGATGATGCAGGTGCTGGTCCGGAAAACTTTATCGGTTGGCGGACAGCCACTGAGTGAACGCTCGGCAGATGATGACGTTTTGTTGCAGCGGGAGACGGCTTTGTTCCGCAAAGACCTGAAGTTGCGGGCTCAAGGTGTTCCACATAAGCTGGTAGAATTGCTGAGTTCTTCCCCTCGCTTCTGCAAATATAAATCGAACTTTTTCGAAGCTATCAAAGGATTCCCGAAGATCTCCAAAATTGTGGTGCGCGAATTGAATGAAAACAACCGTATCCGTTCCGGATCGCTTGAGGTGAAACGGGATCAGTTTGACTATTATATTCTTCGTACCGACGAATTGACTCCAGTAGTTGACCAAAAGGCAACGATCGAGATTATATCACCGGTTTTGAGCGATGCCCGCTATCGTTGGAAGGGTATTTATAATAAAGGTGGAATCACCATCGATTTTTATATGCAGGACGAAGACTTCAAACGACAGATGATTGACGATAAAATCGCCTTTGCCAGCGGTATGTGTATCGATTGTGTGTTGGAGATTTCCCGTCGTTTGTCTGAATTGGGTGAAGTGGTTAATACTTGTTATGCCGTTAAAACCGTAGTTCGTACGCGGGTCGACAAGATGGAAATCGTTACTCCGCAAGGAAAGAAACATCTGCGAAAGCTTCAGGCAGAACGGGAACAACTTACATTGGATTTATTTGGATAACTTTTATACGTCTCCAACGGTTTATCAATTTGTCAATAATAACAAAATGTCATTTTAACCCCTTTCAGATTCGTCTATTTCGGATCCTATTACAGCGGTGACGAAAATATTCGAGTTTTAAAGGGGTTAAAATATACTGATTAGTCTCTTAATGCATTACTGAACAGCGTTCTAAGTGGATTGAAAAGTGATAAAATCGGGTGGTGTTTATAATTATAAAAAGTATTAAATTGCCTCTCTTGACCTCTGAAAAACGAAATTCTCGGCTTCAAAAACCTCTTCAACGGTACCTTTGGGTGAAAATACCCAGTCTTTTTATCAAAACACGCCAGCTTTTCTTGCAAAAGTAACGAGCTTTTTCGTAAAATATAGGCATGAAAAAGGGGAAAAATTACCGGATTTTGGCCCTAAAATCTTGATTTTTGCGGAAAAACAAGGCAGATTTCTCATTTTTGCTGTTATCAGATATAAGGATTTCCTGAAATAATGATCCTTCTTAACCCGAATTTCTGACATATTGCCGAGTAGGATATATAAAAAATCCGGTAATCGCTGTTGACACAGATTACCGGATTCTTACAGATAAAAAATTGATTTACAAATTTATTCCATTAATAAGCTCTTTCAAGCAACCATGCATCCTGGAAGTTAGGAGCATATTTAGCTTTGATAGCATCGCGGCTGGCAGCTGCATCAGCTTTATCATCAAAGCTAGATACAATGACACGCAACATACCTTGTTCGTTTTCGCCCAGAACAGCATGATAACCTTCGTTCTGCATGCGTTCTTTCAACGAATAGGCATTAGTTTTATTCTTGAAGCTACCGATTACTACGCTATACCGTTTCAAACGGCTTGCATCTTCGCCTTCAGCAGCATTAATACGTTCTGAACGTGTGGTAGCATTGCTGGTCCGTGGTTTGGAAACCGGCGCTACTTCTTCTTCATCATACGTTTCATCCACCTCTTCTGTTACAGGGGCTGTTGTTTCTTTTTCTTTAGCCTGCTCGTATGCTGCCTTGTATGCACTCTGTTTAGGCTTACATGATCCGAAAGCCAATAAAAAACAAGCTGTTGCAGCAAATAAAACAATCTTATTCATGTCTTTTTATATTTTAAATTATCTGTTCTTCGTGTTCTGAATGCGCAAAGATATAAATTTATTTAGTACTTTCGCACGTAAATATAATTTATTACGTAAGAATGAACAAAACATTAAGTACAATGATGATGGCAACCACTATTTTATTGGGTTCTTGTCAGTCATCAGAGGTAAAAGACGCAAAAACTGACTCGGTGGAAACGAAGCCTCTGATTGGTCGTTCGGATATCAAGATCGAAGATGGGCGGATGACACCGGAAGCTCTTTGGGCAATGGGGCGCATCGGCGGCGTACAAGTATCGCCGGATGCCCGGAAGGTGGTATATTCGGTGGCTTATTATAGCGTACCGGAGAATAAAAGTAATCGGGAAATCTTCGTGATGAATGCCGATGGTTCGGATAACCAGCAAATCACACGTACTCCGTTCTCGGAAAATGAAGCCAAATGGATCAAGGGAGGTTCTAAAATAGCATTCCTTTCTTCAGAAAGTGGTACCAGCCAGCTGTGGATGATGAATCCGGATGGTTCAGACCGTCAGCAGATTTCGAACTACGACGGGAATATCGAAGGATTCGCTTTCTCGCCGGATGAAAAGAAGGTGTTGTTTATTTCGCAGGTAAAGACTGTTCCAAGTACGCAGGATAAATATTCGGATCTGGACAAAACTACGGGTGTTATTGTAACAGACTTGATGTACAAGCATTGGGATGAATGGGTAACTACAGCTCCGCATCCGTTTGTAGCTGATTTCGATGGTGACCAGGTTTCTAATCCGGTCGATATTATGGAAGGTGAACCGTATGAAGCTCCGATGAAACCTTTCGGCGGTATGGAGCAACTGGCTTGGAGTCCGTCGTCAGACAAGGTAGCATATACGAGCCGTAAGAAGGTAGGAAAAGATTATGCCCTTTCTACCAATTCGGATATTTATGTTTATGACCTGAATACGAAGCAGACGACCAATATCAGCGAGGGAATCATGGGATATGATACGAATCCGCAGTATTCGCCCGATGGTAAGCATATCGCCTGGTTGAGCATGGAACGCGACGGATACGAGTCAGACCAGAACCGCCTGATGGTAATGGATCTGCAAACCGGAGAGAAACGTTTTGTGAGCAAGGACTTCGATTCGAGTGTAAGCGAATTCTGCTGGGGCTCTGACTCAAATACACTTTATTTTACCGGAGTATGGCATGGTGAAATCCAGATTTATGCCGCTGATGCTACCGCTTGTTCGGTTCGTCAGATTACACAAGGTATGAATGATTATTCAGGAGTTGCTTTGATGGGCGACAAACTGATTACGCTGCGTCACTCGATGAGTGCTGCGGATGAAATCTTCTCCGTATCACCGGCATCGGGCGAAGCTACTCAGCTTTCCTTCGAAAACAAGTTTATCTATGATCAGTTGGAAATGGGTAAGGTCGAAGCCCGCTGGATGAAGACAACCGATGGCAAGGATATGCTGACGTGGATTATCTATCCGCCTCATTTCGATCCGAACAAGAAATATCCTACCTTATTATATTGCGAAGGTGGTCCGCAAAGTCCGGTGAGCCAGTTCTGGTCATATCGTTGGAACTTCCAGATCATGGCTGCCCACGATTATATCATTGTCGCTCCGAACCGCCGCGGTCTGCCGGGCTTCGGTAAGGAATGGAACGAAGAAATCAGTGGTGATTACGGTGGACAATGTATGAAGGATTACTTCACGGCTATCGACGAATTCTCTAAAGAACCGTTTGTGGACAAAGATCGTCTGGGTTGCGTTGGAGCCAGCTTTGGTGGATTCTCTGTTTATTGGTTGGCAGGTCATCACAACAAGCGCTTCAAAGCCTTCATTGCACACGACGGTATCTTCAACATGGAAATGCAATATCTGGAAACAGAAGAAATGTGGTTTGCCAACTGGGATATGGGCGGCGCTTACTGGGATAAGCAGAATGCGACAGCACAACGCACTTTTGCCAACTCTCCACATAAGTTCGTCGATCAGTGGGATACACCGATTCTTTGTATCCATGGCGAGAAAGATTACCGTATCCTGGCTAATCAGGGAATGGCTGCCTTTAATGCTGCCGTCTTGCGTGGTATTCCGGCTGAGTTATTGATTTATCCGGATGAAAATCACTGGGTACTGCAGCCGCAGAATGGCGTGTTGTGGCAACGTACATTCTTTGAATGGCTCGACAAGTGGTTGAAGAAATAATCAGAAATTTGACTGAATGAAAGCAAAGAGCAGATGAACAAGCCGGAAAGGCTGTTTGATCTGCTCTTTGTCATTTAGGTGATATAAGAAGCCTTTTCTTATCATTCAGCTGTGTACATATCTCGTTTTAACAGAAAAGTGTATAAAATATCCTTGTTATTTTATACCTTTGTGTACTAGGAAAAAGAAGAGAATTTCTAATATTTATATGTAATTATATGCTACGAAAAATTCGATTAACATTAGCGATTGTATGTTTTGCGCTGATTACGCTGCTGTTCCTCGATTTTACGGGAACCATTCATGCGTGGTTCGGCTGGTTGGCGAAAATCCAATTCCTGCCGTCGCTGTTAGCGCTGAATGTAGGTGTAGTAATCGCCTTGTTGTTGCTTACACTCGTTTTAGGGCGTGTGTATTGTTCGGTTATTTGCCCTTTGGGCGTTTTTCAGGATGTCATTTCGTGGATAAGCGGGAAGCGTAAAAAAAAGAAGATGCGTTTCTCGTATTCTCCGGCTGTTACTTGGCTGCGTTATGGTGTCTTTCTTCTGTTTGTGGTGTTGCTGGTAGCTGGTGTTCATGCGGCTGTAGCGTTGTTGGCACCTTATAGTGCTTACGGACGTATTGCCAACAACTTGTTTGCTCCGCTTTATCAATGGGGAAATAACCTGTTGGCCTATTTCGCCGAGCGGGCAGACAGCTATGCTTTCTATTCTGTGGATGTTTGGGTAAGAAGTGTCTCGACACTGGTAATTGCTGCCATAACATGTATTGTGGTGGCAGTCTTGGCATGGAGAAACGGGCGGACCTATTGCAATACGATCTGTCCCGTCGGTACTTTGTTGGGATTTGTTGCCCGATTCTCGTTATTCCGTCCGGTGATCGATACCGAGAAATGCAAGAATTGTAATCTATGTGCCCGTAAATGTAAGGCAGCATGTATAAACATCCAGGAGCATACGATTGATTACAGCCGTTGTGTGGCTTGCATGGATTGCTTGGATAATTGTAAGCATGATGCACTTCATTATCAGTATGCATATGGAAAGAAAGAAGTCGGTAAGCCGGCGACTGATGCTTCACGTCGTGGTTTCTTCTCGGCAGTCGGTGTCGTAGCTGCTACTGCTGCTCTGCATGCGCAGGAAAAACAGCAGAAAGCTCTTCGTCAGTATCAGAAGAATCCGAACAAACGGACGGATACCCGTGCTGAATTGCCGACAGACAAGAATAAGGTAGAGCAGAAAGTAGATGGCGGTCTGGCTGATATCGAACCGAAACTGGCTCCCGAACGCCTTACGCCGCTGACACCTCCGGGTTCGCTTGGGATCGGTAACTTTGCTCAGCATTGTACTGCTTGCCAGCTTTGCGTTTCGGCATGCCCGAACGATGTGCTTCGTCCTTCTACCAAGTTGGAGAATCTCATGCAGCCGGAGATGTCGTATGAGCGCGGTTATTGTCGTCCTGAGTGTGTGAAATGCTCTGAAGTCTGCCCGACTGGTGCCATTAAACTGATTACACGAGCTGATAAGTCGGCCATCCAGATTGGTCATGCCGTTACGATCCATAAGAATTGTATTCCGGTGACCGATGGGGTTGAGTGCGGAAACTGCGAGCGGCATTGTCCTACGAAGGCAATTAAGATGATTCCTGTCGATAAGAACAATCCTAACTCTGTCAAGAAGCCGATCGTCAACGAAGAGAAATGTATTGGTTGTGGTGCCTGCGAGAACCTGTGTCCGGCACGTCCGTACAGTGCCATCTATGTAGAAGGACACGAACGTCACCGCGAAGTATAATGTTTAAATAGAGATTGGATATGGAAATACAAGATAAACATAACATCAATCGTCGGGATTTCCTGAAGATTGTAGGAATCAGTACAGCTTCGGCAGCACCGTTATTGTCGGGTTGTTCGTCGGATAAAACGGATGGAGTTGCCGCCGGTCCGTTAGGTGAAGTACCGACTGATAAGATGACCTATCGAACCAGTCCGAAAGGAGAGAAAATCTCCTTGTTAGGATATGGTTGTATGCGCTGGCCGACTATTCCGGCTCCGGAGAAAGGTGGAAATATCATTGATCAGGATGCCGTCAATCGTTTGGTTGATTATGCCATTGCACATGGAGTAAATTACTTCGATACGTCTCCTGTATATGTGCAAGGTTGGTCGGAGAAGTCAACTGGTATTGCCTTGAAGCGTCACCCGCGTGAGAAACTTATCATCGCAACCAAGTTATCAAACTTCCAGAACTGGACACGCGAGAATTCGATTGCCATGTACAAGCAGTCGTTTAAGGACTTGCAGACCGATTATATTGATTATTATCTGTTGCACTCTATTGGAAATGGTGGTATTGAAACCTTCCGTGCTCGTTATATCGACAACGGAATGCTGGATTACCTGATTGAAGAACGTAAAGCCGGACGTATCCGTAATCTGGGTTTCTCTTTCCATGGAACAGTAGATGTCTTTGATGAAGTGTTGGCGATGCACGACCATGTGCATTGGGATTTTGTACAGATTCAGTTGAATTATGTGGACTGGCGCCATGCTTCCGGACGGAATGTGAATGCCGAATATCTGTATGCTGAACTAGAAAAGCGCGGTATTCCGGCGATTATCATGGAACCGCTGCTGGGTGGACGCTTGTCGAACGTACCGGAGCATATCATGATGCGTCTGAAAGAACGTACGCCACAAAGCAGCGTGGCTTCGTGGGCTTTCCGCTTTGCCGGTTCACCGGAAAAGGTATTGACGGTATTGAGCGGAATGACGTATATGGAGCATTTGCAGGATAACATCCGTACGTATTCTCCATTGGTTCCGTTGTCGGACGAGGAAAAAGATTTCCTGGAAGAAACGGCTCAGCTGATGCTTAAATATCCGACGGTGCCTTGCAACGACTGTAAATACTGTATGCCTTGTCCGTATGGTATCGATATTCCTGCCATTCTACTACATTATAATAAATGTGTGAACGAGGGAAATCTTCCAAAGAGCCAGCAAGACGAGAATTACAAGGAAGCACGTCGGGCTTATCTGGTCGGATACGACCGGAGTGTACCGAAACTTCGTCAGGCCAGTCATTGTATCGGTTGTGGCCAGTGTAATTCCCATTGTCCGCAAAGTATCGATATTCCGAAAGAATTACATCGGATTGACCAGTTTGTAGAGCAGTTGAAGCAAGGAACGCTTTGATATTCGTCGAAATTTTTTATTATAAGTCACATCTATCCTTCTGATGTGACTTCTTTTTATTTACCCATCACAAAATAACGTCAGATGTGACTTCTTTTTATTTATCCATCACAAAATAACGTCAGATGTGACTTCTTTTTATTTACCCATCACAAAATAACGTCAGATGTGATTCTTTTTTATTTATCCGTCACAA
>OHFP01001187.1_pt1 | contig 10097 bp, 4 predicted proteins | sample 1567591 | NCBI WGS metagenome assembly OHFP01 (sample SAMEA3879547, study PRJEB24766) | human gut metagenome | biome: human-associated habitat; feature: feces | place: USA | collected 1985/1987 | reverse complement strand
TGGCGCGCAGCAGCCGCTCCTCGGCGGTAAGATCCGTCTCGCCCTTGGGCGTGACCTTACCCACCAGAATGTCGCCGGCGTGTACCTCTGCGCCGATGCGGATGATGCCGCGCTCGTCCAGATCCTTCAGCGCGTCCTCGCCCACGTTGGAAATATCGCGGGTGATCTCCTCCGGCCCCAGCTTGGTGTCGCGGGCGTCGATCTCGTATTCCTCAATATGGATGGACGTGTACACGTCCTCCTTCACCAGCCGCTCGTTCAGCAGCACAGCGTCCTCGTAGTTATAGCCTTCCCACGTCATGAAGCCCACGAGGATGTTGCGTCCCAGCGCGATCTCGCCCTGATCGGTGGCGGGGCCATCCGCCAGCACGGTGGGATCGTCGCCGCCGTGGACGCGCTCGCCCACCGCCACGATGGGCTTCTGGTTGATGCAGGTGCCGTGGTTGGAGCGCAGGAACTTAATGAGCTTATAGTCCTTCGTCTCGCCGCTGTCGTACTTGACGGAGACGTTGGTGGCGTCCACCTTCGTCACCACGCCGTCGCCCTCGGCAAGCACCGCCACGGCGGAGTCCAGGCAGATCTTGTGCTCCATGCCGGTGCCCACGATGGGGGCCTCCGGCCGCAGCAGCGGCACGGCCTGACGCTGCATGTTGGCGCCCATCAGGGCGCGGTTGGCGTCGTCGTTGGGCAGGAAGGGGATCATGGCGGTGGCGATGGACACCATCATGCGGGGAGATACGTCGATGTAGTCCACGCCGCTGCGGGGCACCTCCACGATCTCGTCCCGGTGGCGGCAGGTGATACGCTCGTTGGTCAGGCAGCCGTCCTTATCCACCGGCTCCGCCGCCTGTCCCACCACGTACTGATCCTCCACGTCCGCGGTCATATAGGTGATCTCGCTGGAGACGTGTCCCGTCTCGTGATCCACGGCGCGGAACGGGGCTTCGATGAAGCCGTACTCGTTGATCCGGGCATAGGTGGCAAGATAGGAGATCAGACCGATGTTGGGGCCTTCCGGCGTCTCAATAGGGCACATCCGCCCGTAGTGGGAGTAGTGCACGTCACGCACTTCCATGTTGGCGCGCTCGCGGCTCAGACCGCCGGGGCCCAGTGCGGAAAGACGACGCTTGTGGGTCAGCTCCGCCAGCGGGTTCGTCTGATCCATGAACTGGCTCAGGGGGCTGGAGCCGAAGAACTCCTTAATGGCCGCCGTCACAGGGCGGATATTGATCAGGCTCTGGGGCGTCACCACGTCCAGATCCTGAATGGTCATGCGCTCGCGGATGACGCGCTCCATGCGGCTGAAGCCGATGCGGAACTGGTTCTGCAGCAGCTCGCCCACGCAGCGCAGACGGCGGTTGCCCAGATGGTCGATGTCGTCCTTGTTCACCAGCCCGTGCGCCAGCGCGTTCATATAGTTGATGGACGCGAAAATATCGTCCACGATAATGTGCTTGGGCACCAGCTCATCGGCGTGCAGGCGGCACTGCTCGATCAACTCCTCACCCTTGTACTGTCCCAGCAGCTCCTGCAGCACGTCGTAGCGCACCCGCTCCTTAATGCCGCACTGCTCTCTCGGGTCGAAGTCCACATAGTGGCTCATGTCGCACATCTTGTTGGTGAAGATGCGGATGGTCTCCCCGCCGTCCAACGCCACGCTGATCTCGTACACACCCACGGTGTCCAGCAGCGTGCAGTCGTCGGCGGTCAGCACATGGCCGTCCTCGAACAGGATCTCGCCGGTGGCGGGATCGGCGACGGGCATCGCCAGCTTCTGCCCCTTGGCGCGGTACCAGAAGGTCAGCTTCTTGTTGAACTTATACCGGCCCACGGTGCTCAGATCATACCGCCGGGGGTCGAAGAACAGATTCTGCAGCAGCGTCTCGGCGGAATCCAGCGTAGGCGGCTCGCCGGGGCGCAGCTTGCGGTAGATCTCCAGCATGGCCTCCTCATAGGTCTTGCAGGTATCCTTCTCCAGCGTCGCCACAATGCGGCGGTCGTCGCCGAACCGCTCCATGATCTCCGCGTCGGTTTTCAGCCCCAGCGCGCGGATCAGGCAGGTGATGGGCAGCTTGCGGTTCTTGTCGATACGGACCCAGAACACCTCGCTGGTGTCCGTCTCATACTCCAGCCACGCACCGCGATAGGGGATCACCGTGCTGGTCAGCAGGGGCAGATCGGTCTTGAGGTCGATCTCCTTGCCGTAGTAGATGCCGGGGGAGCGGACGATCTGGCTGACCACCACGCGCTCCGCGCCGTTGATGACGAAGGTGCCGCCGTCGGTCATCAGCGGGAAATCGCCCATGAAGATCTCGGACTCCTTGATCTCGCCGGTCTCCTTGTTGTGCAGGCGCACCCGCACCTTCATGGGCGCGGCATACGTGGCGTCCCGCGCCTTGCACTCCTCCACGTCGTACTTGGGCTTCTCGTCCATGCTGTAATCAATGAAGCTCAGCTCCAGATTACCGGCATAGTCCTCAATAGAGGCTACGTCAACGAACACTTCCCGCAGTCCGATGTCCAAAAACCACTGGTAAGACTTCTTCTGGATCTCCAGCAGGTTGGGCATTGCCATGACTTCCTCGTGGCGGGCAAAGTTCTTTCGCAGGGTCTTGCCGTAGTACTTGTCTTTCGCCATCTCTACGATCACGCCTTTCTATTAGTTATTGAGCCGCCTCCGAACCGACGCGCCGTCGTCCGACCGGAAAATTTTCCGCCTTGCTTCACGAGGGCTCCCGCGGAGCACCGTGCCGCCGCACTTACCTCGTATCCCAAGGCAGGAAATCTTCTCACCCGGTCAACCGCACATCGCTTCGCCTCCGGCTCTCTGGTCGCTCAGATTGCTGTGCTTGGTCTTTGTTCCGGTATTTTCCCACGCTTCCTATGGTCGCTTCCCTCTCTCCGCCCGCCTCGTCTCCCTCGCCCGTCCGTCCTCCCTGCCCTCTGGGACACGGCGGCGGCTCGGACGGCTCGCCGCGACACGCCCGGAGCTGTTGGTTGATTTTCACCACAACCCCTTGTGTTTTCCCGGCGGAGATGGTATACTGCGTTTAGATGAAAGTGGGGGTATATCGCCCATGCTTCCAATATAAAGCAAGTCATTATACCAAATTTTTTCCACCTTGTCAATGGCTCCCCGCCATTTTCCCGGTGGATTTTTTATTCCCCTCTCCCCTGCAAAAACCACAGACAGAACGCCCAGGCACACCCCCGCCCTGACGACCAACCAACCACCCAAACAAGCAAAAAGACCGGCTCCGCCGGTCTTTTTGCTTGTTTTACCCTTATTTCCAGAAATCATCCCGCATCGCGCCGTAATTTCTCCGCTCGATCACCGTATGCCTGTCCCTCGTGGTGGAAGGGAACTCCAATTCCAACTGCTCCGCCATGGTGTCCAGCAGCCTCTGCCCCATCTCGCTGCCGTAGGTGCCGCGCAACGCCCGGTCATACCATGCCGCCAACTCGTCCTCGGTAACAACGCTCTGAATCTTGCTTTTCCAGCCGATCTGATTCAAAAGACTGATGATCAGCCCGCTTTCTGCCTGCTTGCAGACGATCACGATGCGGTCACTGCTGATGGAGTCCACAATATCCTCGGCAAGCTCCTCTGAAAGCGTAAGGTGCTTGATCTGTATGGCGGGTCCCCAGTTGCTGTACATATCCAGCCCTCGGTCTGCTGCGTTGGCTACGCCCACGCGGTAGACGTGTGCCGCGTCACTGTGGACAAGCTGCCCGCAGTCAATACACATCACCTTGCTGGCAAATTCTTCAAACTCCCGCAACACACCCAGCTTGTCCTCGCTGACGGACACCTCCACCTTGAGGTGCAGCTCATCGACGATCGTTTCAAACAGGGAGTAGACGATGATCTCATACACTTTGTCAAGGCTTCGGCGCAGCCCTGCCTCCTTCCAGAAGGAGTTTATCAAGCGGCGCATATCAAACGTCTCCGGCGTAGCCGTCGTGCAGTAGCGCAACGCCTCCTCTAACTGACTGTGCTTGCCGTCAAAGCGGCTGTATATGTATGCCTCCACCGCGCCACCGGTACGCAGGTTCTCGCGTCCCAGCACCTCTAATGCCTCCGGCGGTACGGCATTCTTCTCAAACAGATTGTCTTGGTACTTGGCGGAGGAAGTGCACACCGTTCCCGACAGCTCCTTGGAAACACTGTCCCTCCATTTCTTGCTCCTCGCCCGATAAGTCTCCAGCTCCAGCAAATTCAGCGTTGGCTCCTCCGTTCTCTGTCGGTACAGTATCTCCGCTATCTGGATAGGTTTATAGAAATGTACGCGGCTCTTATCGAGCACCTTATCCAGCTTTTCCTTTGCTTCCTTCCGTGTCATTCCATCCTCCTCCCCATAATACGCCTGCAACGCCTGCACCATCTGCCGCGCCACCGCCTCGATCACCGGGACAGCTACCGAATTGCCGCACTGTTTCTTCACCTTGCCGTAAGGTAAAACGACTTTATAGGTATCGGGAAATCCTTGCAGCCGCAGCATTTCCCTCTCCGTGGGACGCCTCTCGTCGTTGATAAGAATATAGTTGGCAGAGGCACCCGCCCGCAGCGCGGAGGAATACAGGTGCGGTGTGATACTTCCGGATATATTCTCATGGGATATGTAGGGCTTGGGATAGTTTTTATCCTTCAGTCGCGCCAGCCGTGAATCGCGGATAATCTCTCTAACGTAGTATTTCGCGGCTGCTTTTTTTTCCAAAATATCGGGTAGGTGCTTCCTCTCCTCCTCCGGAACAGGCTTCGGAAATTCAAACGGCACATCCTCCCGAAACCCCACAATAATAATGCGTTCTCGCTTTTGGGGTACGCCGTAATCCAGTGCGTTCAGCACCTTGGCGTATACATGATACCCCAAGTGCTCCAAGTGCTCCCGAATAATACGGAATGTGTTTCCGCCGTCGTGTGCCATGAGATTGCGAACGTTTTCCAGCATAAAGGCTGGTGGCTGCTTCTCCCTCAAAATACGCTCGATCTCGAAAAACAGTGTGCCGCTCGTCTCGTTAGCGAAGCCTTCCCGCTTTCCGATGATGGAAAACGCTTGGCACGGAAAACCCGCCAGCAATATCTCGTGTTCTGGTATCTCCGATGCACTGATCTTCGTTATATCCCCGGAGGGATGCTCCCCAAAGTTCGCCTCATAGGTCTTGCAGGCATCCTCGTCAAATTCCGAGGAAAACACGCAGTGTCCTCCCACACGCTCAAAGCCGAGACGTATGCCGCCTATCCCCGCGAACAGGTCAATAAACCGAAACGAACTCCAATCCATCGAATGAAACTCCTAAACGTCAGTAGATTCTCTTCCGTCCCCCCTACTCCCTCCGCTCCAACGCCACCACGGATTCCACGTTCGCTGTGCCGGGGAACATATCCACGGCGGCGGCGCGGACGGCATCGTAGCCCTCCGCCGCGAACAGCTTCACGTCCCGCGCCAGCGTGGCAGGGTCACAGGAGACATACACGATCCGCCGGGGAGCCATCTGCGCCGCGGCGCGCACCACCTCCGGAGCCAGCCCCTTCCGGGGCGGGTCTACGCAGATCACGTCGGGGCGCAGTCCCTTGGCGGCAAAGTCCGCCGCCACCGCCGACGCGTCGCCGCAGAAAAACTCCACATTCTCCACGCCGTTGCGCTTTGCGTTGGCTTTTGCGTCCTCGATGGCCTCCGGCACGATCTCCGCGCCGATGACCCGTCCCGCGTGCCGCGCCATCACCTGCGTGATGGTGCCCGCCCCGCAGTAGAGATCCAGCACCGTCTCCGTGCCGGTAAGGGCGGCAAACTCCACCGCCTTATCGTACAGCACCTCCGCCATCTCCCGGTTCACCTGATAGAACGACGGTACACTGAGCCGGAACGTCAGACCGCACAGCTCGTCCGTCAGCACATCCGTTCCCCATAGGGTGCGGTATTCTTTCCCCAGTATCGCGCCGGTGGGCTGGGTGTTCACCCCCAGCACCACCCCCACGATGCGCGGCGACGCTTCCCGCAGGAGAGCCACCAGCTCCGCCTCGTGGGGCAGCTCCCTTCCGTTGGCGAAAATGCAGACAAGGGACTCACCTGCACCGTTGGAGCGGACGTACAAATGCCGCAGCAGCCCCTGCCGCGTCCTTTCATCATAACAGGATACGTTGTACAACCTAATGTACCGGTCAAATTTCAACTGGACATTGTTGGTGTCCACCTTTTGCAGCAGGCAGTTTTCCACAGGGATCACCTGATGGCTCCGCGCCTTGTAGAAGCCCACCGTGCCGTCGGCGGCGATAGGAAACTGGCTCTTGTTCCGGTAGTGGAGCCGCTCTCCCACGAGGATCTCCTCCACCTGCACGTCGCTGCCGCCGATGCGCCGCAGGGCGTCCTGCACCCGCGTTTTCTTGGCGTACAGCTCCTCCTCCCGATCCATGTGCCGGAAGTCACAGCCGCCACATTTCCCGTAATACGGGCAATCCGGCTCCACCCGGTGGGGCGACGACTCGTGCACCTTGACCGCCTTGCCGAAGGCGGCGTTTTTCAGCACCTTCAGGAGCAGCACGTCGCAGTCCTCACCCCGCAACGCCCGGTGGACAAACACCGCCTGCCCGTCGATACGCGCCACGCCCAGCCCCTCGGAGGTGTATCCCTCCACGCGGGCGCGATATACCTTGTTCTTCTCCAGCACGGCTCAGAACTCGAATTTGTTGATGATCTTGCTGATAGCCTCGGCAAACGCCGCCAGCGTTTTGTTGTCCCGTCCCTTGCTGCGGCGGATAAGACCGATGAGCATATCGCCCAGCTGCACCAGCTTCTGGTACGCCGCCGTCGCCTTGGGCGCACCCTCGTAGGCGCGGGTCTTGCGCTCCGGCAGGTAGCCGGGTGCCAGCTGCCGGTCGGCGATCAGATCGTATTCCTCCGTGTACTGGGGGGCGTGGGCTGCAAAGCCCAGAGACTTTACCGTCTCGGCGTAGACGGGAGCCACCTCCCGGTCGCCGTGCACCACGAAAACATGGGTGGTCTTGGCGGGGTCGAAGTGCTTGATCCAGTCCACCAGGTGGTCGTGGTCGGCGTGGGAGCTGAGTCCGGGGAAGTTGACGATCTTGGCGCGAACGGCGATGTCCTCGCCGAACAGCTTCACGCTCTGGATGCCGTCCAGCAGATTCCGTCCCAGCGTGCCGGGAGCCTGAAAGCCCACGAACACCACGGAGCTGTCGCTCCGCCACAGGTTATACTTCAGGTGGTGGCGGATACGTCCCGCGTCGCACATACCGCTGGCGGAGATGATGACCTTGGGGGTCTTGTCGATGTTCAGCAGCTTGGACTCGTCCACCGTCTCCGTCAGGCACAGTCCGGGGAAGCTGAACATATGGGTGCCGTCCTGCACCAGCGCGCGGGCGTCATCGTCCAGATAGCCCCGCAGGTCGCCGCAGAAGATGGTGGTCGCCTTTTTTGCCAGCGGGCTGTCCACATACACGGGAAAATCCTTCACGGAGGTGACAAGGTTCTTATCCTTGATCTCCCGGATAAAGTACAGCAGCTCCTGCGTTCTGCCCACGGCGAAGGAGGGGATGACCACGTTGCCGCCCCTGCCCAGCGTCTCGTCGATGATCTCCGCCAGCTGGTCGGTGTAGCTCCACACCTCCGAGTGGTTGCGGTCGCCGTAGGTGGACTCGGTGAGGACGTAATCCGCGCTGTCGAAGAACTGGGGGTCGCGGATGATGGGCTGATCCACGTTGCCGATGTCGCCGGAGAACACCACCGTCCGCGTCTCGTCCCCCTCACGGCAGGTGAGCTTGATGCTGGCGGAGCCGAGAAGGTGTCCGGCGTCGATGAACTCCGCCGTCACGCCCTCCGCCACCTCCACCTGCTGCCCGTACTCGCAGGGCTGGATGAACTCCCGGACGCGCATGGCGTCCGCCACGGTGTAGATAGGCTCCACCTCCGGCCGACCGGCGCGCCTGTTCTTACGGTTGTGGTACTCCGCGTCCTGCTCCTGGATATGGGCGGAGTCCTGCAGCATGATGTCCAACAGGTCGGCGGTCACCCGGGTGGTGATGATCTTGCCCTCAAAGCCGTTTTTGATCAGCATGGGGATGCGCCCGGAGTGGTCGATATGGGCATGGGTCACCAGCACCGCGTCGATGCTGCCGGGGTGGAACGGCAGGGACGCGTTGTCGATCTCGTCACGCCCCTGCTGCAAGCCGCAGTCCACAAGTATATTCTTGCCGTTGACCTCCACACAGTGGCAGCTGCCGGTAACGCACCGATCCGCGCCGTAAAAACGAAGCTTCATGGCAAAGTCTCCTTCTTTTTTTATTTGGGGATAGTATAGCACATCTTTTCGCCGTATACAACCGCAAAGAACGCCCCATGACCAAGAAAAGTGTTCACAGAAATTCTTTTGCATTAGACAAAAGAGTGTGGTATACTTTACTGGTATTATTATGTACAAAATCCTCAAAAGCAGAAAGGATAAAAATATATGGGACTGTTTACCAAGGTGTTTGGCACATACAGCCAGCGCGAGTTGAAATCCATCTACCCTATTGTGGACAAAATCACCGCGCTGGAGGAGGCGTATAAAGCTCTCACCGACGCCCAATTGCAGGCAAAGACGCCGGAGTTCAAGCAGCGTCTTGCCGCCGGCGAGACGCTGGACGACATTCTGCCGGAGGCGTTCGCCACCGTGCGGGAGGCCGCCGACCGCGTGCTGGGTATGCGCCCCTATCCTGTCCAGCTGGTGGGCGGCATCGTGCTGCATCAGGGACGCATCGCCGAAATGAAAACCGGTGAAGGTAAGACGCTGGTGGCAACGCTGCCCGCCTATCTGAACGCGCTGACCGGCGAGGGCGTCCACATCGTCACCGTCAACGACTATCTGGCCAAGCGCGACTCCGAGTGGATGGGCAAGGTACACCGCTTCCTCGGACTGACCGTGGGTCTTATCATCCACGACATGAAGAAGGAGGAGCGGCAGAAGGCGTATCAGGCGGACATCACCTACGGCACCAACAACGAGATGGGCTTCGACTACCTCCGCGACAACATGGCGTTGTACGCCAACGAGCAGGTGCAGCGGGGTCACGTGTTCGCCATCGTGGACGAGGTGGACTCCATCCTCATCGACGAGGCGCGGACGCCGCTGATCATCTCCGGCATGGGCGAGAAGTCCACCCAGCTGTACGACATGGCGGAGATGTTCGCCTCCCGGCTGAAGAAGTACGTGGTGGTGGAGACGGACGACAAGGAGGAAGAAGCCTCCGACAATGAAAGAATAAAGCTGGTTCTCAATATTCAATTCAGTTTTCAATAGGTATTATAAGGAACGGGGTGATCGTTCTTTTCTTGAGATCACCCCGTTTTCATTTGTATCAATCAATATAGAATCAAGTATGAATAGAATAACAATGAAAGGACTGTTTTTTGCTTTTCTGACTCTTATTTTTTGTTCCGGATATTTTCCGTGTGCAGCAACCGAACTTCCGAAGGTGTCCGATGTGTCCGGTATTATCCATAAAGTGAACAGATACTGGCAAACTACGCATCCTAAACATAGTTGGTCATTCTGGGATCATGCTGCCTATCATACCGGAAACATGGAAGCTTATTTCCTGACAGGGGATACCGCTTACTACAATTATTCTGAAGCATGGGCTGGGCATAATCAGTGGATGGGAGCCAGAAACAAAGATAAGTCTAAATGGAAATCCGGTTATGGTGAAAGTAATGAATATGTTCTGTTTGGCGATTATCAGGTATGTTTTCAGACATATATCGACCTTTATACTGTGGAGCCTGACGAACGGAAAATAGCCCGTGCCCGCGAGGTTATGGAATATGAAATGAGTACCGATCGCTCCGATTATTGGTGGTGGGCTGATGGACTCTATATGGTGATGCCTGTTATGACTAAACTGTATAAGGTGACCGGAAATCCGCTTTATTTGGAGAAGCTGCATGAGTACTGGGAATATGCCAATAGCATTATGTATGACGCAGAGGCTGGTCTGTATTATCGTGATGCGAAGTATGTCTATCCTAAACATAAAAGTGTAAATGGTAAAAAGGACTTTTGGGCGCGTGGTGATGGCTGGGTACTGGCTGCATTAGCCA
>OHFP01001184.1_pt1 | contig 10107 bp, 10 predicted proteins | sample 1567591 | NCBI WGS metagenome assembly OHFP01 (sample SAMEA3879547, study PRJEB24766) | human gut metagenome | biome: human-associated habitat; feature: feces | place: USA | collected 1985/1987 | reverse complement strand
TTCTAAAAAATCAGGAGAGGAGATTAAGTAATGAGTAATACTGCTAGCCTTAAGAAAGAATATGCAGAGCGTATTGCGCCTGCATTGAAATCACAGTTCCAGTATTCTTCTTCTATGCAGATACCCGTACTTAAGAAGATTGTTATCAATCAGGGTTTGGGTATGGCTGTTGCTGATAAGAAGATTATCGAAGTGGCAATTAATGAAATGACTGCTATCACAGGTCAGAAAGCTGTTGCAACCATTTCTCGTAAAGATATCGCTAACTTTAAGTTGCGTAAGAAAATGCCGATTGGTGTTATGGTAACTTTGCGTCGTGAGAGAATGTACGAATTTCTTGAGAATCTGACTACTGCAAACTGGATTGTCACAATGGACAGTTTCGATGATCCGGTTATCGCTGCCTGTTCGCTTATGGATACGAGTCTGTGCGCCACAGCATGGACATACAGGCGGTACTGCATCCACATATCTGCCGCGATCCAGGTTTTCCTCTACATGGGGAATGATCATATTTCTTTTTGAGACTGCAATTCGACATCCTACCGCCAGTTCCAAGTCTTTGATAAATGTCAGATTATGGAGGGAGGCTCTGGAAACAGCACATCCGTCTATTTCAACAGTATCAAAAATGGCAACCGGAGCAATTTCACCAAAACGTGTTGTTGTCCATTCGATATCCTTTAAGATGGTTTCATAAGTTTCGTCTTCAAATTTGAAGGCGAGTCCATCTTTGTAATGGTGTCCGGTACGTCCGCAGGCGCTGGAGTAGCTGAGGCTGTCATAGATGATTACAATTCCATCAATCGGAAGATGTTTTTCCTCCGCATAGCCCTTCAGAGTTTCAATCGCCAATGTCATAGAATCTTCATTCATAACCGGAGAGGCGATAAAGGAATACGGACAGATTTCAAATCCCAATTCTTGCAAGTGCTGTATTTTGGCGTGGCGGCTATCAGGAAAAGGCAGTTCATCCATGCCTTCCAAAACATTAAAAGCCATATAATGTACGCCGCGACCAGCACAGTTTGCCGGATCGTAACTTCTGACAGAACCGGAAGCCAGATTACGCGCATTTTTGTAAGGTTCGCCCTTGCCATCACGAAGTGTATCTTTCAGCCGTTCAAAAACATCCGTTGGAATGAAAGATTCACCGGTTAAAACCAGTCTGTTTTTATAAGGAATGGTCATAGGTACATTGACGTATGCGGGAATGTTATGAGTGATTACTTCCCCCAACTCTCCATTGCCACGTGTCGCTGCTTCTATCAGTTTTCCATTCTCATAGGTTAGTTTAGTTGTTAAACCATCCAGTTTTAACATCAGCAAGATATTCTGCTTTTTGATAAAAGCGACCAGATCCTGCACCTGTTTCGTTTTATCCAGTGATAAGAGTGGAATCGGATGTACGACTTTGGGAAGTTCGCTTACCGGTTCATAGCCGACAGTTTGGGTTGGAGAGTTATACAAGATAAATCCTGTCTTTTCCTCCAAATACTTCAAACGGTCAAATAGCCGATCATACTCAGCATCACTGATATGGGGGCTGTTCTCGTTGTAATAGGCGTGTCGCTGCTCGTTGAGATAAGACACTAATTTTTTGATTTCTTCTGTTGGTTTCATAAAATCTCCTTTCGCATGTGTAATATTGCAATTCTTATTTGTATCCGGTGTTTTTCTTCCCTCCTTCTTTGCATTTAGGCATAAAAAAAGAGAATGACACCAATGTTCATTCTCAATGTGTGTGCAGTTTTGCAAAATAAAAAAAGCCAGAAGACCTTGCCCTGGGCATAGGGATACTTCTGACTTACTTACAAACTTAAACTGCGTGTGATAAATCCTTCCGGATAGCACAAATAGTAATTACATATTTAGTTTAACACTATATGTAGTGTATGTCAAATGCAATAATACAAAAAGAGCCGCATACTGGGCGGCTCGAAGTATTTCTTTAGTTGTTTCTATTTATACATGCTGTCCAAGTGGTCCTCCTCTATCATTTCTTCTATCCGGTCAATTACGCAGTCCAATGTATCATTATAAGCAACATTGCAATCTTGTATTTTCTGATAAATGGTATATGCAGTATTTAAGAGTTCCCTGTCTTCCGACAGTGTTTCATAGGGCAGATTGCAGCGTCCAATACCGCTATGTAGTCGGTCTGAACAGCGATTGATAAAATCTGCTTCCCAATAAGACCGGTGTTGATATTCATAAATGCGATCCTTGCGTTTTTGTATCATATTCTGAAGGAATATGTAGGGAAGGTATTGGTTTAGATTCATTTTGTAACATCTCCTTTTCTGATTGTTGAGGACTGCCGTTATCTGGTTTTATAAACAAAAGGAATTTTCCTTGCAGATCCAGTTTGCGGTCAACCCATTGGTCATATTCATAAACTTTTCGGGTAATGGTGTTATAGATGATCGGAGTATCTTCGATATGTTCCATATCCACTACCAAACAATCTTTGCGAGCAATATAAGGATAGAGTGCATCTTCAATGCATTGCCGGAGCTTTAGAGCCTGCCTATGCAGGAGTTCCACATCATACGTTTGGGACAATGAATGGTTCATTTCCTTTAGCATTCCGGAAGTGTTGATGATTTCCTGTATAACGGAATATTGTTCTTCTTTCTCTTCATCCGGATTCATTAGAAGTTTTGAAAAAACCACTTCTTTAACAAATGCAGTGGCGGTCTCGTTGATCTGTCTGATCAGAGCCTCGTAAGGCACTTTGTATTGTGTCTTTAGAATATGAAGAGGCACCTGTTCCCGATTTTTCTTTAATGTAGAGAGCAGCTTACATAGGCTGCTCCCCAATTCATATACATGACTCAAGCACACATCACTTCCGAAACTGGTTCAGAGGTATAGCTTAAATGGTAAATGGTGTTTTGCGTTTCAAATACCACACCATCTGCAGATACTTCCTGAATAGTGATAACTCTGGATGTTATCATAGAACGTGATCCGGTTCCGATAATAACGGCACGTTCCCCAATACGAAGCGGGAAACAGATCTGTCCGGTGAGTAATGTTTCTTTTTTACAGCGTTCGTTCATTTTCTGATTCATCATGGTGTTTACACTCCTTTCACTGATTGATATAGCGTGTGATGGCGGCTGCTGTCATTTTTGCACACCCCAGTTCCATTTCGCTGAAATTACGGTCATTGATCGGACAAAGCAGTAATCCAAGTGCCGATCCATATCTGGTTTCACCGGGGATTGGGAAAAAGGCAGATACTGGATACCTGCCGGAAGGAATCGGATAAACGCCATCCTGCAGAGAAAATAACTGCATGGTTTCCTTCTGGACAAATTGACGTATGGTTTCCGTTACCGGCATGTTCAGTGCGGCATGATAATTTTTTACTGCAAGTACCTTTGTTTCATTGCAAAGCAGAATGCGACTGGGAACATTGGCATGAAGAATATCTAAAAACTCCTTTAGACCTGCATCCAGAGGAATGTATGCGGTCTGTTTACGGAGCAGGATATTCTTTTCATTCGCTTCCAGAGCGAGTAAATCGCCTTCCTCAAGTTTCAGGGCTTTCCGGACCTGAATGGGAATGACGATACGCCCCTGTCGATCCATGTTCAGTAAGGTTGCATATTCCATAAAGTCCTCCTTTCTTTTACAAAAAGAGCAGCCATTGAAGACTGCCCTTTCTAATGTTCTATTACGCAACGTAAAAATTTGGTTCTGCGTATTGTCCTTGGTTATATGGTGCTGCGGCTGGCTGTTGTGCCTGTCTTTGTTGGTTCAGCATCTGCTTACCGTTTATGATTAAGGTCGGTGCATAGGCTGCCTCCCAGTTGGTGATGTAGGAGTCCACTCGTTTTAAAAGAGTATAAAGATCCATATCTGTCAACTGTATGAAAGCAGTTTTTTCTGAAACAAAGCTTTTTGCCTGCATATAGGAACCACCATTTCGATTCTGTTTTTTAATTCCTTTCCCGTTGACAATCTGGATTCTCCAAGGACTGTTCTGAACTTCCTGTTTGCTGTTATACACATGGCGGGATATAAAGAACTGCTGTGCAGTAGAGTATCCGTTCGCATCTGGATTTCCAAAGATTTTGCTCTGACTCCATTCAAATTCCGGGAACCCGGCTGTAATTCTGGTTAAGAGAAATTGGATTTGCTCTGGTGCGAGATGAAATCTGGTAATGATATTCCGATCTCCTGTACCACTGGAGTAATCCTGAATGGAAATCCCAATTAGAGAGTGTGCCTTGTGTCCATTTTCCACATATTCTCCTTTAGCGTGTAGCTGGGCAAAGGAGTTATAGGAAGTAGTAAGCAGTTTGTCGTAAAACGCAATCAGTTTTTTATCCGTTTGGATCTTGCAGATTTGGTCTGTGATACGGTTCTGATATGTTTCATTCATTTTAGTTATCCCTTCTTTCTATTTAAGATATTGTTTTACAAGTTGTGTCATGTTCTTTGGCAGATCCTCTAATCTGGTTATGTCTAAGAAACCATCCTTATAAATTCGGCGTATGTTCTCCTTATCATCCCCAATGGCTGCCGCAAACGTGATTACCCCACGCTTTTGAAATTCTTTCTTGATTCCGCGAAGATCTGCTTCCGCTGTTGTACCAGAGTATCCACCTGCAGCCGGTTGACCGTCAGAAATGATGATCAACAGCTTTCTTGTTTCCGGACGTTTTGCTAAATGCTCTGCCACAAAGCGAAGAGCAGCGCCATCCCGGTTACCTCCTCTGGCTGACATATCCATCAGACGATAACGGTCAGATGCATCCAGAGAATCAAATTCGGCGTAGGAATAAAGATCCACATCATCATAACCGGTGGAATGTCCATAAATTGTAATTGGAATTCCCAGGCTGATGCAGAAATCATATAAAACGATTGCTGTTTTTCTTGCATGTGTAATCCGGTCACCCCAGTCCATAGAACCGCTTTCATCCACCAGTAATCCAACCGCCAGTCGCTGTTCATCATTTGGCAGTCGTGTACGGGTAAAGATGGTTCCGTCTTCCCGGTGCAGGACGCGCATATCCAGACGTTTTCCAAACATCAGATTCTTCTGTTTTCCACCTTCTGCTTCATCCTTCAGCAGTGGCAAAATGGAATTTTGCAGACGTTTGGATGCCCGTAAAAGCGGTGTGGCAATCTGACTGTATTCCCGAATCAGGAAATCGGAAACGGTATTCATCCGGTGGACCGTAACGTGGATACCGGCATGTGCATTTCCATAGTTGATTTCATCCGCAGTTTTCTGGAGTTCTTCTGTTAGCTCCTGTTCATACTTTTCTTCCGCAATCCCTGTTGCCACATCTGTTAAGATGCGGGCAAGATCAGATGCGGCATGTTCGTAGCCGGAACCAGAATACTGATTTTCAAAGGTAATCCCCGGATTATTGCCATCCATAATACTTGTTGTTTTGGCAAGTTCAATCCGCCCGCCTTCTTCCTGAAACACCTTCTTAGCAGCTTCCATTAACTCTTGTCTGCCCTTTGGGGAAAGATCCACACCTGGAGCAGAGCCGTTGGAAGGTCCGCCAAGATTTTTGGGGATGCCTCCGTTTTTTCCGATAGGGAGTGGGCTTGCACCGGTTAATTCATTTCCAAGTATCTTTTCTAAGTCATTTGCAGCGCTTTCTTCATCTTGATTTTCCAATTCTTCCCGCATTTTATCCACCAAAGGTTCAATGTATTTCCAGCAGATGACTGCCAAATGGTTACTGGCTGCCATACGGGCTTTCCCTTCTGGTGTATTTAAGGCTTCATCAATGTATTCGGTGCAGTCCATCAGTGTATCCATATATTCGCCGGAGTAGTCGGTACGGTTGTTGATGTTGCCGGTCCGGCAGTAGGATAACAGAAGATTACTCATAATAGAAAAGGGTTGGTATCCCTGAGCAAGCTGATCGTGGATGTCCGGAATCAGTTCAGTCATGCGGAAATGATTCATCTGGATTCCCTGCTTGAACGTGCCGGGACAGTCTTCACACATACGAGCTTCTATATAGATGTCTTCTAGGATGTTGTTAATTTGTGCAGCGCAGCGTGAGAGTGTTAAGCATACAGCTCTATCTTTTTCTTCCATAGCCTCGGTAATGACATCCAGGTTTTTCTGATATTCCGGATCGTTTATTTCCGGTGGTTCAGGATAAAAAATCCCCTGTTCCAATTTTGTGAGATAGAGATTAAGGGAAGTAAAATCAGAATATCGAAGATGTGCGGTCTCATGCCCGGTAAATCCGCTGATACTCAATGCCCGCAAAAAGCGGGAGGGGAAACTTTGTGTAATGGGGTTCCCGGCATTGCAATGGATTTTATAGTTATCGGTATAAGCAACTCCGGCATCTTCTGATGTATCCCAGTTTGTGATAACCTGTAACCCATAGCGAGAACGGCCAGTAGCCGCTTTCGCCAGGGAAGTCTGGTGCTTTTGGAATGCTGCTGAGAGGAATAGTTCCTCATCTGAAATCTGCAGTTTGGTATCCTGAATCATTCGTTTTAAAGTTTTTTGGTTACTGTTCAATGTATTCACCTTTCCTTCTTTCGCATATTTGTGGTCAAAAGCTCCTCTACTGTACAGCCGTAATAATTCGCCAGGCGAAGGACTGCGTATGCCATGGGAGTAGCTTTGCCATTTTCATAATTCATAACAGTTTTGGTTGGAAGCTGTAGATACCTTGCCAGCGCTTTTTGTGACAATCTGTTTTTCCGGGATTTCCGAAGGAAGACCAGATTTTGTGCCAGTGTAAGGCGAAGCTCCTCTTCTGGATAATTTCGTTTCATCATAACATCACCTATGCCGCAATTACGGTTTCCAGACAACTGCCTTCAATCTCCAGACGGCTTTCTGTATCTGCCGTTACGGAAGAAAGGATCGTATAATGTGCGGCTTCCATTAAATCACCGCATACCATAAAGGATTGTACCCATGCGATTAGTTCTCGGATTCCACAGCATCCATCAGTAATCAGGTTGTCCTGACAATATTGAGCAATGGAGCGTACAATCTGTGCCATGGTGCGAACAGATTTTTTATTTGAGCAGCCGGTAATGGCAAGCACGCGTTCAATCATGGTGTCTTCATCTGGTTCATCCATATCAATGACTAAGTTCATTCTGGAAATGACGGATTGATTCATTGGACGACATCCTGCATAGTCATTGTTGGTTGTAACTACGATGACTGTATCTGAATGGCGTTTGATAACTTCTCCGTTTGGCAGAAATACGCTGTTGCAGCGATCCAAAAGAGAATTTAAACCAACCAGAACACCAGGGTTTGCAATGACCGTAGGCTCTTGGATTTCTACCAGATACCCATTACGGATTGCCTCTACCAGTGGGGTATCCACATAGCGGAAGCGTTGGCTTTTGGATGTTTCTGTATATTTCTGGTGCATTTCTTCAAAAATGTGATCCACTAATGTCTGATAGACTATATCTTCCGTTACTGTTTCATCATAGGTTCCGGTCAACTTTTCGTAGGCAGTAGCCGGATCCAGCATAATGTCCTGGAATGAAGGGAGTTCTGTTTGAATGGATGCCATTTTCCCATCTACATCTGGGAGAATCTGACCAAGCAGATCAAAAATCTCTGTGTTTGCAGAGCAGGTAATACAGCGGTATGGCAGATGCATACCGGCTGCGATTGCCTTGGCACCTTCAGTTTTCCCGGTTCCAGCAGGTCCCCGGAGGAGAAAATTACGCATTGGCTGATTGGTGCTGGTAGTTAATTTGGCATGTTCACAGATCCTTTGGATTTCCTTTGGTATGATGTACCAGTCTTCAAGGATTGGAACTGTTAATTCTTCTTGGGGAGTGAGTGTCCGGGACTCGGACAGAATGTATTTGCTGACAAAATCACTTTGTAAAATGGCGGTGTGGCTGCGTTTGTAACTGACTCCGCTTTTTAAGACCTGAAAGGTTCCCTGTATCACATCAGTAGGTGCAAATACACCCTTTTGGATGTTTAGAGGAGTAAGTCTTTGAATCAATCCCTTTGCCGGAATATCATTTTTGATATTTCCGGAAGGAAGTGTATCACCATAGCGGATCCGGCGATAAACATTATCGCAGAGAATAGCGGCTGTCTGAGCTGCTTCATCCATATCCGGATACCCGCGTTCCCGTTGTTCTTTCAATTCCTGATATTTTTCACTGAACTCTTCGTCACCAAGGAATGTTGGCATGAGAGCAAAGTACAGAGCAGAACCTGAGTTCCCTGTTTCCGTAAATTGGTAAGCTTCGGACTGGGTTTCCAGATCCAGAGGCTGTTCAAATTTACCAGCAATAAACTTTCCAGTGATGCGGTTATAAATCACCACATGGAGTTGTCCGGTTCGGCTTGGATATTCTGCAATCGTAAAATTATTGGACTGACTTCCGATAGCTCCTAATTCTTCCGGAGTTTTTCCGGCTGGAGGATTTTCCAGATCCATATAGGTAAACACTGCCTGCAAAGTTGCGGCGTGTAGTGTTGCCTTTTTTTGCGGCTGGGTACAATATCTGGAAGAAATATTTTTAAATACAGCACTACTGCCTGAATATACATCAAATGGTTCCGGCAGTGAGCGCTGAAAAGTCCATGTTGGTACTAATTTTGTATTTGACATCTTTTGATCCCTCCTTATTCTTTGATCCAGGACAACTCAAGTGCCTGATCTGTTTCTTTTGCGGTCAGATCCTCTTTCTGGAAAAGTGTGATTAAAACATCCCAGTAATTGCGGGGTGGAAAATAGTCAAAGTGGTCTTTGATTTCCTGTGTGTCCCCGTTCTGAATATAAATCTGTCCGGATTCATTGATATAAAGTTTCTTATGTCCTTTGGCATGTAACTGCCCAATGAGATTTTCCAATTTGACTTTTCCTATGAGAGTATACCAAGACTCTGGATCGGCTTCCGGTGTATCCCCTTCTTCAGAAGAGATGTTCGATTTCTTTAAACTAGAAATAGTGAGCATCTGAAGTTCCAGGTATCCATACGGGTTCATGCGAACTTCTGCAAAATTATAGTCTTCTGTATGAAAGGTACGAAGCCGTATGGTATAGCCACTTAGTAGCTGCTCCATAGAGGGGTGTTTTTGAAACTCCCAAGTGGCATCCGGAAAGGCAGCTTGAAGCTTATCTGTAATTTGATAACTAATTTGCCTCCAGAGAAGCTTTTCTGCATCAGTGACCGGTTCTGGATTTTTCAGCCATGTCCAGGGTTTTTGGTGTCCTTTTGTCCGGCGATAAGACAGTTTGCGTGAAAGTCTTGGAAAAGCCGGAAGAATCAGGGAACCAATAACCAGGAAAAGACCAGAAATTCCGATACCTGCAAGTAGGAAGTGATTTTTACTGTTTGGAACAAAAATCAGTGTTACAAATAGGATAGAAACAATCATACATAAAGTTTTAGGTGTTTTTCTTTTAGATTTCATGTGCGTTTTCTCCTTTCAGAAAAAAAGGAACTGCAAAAGGTCAGTATTACTGACCAGATGCAATTCCTCTTGACTTTCAGTTCATTGATTTGTTTTTACGGGAATGGAAGCTGCTGTGGTGGCATGCTTTCCGGAATATTGGTAAATCCATCTCCAGAATAATTGCCTGCGACTGGTGCTACATTTGCAGGATTTCCCTGTGGCATCGAATAACCAGCCTGTGTTTGTGGCATTTGCTGTCCCGTTGCATTCTGCATGGTTTGGTTAGCGGGCATTGCCCCGTTCATTCCCATGGCAGGTCCACCAGGATATGCAGAACCCGTACCCGGTGCTGCAGGTGGTGGAGTAGTTCCGGCGGCAGGATTTGCAGTGCCTGCCATTGCATTTCCATCAGTGCGGTTCGCTGGTAAGAACTGCCAGTCTTTTACCGTAATATGAGCGTCTAAACCCGGCTGACCGGCACGTTCCCCTTTCTGATAAAGAAATGGGCGTAGTTCCAATTCGCCGTATACCAGTAAGCAGGTTCCTTTTTTGACACCTGCTTTCCCAAGACGGTCAGCAAGAAACTTGTTGCAGTAGCACTGATAGAAAACGGCTTCATCGTTTCCGTCGGCGCCTCTCTGGTTGGTTGCAAGTCCAAGGTTTATATATTCTGTACCTGTGGTTCTCCCTTGCTGCATAACCGGATCGGC
>OHFP01001177.1_pt1 | contig 10142 bp, 10 predicted proteins | sample 1567591 | NCBI WGS metagenome assembly OHFP01 (sample SAMEA3879547, study PRJEB24766) | human gut metagenome | biome: human-associated habitat; feature: feces | place: USA | collected 1985/1987 | reverse complement strand
GGCAGGACTGCAGGGAGTTTCGAAAGATGTATATGAAGCGGCAACCATTGATGGTGCAAACAGAAGACAAACTTTCTTCCATATTGTGTTGCCTCTGATTGCACCCACAGGAGGAATTATTGCAATATTATGTGCCATAAATTCTTTGAAGGTATTTGATATTGTGAAAACAATGACGGAAGGTGGCCCTTATTATGCAACAGATGTAATCGCAACGTATGTATATAGAACCGCATTTTCAAGTGAGATTGGAATGCCAAGACTTGGCTATGCGAGTGCAGCAGCTCTGTTCTTTGGAGGCGCCGTTATAATAATAGGAATACTTCTGAATGCAATGAAAGACCGTCTACAGAAGAATGTACAATAGGGGGTGGAACAGATGAGCAAAGAAAAAAAGATTCATATCGTTAAATCTGTGATTAAACATGGTTTGCTGCTTTGCGTTGGATTTTTCTGGATATATCCTTTTTTATGGATGATTTCCGCCTCGTTTAAGGGCCAGAATGAGTTCTTCCAAAACCGTATGGGATTGATTCCGGTACAGCCGACAATCGACAATTTTATTCGTATCTGGCAGAAAGCGGATTTTGGCACTTATTTTATCAATACAATTATTGTAACAGCATTTTCGGTTATCATTGTGCTGATTATGACGATGATGGCGGGATATGCTATGGGACGTTATAAATTTCTTGGCAGAAACCTATGCATGGCAGTTTTCTTGGCCAGTATTGCTATTCCGCTGGTGAGTACAATTATACCGACCTATGAAGTAGTCAAAGGAATGAATCTGGTAGGTACCAAGCTTGGATTGATCTTATCACAGGCAGGAGGAGCGCATGTTATCTTTTTGCTTCTGTTTACCAGCTTCTTTCAATCTGTACCAAATGAGTTGGAAGAGGCATCTAAGATAGATGGATGCAATTATTTTCAGACATTTTTCTATATTATGATGAAGCTGTGTAAGCCTGTCGCAACGACAGTAGTCATTATGGAAACCATTTGGGCTTGGAATGCATTCATGCTTCCTTTGGTATTAACTTTGAATAATCCGTCATCTAGGACACTTGCGGTTGGGTTATATGCATTCAAAGGAGAAAATACTGTTGATTGGACAGGCATTGCTGCCGGAGGTTCTATAGCTGTAATCCCGGTTATTATATTATTTGTTTTAATGCAGAAGCATTTTGTGGAAGGAATTGCCGGAGCTGTTAAAAGTTAATTGAAAACAATAATTTATATCAAAGAGAGGAGAAAAAGAAATGAAATTAAAACGACTTGGTACACTGTTATTGACTGCTATAATTGCAGCAACAACCCTGGCAGGATGTGGTGCAATGCCCTCAACAGGTAATGGAAATGAAACAGGCGAAAATGCAAGTGTCATAGCAGCAACAGAAGAGGACACCGATGGACAAATAACACTTCGGGTTGTTGACTGGAGCGACGGATCTGCTACGCAAAGAGAGGAGTTTCATAAGAAGTTCGAAGAAGCACACCCTGATATTAAAATTGAATATACTATGCTTACAGTAGATCAATTCAAAAATACTATTGTTACTATGATTAAATCTGGTGAGGGGCCTGATTTGTTTCCGATTCCGGTGGGACTTACTTTAAATACAGCGGTAGAAGAAGGCTGGTTCCAGCCGATTAACGATTATGTAACCGATGAATTCCGAAATAAGTTTGATCCGGATGCCTTTGCAGAGGGAGTTACTGATATTGGGGATGACTGGTATACAGTTACAGAGCAGATGCCAATCATTCAGTGTTTATTCTTCTATAATAAGGATATTTTGAACCAGGCAGGTGTTACGGAGGTTCCCACAACATATTCAGAGTTTAGAGAAGCCTGTAAAAAAGTTACAGAGATGGGGAATGGCAATGTTTATGGTCTGATTGATGGCGGAAAACAGATGAACCGTATGGACGTTATGGCAAGATCCCTGGCTGCAGCAGCTGGTGGTAAGGTAGCTGCAACGCAGAAAGTGCTGACGGATAATGGAGTGGCGCCTTACGACAGCAAGGAAATGAATGATGCGCTTGGATTTATTAAAGGTCTGGTAGATGATGGAAGTATTCATCCGGATACTATCAATATAAGTGCTCCGGAGGCAAGAGAATTATTTGCACAGGGACAGGCGGCATTCCTCTGCCAGGGAATGTGGTGTGTATCCCAGTGGGATGCAAATTATCCGGATTTGAATTATGGAGTTATGGCAGTTCCTGTTCCTGACGGAGTAACAAACACTTATGTTCAGGCGGGTGAATTATCTCCGTGGATGGGTATCTATAAGCAGTCCAAACATCCCAAGGAAGCAGCTGAATATTTAATGGCACTGTATGATGAACAATATGGATATCAGCAGAGCAATGTGGAAAGTGGAAGTTTTGTGTCTTGTATTCCGGAAATCAATGAAAAATACATGACCAATGAGCATATGAAGCAATACTACACAATTGCAGAGGAAACATCCAGAGTAGTTCCTACTTTAGTAAAGAGAGATGAGAAAGCAAATGATTTTTATGCAGAAGTAAAGGATGTACAGCCTAGCTTAGGAGCAATTGTGCAGGGCATTATTTCCCAGAGTATTACTGACTATGACAGTGCATTAAAGACACTGGCAAATGATACAACTACAGAGTGGAAGCGTGCTTCGGAGGCAGTTGGAATGGATTATAGCTCATTGGAATTTCCTAACTGGGATGCGACGAAAGACTACACGGATGCGGATTACGAGACATTGAAGTAAGTGCATAAATTAAGAGAGTGCAGAAAATGATGCGATGACTTAGTTATAAAGGAAATCGCATCGTTTTCTGCATATAGGTAATGTAGTATTTTAAAATATATTGAGAGACCAGCCATGAAAGAAAAAAACAAGAAAAAAATGCTATTGAAACTGTTTTTATCTACCTTATATCTGAGCGCATTTACTTTTGGTGGGGGATATGTGATCGTTACACTGATGAAGAAAAAATTTGTAGATCAATATCACTGGATAGAAGAAAATGAAATGCTTGATCTAGTGGCAATCGCACAATCCTCTCCGGGAGCGATCGCAGTAAATGGAGCCATTGTTGTAGGGTATAAGCTGTCAGGCATTCTGGGAGCGTTGGTAGCAATCCTTGGGACGGTACTGCCTCCGTTTGTGATTTTATCAGTAATATCTGTATTTTATAAAGCCTTTAGAAATAACTGGTTAATCAGTCAGCTTCTGGAAGGCATGCAGGCTGGGGTCGGAGCGGTAATTGCATCCGTCACGTTGGATATGGGGATTCCAATCGTGAAAGAGAAGGAAGCCGTGTCGCTGATTATAATGGTAGGAGCGTTTGTTGCAGCCTGCCTGTTTGGTATAAATGTTGTGTATATCGTAATCGTATGCGGAATAATTGGCATAATCCGTACACTCCTGTTAAATAGGAGGAAGATGAAATGATATATTTACAGTTATTCTGGAGTTTTTTACAGATAGGGTTGTTCAGCTTTGGTGGAGGATATGCAGCAATGCCTTTGATACAGGGGCAGGTTGTAACCAGCCATGGATGGCTTACAATGTCGGAATTTACAGATCTTATAACGATATCTCAGATGACCCCGGGACCGATTGCTGTTAATTCGGCTACTTTTGTAGGACTTAAAATAGCAGGAATACCCGGAGCAGTAGTAGCAACGGTAGGATGTATCTTACCATCCTGCATTATTGTAACGATTCTTGCAAAATTATATCTGCGATATCGGAGCATGGATATGCTTCAAGGTGTATTACATTCGCTTCGACCAGCGGTGGTGGCAATGATCGCTTCGGCCGGAGTCCAGATTCTTATAACAGCCTTTTGGGGAAATGGAATAGAAATATCCCTATTTGGAACAAAATGGATCATGATTCTGATATTCGCAATATGTATATTGCTGCTGCGTAGTACTAAGCTGAACCCCATTTGGGTAATGGTATTGGCAGGAGTGATGAAGTTAGCTATGTCAGTATTAATATAGGAAAGCAGACAGGAGAAATATATGCCACCGATTAGTGTACTTATAAAACCATCATCAGGATTATGCAATATGAAGTGTGATTACTGTTTCTACTGCGATGAAACAAAAAAGAGAGCACGGGAATCCTATGGATTTATGACAGAGCAGACACTCAAAAATCATTTTCTTGTAGGACTCTCTGTAGACGGCACAAAAGAGATTCATGATTGTTATCGACATACCAAAGATGGAGCATCAGCATTTGACCGAATCAGATCTGTAGCAAAGATTATGGATCAGTGTGGCGTAGATTATAATATTCTCACGGTGGTAACAAACTATCATATCCAGGTATATGAGTAAGGGAAAAAGCAATATATAAAAGCGAGTGGATTGTGCTTGCATAAAAATGCCATTTGGGGTGAGCGAGCACTAGAATTGGAAAGATTTTGGGAATGATTAATTTATTATATTAGGAAGAGGTATAAATGATGAAGGCAGATATCAGATGGCTGGATAATCCTGAGATTTTTAGAGTCAACAGAGAGGATGCACATAGTGACCATGCTTATTATGCAAGCTATAATGATATGGAGAAGAAATCAGACCGATGGGTGATGCTGCTGGATGGCTTATGGAAGTTTAGATACAGTAAGAATGCAGCATCGAGACCAGCTGATTTCTACAAAGAAGGATACGATGATTCGAACTTTGATATGATCAGAGTGCCGGGACATATAGAATTGCAAGGCTATGATAAAATACAATATATTAATACCATGTATCCATGGGAAGGACATGAGTATCGCAGACCTGCATATAGCATTGAAAATGCTGGAAATGGTGCTGGAATGTTCAGCGAAGCTTCGTATAATCCGGTAGGATCATATGTCTGCACATTTGATCTGCCTGAGACTTTTCAGGGAAATAGGGTTTACGTCTGCTTCGAAGGAGTAGAACAGGCAATGTATATCTGGCTGAATGGTGAGTTTATAGGATATGCAGAAGATAGCTTTACACCATCGGAATTTGATCTTACTCCATATATTAGGACAGAGGGAAATAAACTTTGCGTTGAGGTTCATAAAAGGAGTACAGCTGCATTTTTGGAAGATCAGGATTTCTTTCGCTTTTTCGGTATATTTAGAAGTGTTAAACTTAAGGCAAAGCCTTGTGTACATGTTGAAGACATTTTTATTCGCCCAATATTGTGGAACTCAAACATACAGGGAAATTTGGAAGTTAATGCAAAATTGTCCATGGTCTACGCAAAAGACATCAGGGTAACGGCGGTACTGAGAGATAAAGGAAAAATCTGCTGGAGCCAGGACATGAAAATGCAATACAGCGACAAGGGAACTTCGAACATTCTTCAGGTAACTGGTGCTCTTAAAGATACGTTACCCATATCCATTACTCCGTGGGATCATCACAAGCCATATCTTTATGATTTCTGCTTGGAGGTAAGAGATCAGGATAATTGTCTGATAGAAATTGTACCTTATGCAATTGGCTTTAGAAGACTTGAAATTATAGATAAAGTTATTTATTTAAATGGAAAGAGGCTGATTCTGACAGGTATTAATCGACATGAATGGGAACCGCATAAAGGAAGATGCATTACAGAAAAAGAAATGCGAATTGACTTGATGCTTTTCCAGCAGAATCATATTAATGCAGTCAGGACATGTCATTATCCAAATCAGATTCCATGGTATTATATGTGTGATGAAGCAGGAATATATATGATGGCCGAAACCAATTTGGAAAGCCATGGATCATGGCAAAAAATGGGTGCGATAGAGCCGTCATATAACGTCCCCGGATCAATACCTCAATGGAAAGAAGCAGTGATTGATCGTGCCCAATCGAATTATGAAACTTTTAAGAACCATACTTCCATATTGTTCTGGTCGTTGGGAAATGAGTCATATGCCGGAGATGATATTGAAGCAATGAATCAATATTTTATGGATCAAAATGACGGAAGACTAATACACTATGAAGGAGTATCTGTTAACAGAAGCTACGAGGATAAAATATCTCAAGTGGAAAGCAGAATGTATGCTACTCCGGATGAAGTCAGACAGTATCTTGATCAGAATGCAAAAAAGCCATATGTATTATGTGAATATATGCACTGTATGGGAAATTCTCTTGGTGGAATGGATTCTTACATGAACCTCCTGGACAAATATCCAATGTTTCAGGGAGGGTTTATATGGGATTATATTGATCAGGCGATTTATGTCAAGGATGAAGTGACTGGAGAACAGGTTCTTCGTTATGGTGGAGATTTCGATGACAGACCGTCCGATTATGAATTTTCCGGAAATGGAATTGTGTTCGCAGACCGAACAGAAAAGCCGGCGACTCAGGAGGTAAAATACTATTATGCAAAATATGAATAAAAAAATGTTGAAAATTGTATACGGTGATTGTACTCTGGGAGTATCGGGAGATAACTTTTCTTATATTTTTTCTTATGTGGCTGGAGGAATGGAGTCACTCGTAAAAGACGGAATAGAGTGGTTGTTTAGATGTCCTAAACCAGCCTTTTGGAGAGCGCTTACCGATAATGATCGGGGCTGTGGATTCCAAGTGCAGAGTGGAGCGTGGATGTCCGCTGATATGTTTATACATTGTGTGAAGAAACAAGTGATAGTTGATGACAAAGATATCGGATTACCATGTGCACCTTATAATAATGCATTTTCAGCCAATGAATATGCTGATCATGTAAAAATAATCTTTACCTATGAAACTATTACAATTCCCAAAACATTGGTGGAAGTATCCTATCAGATTAACAGTAATGGAGAAATTCTTGTGGAAAACCTCTTCCATGGAAGACCGGAACTTCCAGAGCTTCCGGTTTTTGGACTACGTATACTTATGCCGACGCTTGCAAAGGAATATAGGTATGAAGGGTTGTCGGGAGAAACCTACCCGGACAGAAAGAAGGGAGCCCATAGAGGTGTTTTCATTGAAAAACCGATTATGACACCATATTTGGTTCCGCAGGAATGTGGAATGCATATGGATACAGAATGGGTTGAAATATATCGAGATACTATACAGGATAATAGGCTGAATTGGAATCCGAGCTTCCAGTTTGCAAGTTTAAGTTCTGATTTAGCTAATCGCTTGCATAAGTAAATTCTGGCAAATCAAAATATCATGATTTTTATGGAAGTTAGTTTTGCAAAGTTCTTCAAAACTGGAATTTACTATTAGAAACAAGTTGTTTTATGCTTCATATGCTGATATTCTTTTTTTGAGATCTTAATCCTCTGAAAAAAAAGTCACGTTAAGCGGAGGTCGAATTTTATTTCTTTTTTCGCAAGATTAAATTCCACCCCTCATTCGGTTCAGTATTTTTTCCGAATGGCGCTACGTTTCTTATTTTTTCAGTAATAGAGGTGTAAGGTTAATCTCATTAGCGGGAATGGATTTTATTCCTAACTTGTCAAGAATATCCCCGCCATTAATGAAGCTGAACAACTGGTGTGCCGACTGGTTATTCAGCTTTTTTCTGTTATATGAGTTGATATGACTCATCATAAGATTGATATCATCCTGAGTTAAGTTATCAAAAGAGGTTTTCTTCGGAAGCACACGACGAATCATCTCATGTGTAACTTCACAACCACCTTTTTGATCAGAACGCTGTGGATCACAATAAAAGATATGTGTTCTGCGACCATTGCCCTTATTAAATTCGATTGCCAGCGGGTTAGTAAATTCACTTCCTCTGTCGGTCAAAATCACCTGGAAGAGGCTAGTGAATACTTCATGTCCTAACTGTTCATACAACCAGTCAAATATTTCTGTAACTGACTTGGCGGTATTGTTATCACGGATAAAAGCAAGCATTAAACTACTATTTCTAAAGTATATGGTCAACAAGACTTTACCGCCTTTGCGACCTTCTACTGAATCCATTTCCACTACCGGAATATCAGGATTCGCAGCAAGATAAGCTTCAAAATCCTCATAAGTGCGTCCTACATGACACTGCTTGTCTACTCTTACAGGCTTCTTATGTGAGCGGGTACGATAACGGACCTTTCTCGGAAGATCAACGTTATCTACAGATAAAAGCCCTGCATCAATGTAGTTATAAATAGTCTTTTCATCAAGCATGATATCATCTGCATTATTGACACATATCATGTGAATAGACTGGCCTAACTTAACAAGCGGTGAAACAATAGCATCTACACGCTTTAATTCTTCCGGTGTAATTGCTATTCCTTGACGACTTTCTGAGCGAGTAGTCTCATAATTCTTCTGAGCTGATTTGGCAGAATAAATATGCTTCTCCAGCTTACAGGATTGCCGTTGGATACAGCCGTTGCAAACGTATGGTGGTTTCTTCAGTTTGTTACAAACCAATACCTCAAACTGCTTGCAATGCTCGTAGCACTTTACACGAGGACATCTCTTGCAGCTTTTTGAATACTGTAGTTTGCACTTTGAACATGCTGTTCCGTATTCATCACAGGTACTTCGCTTGCTGCAGGGATTGAAGGAATCTTTACGTACAGTCTGACTATGGAGTCTGACTTCTTTTGAGATAGTAGAAGGGTCCTTGCCAAGTTCCCTACCTATCTCAGTAAATGAAGCTCGTTCTCTTATGCGAACTTCTATTGTGGCTCTTTCATCAAGAACCAGATGTGCATTCTTAGCCATGGTATTCTCCTTGGATAACGCCATCCAGACTCTATTGCTGAGCCACAACTATAACTAGATATCAAGAGGTTTGCAACACTAACTTCTAGGATATATTTTGCAATACTAAGTTCCAGTTTTTGGGTGAATGGACTGGAATTTAATTTTCCAATTCACCTACAGGATAATAGTATGCCGTCACCTGGTAAACATATGCTGAAAATATGTAAGAGTGGAGAAAATTTTCATTTTTCATGTCTTCCATATACGGCATATGAAATCGAAAATGCAACTCATCAGGAAGAGCTTCCGCCAGCAAGGAGAACTGTACTGTGTATTTATGGAGCGACAAGAGGCGTTGGAGGAATTAATAGTTGGGGAGCCGATGTAGAACCATCGTATCATGTAAGTGCAAAAGAAGACATCCGATATTCATTTATAATTAGTTGACAAAATAAGAAAGGAGAAATTGTATGGGAGCAAAAAAATTAAACTATTCTGTTTGTATTGATGCAGTATTTCGGGAGAGTAAATTATCATTCGTAGAGGCAATGAGTGTAATTCACAGACTTGGATATAAAGCTTATGAATTTTGGTCATGGAAGGATAAAGATATTAAACGTATAAAAGAGGTTCAGAAAGAAACAGGACTAAAGACAGCAGCTTTCTGTACGGAGTTTATTAATCCTGGAGATCCTGAAAAACAGCAGGAATTCCTTGAAGGTTTAAAAAGGAGTATGGAAACGGCTCATGTACTTGACTGTGGAAGATTGATCGTACAGGCTGGATGGGAATATGAAACAGCTGCAAAAGGCATAACGAGAGATCAACATAGATGCACTTTCATTGATACTATGCAAAAAGCAGGGGACCTTGCGGCTGAGCAAAAAATAGAGCTTGTAATAGAGCCTTTAAATTTACTGGTAGATCATCCGGGATATCATTTGTCTACTTCGAGAGAAGCTTTTGACATATTAGAGAAAATAGATTCGGATAATGTGAAGATATTATTTGATATCTATCATCAACAAATCACAGAAGGAAATTTGTATTCTAATATATTTGACCATTTGAACCAAATAGGACATTTTCATGCAGCGGCTGTGCCTGGTCGAGGTCCTATTACCGGCGGAGAAATCAATTATACATACTTGCTTCAGGAACTTGCTGATAATGGATACGATGGATATGTTGGATTGGAATACATGACTGCCTTTTCGGCGGAAGAATCCTTGAAAAAAGTTATGGAAAATATATTGGTATAAGTGTTAAAAGAGCCCACATTAACTTGTGGGCTCTTGATTTCCATTGTATTTTTTACGGTATTCAGACGGAGAATAATGCGTTATTTTGTTAAAAACGCGATTAAAGTTAGAAATACTTTGAAATCCGGATTGATAAGCTATTTCCGTAATTGGCAGGGCTTCCTCACATAACAGTCGGGTAGCTCGCTGAATACGTTCGTTCGATAGATAATCATTAAATGTCA
>OHFP01001176.1_pt1 | contig 10146 bp, 5 predicted proteins | sample 1567591 | NCBI WGS metagenome assembly OHFP01 (sample SAMEA3879547, study PRJEB24766) | human gut metagenome | biome: human-associated habitat; feature: feces | place: USA | collected 1985/1987 | reverse complement strand
TTACCTTTTTGAAAATTACTTCGCGCAAGGTCTTTGAATATCTGCTGACGACGCCCGCCGAGATTTTGTAGGACAAAATGCCCACGACAAGCCCCATTATCGACACGCCGAGCATTACCCCGGAACACGCAAGCGTAACCGTCATATTCTGCCCGCCGATACCGTATTCCACGATATAACTCATAAGATACGGCAGCGCAAGACTTGCCGCCGAGGTTATCAGCGTCAGAAATACGACAAGCACTATTCTGCCCGCGTCGGGCTTTAACAGACGAAGCAACTTAAACATACTTTGAGATTATACCACACTGCACGCGGCGTTTGCGAGCGTAAAGATAACAAAACAATATATTTAACTATAATTAGAATTTCCCGCAACAAAAAACCGCCTTTTCGGGCGGAATCTTGTCAAAAGTATTCTTGTTTGTTTTTATGCGAATATGACGAATTGTGCAAGCATCAATATTCCGATTGTCATTCCGAACACCGTGAGAAGTATCGGCCCCGCCCACCTGAACCATTTCGGATAAGTTACCGTCGTGAGTCCGAGCGTCAGTAAAAGCGTCGCGTTGGTAGGCATGAATACGTTGACGATACCGTCGCCGAAAGTGAACGCCAGCACCGCAACCTGCGGGTTGATGCCAAGTTGCGAACATATCGCGCCGATCATCGGCATAAGCAGAAACGCCTTTGCGCTCCCCGACGTAATGAACAGCTCGAAAATCAGAACGACAAGGTATATTATCAGAATAAGCACCGCGGGGTTTTGCCCTTTTGCCGCGTTTATCGTGTGATACAATATGGTATCCATGACGTGTCCCGCCTCGATAATATAGCGTACGCTGCTGGCAATAAGCACCATTCCCGTTACGGGCAGCAGCGTCAGCGCACCTTTCAGCATTTCTTTTGCAAGGGCTTTGCCTTTAAGTCCGCTGTAAACGCACGCCACCACGCCGCCGATTATGTAAATCACGACGGTAATATACAATATATAATCCGCAAGTTTGAAACTGCCGAGCGCGGGTATATACGCCCCCTGTAAAAATATCGAAAGCACCGCAAAAAACACGATTGCAATCATACAGCCCGCAAAGAATTTGAGAGCCTTTGATTTTCCCGCGTCGTATACGAACGGACGATTTTCAAAATCGAAATTTTCTTTCCTTTTCAGATCTTCCTTATATACGGGCGAACGCTGCGGCTTTTTGTCAAGCATTTTCGCATACGGGAACATAAACGCCATAAGTATGACGTAACAAAGCACAAACGTCAGAATCCTTATGCCGATTCCGCTGAACATGGGCACGCCGACAATCGACTGAGCAATACCGACGTTGAACGGGTTTACCACGCCCGCCATAAAACCGAGCCCCGCCGCAAGCACCGAAAACCCAAGCCCTATCAGCGCGTCCCAACCGAGACCATAGCTTAAAATCACCGCAACCGGCACGATGGGTATCACTTCCTCGCTCATGCCCGACGTCGTGCCGAGAAACATAAACGCCAGCGGCAACAAAAACAACAAAAGATATCGCTTATGGCCGTAATTATGACGTATGGATTCCACCATGTAAACAAGCACGTCGGTTTTGTCCAACGCGTTGAATACCGCGCCGATTACGACAAGCATGAACAATATCGCGACAAGCGTCAGCGTGCCGCTGCCGCCAAGCACCAGAAACGGCGAAAGCAGTATTTTCCACCAGGGAAGCCGCCCAAGCGACGGGTCTTCGTGATAATCGCCGCTGATATAAACGTTGCCATCTGCGTCCGTGCTTCTTTCGTACTGTCCGAGCGGCAACGTGTAGGCAAGCACAATCGACGCAATAATAAGCAGCACGACAACCACGACGGATATAATCACCGACGCTTTGCTTATCGCAAGGATTTTCGGCTTCTTTTGCTGAATCGCAATCGCGTCTTTGCCGTCGAGTATCGCAAACTCGTCCCCGACAGGGGTGTTTTCTTCAATTGTTTCCGCAACTTTTCCGCTTTCTTCGACGGGGTTCACGCCTGCCGAATCTTCCGAAAACGTTTCGTTTTTCTTTTTTCCTTTCATAATTTTATCCGAAAAAATTTAATGAGTTTACTATATCACTATATTCATAAAAACGCAAGAAATATTGCATAAATAATCGTTTTTCATTGCAAATTAATTCTTTTCTCGCATATTTATGCAATTATTCACGTTCTACAACAAAAAACCGCCCTAAAAAACACGACTTCTCCCCCCATCCTGCCTTGCAAAGCAACGGAACTGATTTTGCCGTGCAAAATCCCCTCATTGACAACATAGAAAAACAAGTTGAACAGGAAGTTCAACTTGTTTCTCGTTTGTCTTTAACATACGAAAAAGCTACACCAAAGATATTGCCATTATGCTATGTTTTTATAAAAAGCGCAAGAAAAACCAGGAGTATTACCCGGGCTTATTCTCATATTATATCTGTACAAAATATCCCACAGAATAAATAATTTAATTTTATTACCTTTCGTTTGCCAATTCGTTTTCCTCCTTCCTCGTTTTTATAGAAAAGAGCCGGCTCTTATTTGTTAAAACGCCAGTGCGTTTATCTGCTTGCCATCGTTTTCAAACGAAACGAATGCGAAACTGCCCGCCCCGCCCGTTGCTTTCAGCGCATAGACAAAACCGGGATTTTGCTCCGTACCGATGAGGGCGTTTGCGGCGGTTGTTCCGATTTTCGCGTTCAGTTCTTCCGCGCTGCCAATTTTTAAGACGACGTCCAGCGTATGGAAGAAATCCGAGGTATCTTCAGCCGAAAGATTATTCAGCGTAAGATACTTAGGAACGACAGTGTAGGAAATCCCTTCTCCTTTTTCAATGCGAACAACGGAAGTCACATACAACGCATCCGGGACGATACCTTTAAGCAGATTGAAAGGAAAACCTTCCATATCGTTTTTGAACGGAGTAAGATCCAGTTTCACCGTCACGTTCAGGTCGGCGTTGCCCGTTTCTGCGTCGATTTCGGTAAAGGCAATTTGCAAAACGCATACGGAAATTTCTTTATCCGCTATCGTCAGTTCTCCGCCCGTCTGCTGATGAAATACGATTTCGGCAAGAGCACCCGCCTGCCGTTCGGAGAGGAAAACGGGCTTTGCCGTAGCGCCCGACAATGCAAGCGCCGTAAAATCGACGGTGTACCCCTCGTAGCCTTTGCCTTCCTCGTAAAGCACGACGTCGCCCAACTGACTGTCCGTCTGCGATTTCAGATCGGCAAGATCTTCGCTTCGATACGCCGCAGGGAAAGATTCCTGCTCGTTTACAGGTTGACTTAATGTTTTCAACTGTCCTACGGTGCGGAACAAGTCTACGCCTAAATTCACCCGCGCTACGATATACACGCTGATCAGCGCCACGGCTAAAATTCCGATAATTACGATAAGACTGATAATCAGTTTCTTGATTGCGCTCATTTTTTCTCCCGTTTTACTTCTTTTTGAAGATGGCAATGAGGTCGGCGAACTTCTTTTTCTTGATTACGAACCAGAACACCGAAAAACCTCCGACACCCGCTACTGCAACAGAGCCAACCGCGATACCCGCAATCGCGCCGCCCGAAAGTCCCGTCTTTTCGGGTTGCTCGTCGCCGGGTTGTTCGTCGCCAAGAGCCTCTACGGGCGCGTTTTCCTTGAATCCGCAGACGGAGCATTCGCGCTCCTTTTCGCCGGCAACTCCCACCTCGGGTTTAACGGTGATCGTCCAATCCCCGAACGCGTGCGCCCTTTCATCGAGTTTTTGACTGCAACCCGTGCAGTTGTGCCAATGTTTGGTTGCGTCAAAGTGCCATTCTGCATCCGGGGCGTGCGTGTCGTGTCCGAGAGCGGGTGTGATGATATATCCGCAGACGGTGCATTTGACGGCTTCGGTTTCGGTGGCTTCGGAGCGGTCGGGCGTGTGGGGAGCGACGTCAACTTTCGTGCCGCAAGAGCAGTCGTGCCAGTGTCTCGTGCTATCCGATTGCCATGCTTCTCCGTTTGCAGAATGTAACTCGTAGTTTGATTGTATCGTCACGTTTGTCGTGGACACGGTAAAGTCGGTTGAAGTTGCGGCGTTGTTTGCAAAGTCGCCTTCGCCCGTTTTTGCCCAGCCTGTGAAGTGATAGCCTGCGGGCGCGGCAATCGCCGTGAGATGGACGGTTTCTCCTGCCTTTTTGTAAAGGTCTTCGGTATTTGTGCCTTGCTTGATCGTCACTTTGGAATAGATCTCCAACGTCTTGGTTGCAACCTTTTCGGGATCTCCGTTGGCAACTGCTTTTATGGTGAGAGTGGAAGCGGCTTCGTTCGCCACGACGGTGAGAACGCCGTCGCTTGAAATGCTCGTGCCTGCCGAGCCGCCTATGACGCTCCATGTGACCGTGTTGTCAAACGCGCCGGTGCCCGAAACGGTTGCTTTGAACGTGTAGGTGCTGTCTCTTACAACTGTGGTTTCGCCTGATGCAAAATCAACCTGAACGTCCGTCACGGCGACGGGGATGGTGGTGTCCTGCGCAACGAGAACGATTCTGCGCAAGGGCGAACCGCCGAGAGTGGTTGCCGCCGCCAAATCGGTTGCGTTTCCGTTGAGCGTGAACGTCGACCAATAATCGCCGTGCATTTCATCGTATTCGTAAGAACCGACGGCGGTAAACTCGATTTCTATCGCATAATCGTGATTTGCGATAAACTTGCTGGCTTTGGGATATTGTCCGTCGGCGGTGTTCAAAGCGTTATCCGTGAGATCGAACACGCGCCAGAGCGCAACCGTGTATTTTTCTTCGTCTTGCGACGTGAAAACAAGGTCGTTTGCCGTCATTTTGTCCGTGATCGCGGCGGGAGTCATGGTTGCCTGACTCACTCTGATGTACTTGCCTGCGGGGATAACCGTGCCTTCTTCTGCCAAGGCACCGCACACCGAGCAGTATTTGTCGCCGGTGTATCCGTTCGTGTCAAAAGTGGCTGCGGTGGCATTTTTCAACTCACCCTTGGTGTCGTGCGCGGCTTCGTTGCCGTGGACTGCGCATCCCGTGTCTTTGCAGGGATTCCAGTGGGTATTGTTGTCGTATTCCCACGTTGAAGTGTCAAAGTCATGCTCTGTAACGACAAACCTGACGGTTGCGGTTGCTTCCACGCTCGATCCGCCGTACTTGGAATATTCAGGTGTTCCGCTGAACTTTATCGTGGCGGTGTAAGTGCCCACCGGCAAACCGTTGTTTGGTTTTATGCTCCAACTCGAAGTATTTTCAGCGCCCGCTCCGACGTAATAGGGGCTAGAATAGTAACCTAACGTGAAAGAACTTGCGTTTTCCCCTTCGAGAGTAATGGAAGTAAGGTTGCAGTTGATTTTCCCCGTACCCGTGTTGACAACGCGTAGGGGAACTTGCGTGACCGGAGAATATCCCACTCTCACCGTGCCGAAATCCACGGGATCCACGGTTGCGCTGTACGTGGGGGCGGCAACCTCGCCGATACGTACGGTGACGTCCTTTGAATATCCGCCTTTGTCCTTCACCCTGACGGTGATTTCCGTGGCTTCGCTTACGCCTCTGATGTTTGGATTGACGTATATCTTATTCAAATCGGTTTCAGTCGAAATAATACCGACGCCTTTTGTATTCCCGTCTGCCGCGCTCACGATAGAGAAGACGTATTCTCCGCTGCCGCCGCTTGCCGAAAGCGCAACGGAAGAATAAGCAACGTCTCCGCCGTAAACGGTGGAGGGAACGTCGTACTCCGCCTTGTCTTCAAAGGTAAGTGGCGTTGCGATTTTGTTGTAAGAGTAATTTTTGAAACTTACGCCATTGGCGCACTTATCCCAAACGTGGACGAGGCAGTCGTCGTTTTCAAAATACTGTTCGCTCGACCCGATGTAAGTCCAGGAAGAAATCTTTTCAGCGCCGTTGGCAACAAGTGGAAACGCGATAAGCGACGAGCCGTTACTCCCGGGACATACGGAAGTGACGTTTGCATTTTTCCCGATCGAGCAAGCCGTGTACGAAGAAGACGTATTTACGTCTCTCCATGTGTCGTAAGTCGAACCCGAGCCCGTATATTCCATTTTGATATCAACCGTGCCGTTGAGAGCAATGCTGCCTTTGGCGAAAATGCCGTACGTCTGATAATCTTTGTCGCACTTCAGGTCGATATTGAGCGTGGCGTTCTCGCCCACGGTCACGTTGCCGTTGCCCGAACCGATGTCGTCCGTCTTCATGTAAATTGCGTCAACCGAACCGTTTTTTTCTGCCACTTCGCCGTAAACTTTTACGGTGACGGTGCAACTTTCGTCAAACGTCAGATTGCCGTTGTTTTTAGAACTGCTTTCGCCTTCCATTAAAATACCATGCATATACACTTGGTTTGATGCTACTACTTGATAGTCAATGGTAAGCGAACCGTTCCCCCTGAACGTAAGGGTGGAAACGTTGTACGTGTGAATCGCCCTGTTTCCGTACGGCGCGGTGACGGTGATTTTATTATCGCCGACAAGCACAATATCCACTTTGCCGTTATCGACTCCGCCGATTGCGATTTCTTCGCCGTCGTAGCCGTTGAGAGTAAGCGTACCGTTATAACTCTCGTCGGTATCCCAAGTCCAGCCAGCGCCGGATTTGTCAATCGAACCGCAAGTGACTTGCAGGTACGGGCTTGCCGAATCCGCATAAACGACGGTAGGCATTATTGCCGTCGCGATTGCAATGCAGGCAATCATACAGACAAGCAAAAGCAAGCCAGCTATTACGTTTTTCTTTGATTTTGTATTCATATTTTACCTCGTAAATTTATTACCGTTGCGCTCACATTTCGGTGTGCGCGTAAGTTATTTTGCATTCGTTTCGATTACAACTCGATGATGATTGCGGGTACGACACCGACAAAGGTCTTGGTGGCAAGATATTGAGTTGTTTGGTCGAACGGCGGGCAGGAAGTGACGCACGTAACGTAGTTTTTGCCGTCGTCTCCTTTTACGATTCCGTCGCGCAACCAATAAGGACAGTAATTGTCGCCGTAACCTTGCAACACTTCTTTATACGCCCCCAGACAGAACGGATACTTGTAAAGCCCGAACGGCTTGGGGTTGTTTATGCTGATTTCATCCGAACTCGGCAAGAATATCTTGTCGCCGAGGCAGTCTTCGTTGCCCTGCAAAATCGCCTGTTGCGCGGGTGTAAACAATTCGTTGATCCAAGTATTGATCAGCCAAGAACGAATCCAACTGTTTTCGTAGGTGAGTTCCCCTTCGTCCGACTCGGCGAAGCGTTGACTGATCCAGATTTCTTTGCTGACGAGATAGGCTTTGCCGTCCTCTTCTTTCACGATTTCCCACATGGCGGTGCGCTGTTCAAACCAATAGGTACCCGTCCAGTAGCGGCTGTTCGTCGTTTGAGCGCTGTCGTTGTCCTTACGATAATCTTTGATATAAACGCCGCGGTAATTAAGACCGTTGTATTCGACGTCGCAATAATACGTGGTTGCGTTTTCGCCGCTGTCGCCGTTGCCGAAGTCGAACGGAGTCCAGTTTTCAAGCGTTAAATATGGACTGCCGGCAATCTCCATAAGAGCATTTTCAATATTGCCGTCGCGCACCTGTTCGCAATAGGTCTTGCCCATTTTTATATACGCGCCGTTGGGGTTTGCCACGCCGTTGGCGTTGACGCGGACGTAAGTCTGCGTTTTGCCGCACATAGAGCAGACGCCGTCCTGATAGTCGTGATCGGTAATGGGGATTTCTTCGGTTTTGGTCTTTCCGCAAACGCAGGAAAGTTCTTTCTCGCCCGCGTGCTGACAAGTGGCTTCGGTAATGATTTTTTCATCTGCAAACGTGTGCGCCACGGTTGCCGTATAATCGCCGAATTTGCACTTTTCCGTGTGCGTGACGTCGGTGATTTCCGAATACTGCACGTCGTGCCCCGTGAAGTTTGCCGCAAAACTGATATTTTCCGCACCTACGATAAACTCATACACAGGTTCGCGTGAAAGCACTTCGTCCTCACCCCAGAAACCGAAGTGATGTCCGCTTGTCGCAATCGCTTCCACGGTGACTCTTTCGCCCTCGGTGTGCGTGGTTTTATAGCTTGCGGCGTTTTCGTACAGCGTGCCGTTGACTTTCAGCATGCCGCATTCTGCCAAAGGGAGAATATTGATACTGACATTCACTTGCTTTTTGGGTTGTTCTGTTTCGCCGCCCGATTCTTCATCCGGCGCGATAATGAAACAGGAAAAACTCTCGGTTTCGAACGACACCGTTCCGTTTTGCACGGTGGGTTTAATTTTTTCCACCGCGCCGTCATCCTTGACATGATATACCGTATACGTTTTGCTCGTATCGATATCCGGCACGGAAACGGTCACTTTCACTTTGCCGCTCGGCTGTACCTTTGCGCCGTCCTTGACGACAGAAATATCGTAAACGTAAACTTTTCCGTCGGTATCGTACTTTTCTTCGGCAATCGATTGAAGCGCAAGAATTTTATCCTCGCCTACCACTTCCACCGCTTCTAACGCCGCGCCGTCCGCAAACGTTCCTTCAACGGTAACGCCGTTTTTGCTTTCAAGCGTGCCGTTCGGCGCGGCAGGCGAACCGTCGCACGCAGCTAACGGAATAGCTATAAGCAAACACAGAATAATTGTAAATATCCATCGAGTGCGAATTTTCATATTTCTATCCTCCCGCAAAAAAGTATACGCAAACGCCTATTCGGGCGTTTGCGCAGATTATTAAGTTTTGTCGTTTTTATCAATTCTGTTTGCAAATCGTTTCGTTCCGTCAGCAAAGACTTGCGCTGACCGTCACTCCCGTTTGCTTGGTTGCGGAATAGATGACGATATAATACGTTCCTGCCGCAGGTGTGCTGTAATAGGTGTCGGTGTCGCCATCTTTCTTTTCGACAGGGTTGCCGTCTGCGTCAACAAATTGCCAGGTCAGACCGGTTGCGGGAGACGCATCGAGTTGCAAATTCTGACCGTAATTTATATCTCCGTGCAGAATGTCATCCGTCAACGTAATCGAGTAATATTTGTAAGTGTTGTCCCACAACGTTACGTTTGTTTTCGAGAAGGTTCCGTTACTGTAATCGAGAGCAGTAAAGTTGTTTCCGGCAAAGTGTGTGACGATCATCTCGTACTCGCCCGGAGTGACGAAAGGCATTTCAAGATATTTGACGCCGTTGTCCATCAATCCTTTGCGGGTTTGCGCGTCTTCATCGCTCACCGCCATAAATTGACCTGGCCCTTGCGTTTGAAGGCCTTCTTTGACAAGTTGTTTGTTTGCGTCGTAAATCTTTGCTTGCGCATGGTTGGTGTCGGTCTGTTGCAGAGTGCCGTCAACCTTGTTCATATTGATCCAATAGTAGCCGTTGGCAAAACCGCAGTCCTGCACTTCGTAGCGGAAGTAATAGGTGCCTGCCTCGGCCACGGTAAATCTGACTTTCGTCTGCACTTCGGCATCCGATTTCACGAAGTTGACGTCGATATACTCCATGGTGACGGTTTCCGTTTTCGTTTTTTCACAAACTGTGCAGGTGTAGGTCTTCTCGCCGTCGCTCGTAAAGGTGGCTTTCGTTGTGACGGTGCCTTCGTCCCAGACGTGCGCCGCTTTGTCGGCAACGTCCGTGTGTCCATCGAGTGTGCATTGATGCCAATGTTCACTCGAGTCGTACGACCAAGTTTGAGAATAAGTATGCGTTTCGGGAGTTTCTTCGCCTTTGTCTTTGTTGCAAGCAACAAGCATAGTCGCTCCCAAAACGAGCACGAACACAACGCTCAAAATTGCTCTGATTGATTTTTTCATAAGATAACACTCCTATAATTTTTTATTTTTTCGGGGCGTTAGCACCCGTCAAAACCATTTTGCAATTTGCTCAAAGAGAATCCACAACGTCGCAAAGGTAATCGGTCTGCACGGACTCGTAGAAGAATACGTCTATAAACCCATTCTCCTTTGCTTGTTTTACTTTTTGAGCAATTTCGGGGTCGGAAGCATTGTCGCACAATAACCCAGCTTTCATAGTCGTATTTTTCTTTTTTGAGCGCAAAATCGCTTCCATACGGCGATCTAAAGATTTCTCCGTCGGACGACCGACGTCCATCAAAAGAACGTCAACAAAAAACGTTTCGCACGCCGTCGCAATCTTGTCGGGGTCTTGCGAA
>OHFP01001172.1_pt1 | contig 10172 bp, 7 predicted proteins | sample 1567591 | NCBI WGS metagenome assembly OHFP01 (sample SAMEA3879547, study PRJEB24766) | human gut metagenome | biome: human-associated habitat; feature: feces | place: USA | collected 1985/1987 | reverse complement strand
CTGGTCGTATTCCCCGGTGGTGCCCCAGTATTCGGGGTTTTCCGGGTCGGTGCCGGCGGCAAGACCCTTGCGGTAGATTTTTTCAAACTCCGGGTCAGAGCCGCCGCCCACCCAGAAGGGCACCAGCGCCCACAGCGGGCGGCTGAAGGCTTCCAGCTCAATGGCATTTTGGTTGTAGGTCACGCCCGTCTCGCCCAGATGCAGCCGGGCGCAGCCTGCGGAATAACAGGGCTTGAGGGGGTCGAGAAATTTGTGCATCAGTGCGGTAAAATCCGCTTTGGTCTGCAAGTTCATCACCAGTACATCTCCCAATCTTTGGTCAGGCGGGTCAGCGCCTCCATGTAAAAATAATCGCCCCAGCTCGTACATTCATCCACGCCCTCCGGGGTGCAGGTGTTGTAGGGGCTTTTTTTGCTGTAAGTGCCGTGCAGCAGCTGGCCGGAGCCGAGGGTGCCGGGCTTTACTGCATAATTTGTGGCAAGGCTGGCCAGCATCTGCCGCGCCAGCGTGCGCCACTGGGCAGCTTCTGTTTCGTCCACATACTTTGCCGCTTCCAGCAGGCCGCAGGCCACGATGGCCGCAGAGGAGGAATCCCGGGGTTCGCCGCTTTCCGGGGCAAAGAGCATATCCCAGCAGGGGATCATATCCTCCGGCAGACGGGAAAGGTAGAACGCCAGTGCTTTGCGGAACACCTCGAGGAACTTTTCATCGTGGGTGTAGGTGTAGCCAATGGCGCTGCCGTACACGCCCCACGCCTGTCCCCGTGCCCAGAAGCTGTCATCCTTATAGCCCTGACAGGTGCGGCCGCCCTTGGGGGTGCCGTCCGGGTTCATAAAGAAGGTGTGGTAGGTGCTGCCGTCCGGCCGGAAGGAGTTTGCCAGCGTGGTGGCGGTGTGGGCAGCGGCGATCTCGCGGTAGTGGTCGCTACCGGTCACCTGCGCTGCCCAGTACAGCAGCGGCACGTTGAGCATACAGTCAATGATATAGCGGTAGTTGTCGGGGTCGTCCATGGTGCCCCATGCCTGCAAGAAGCGGCCGCTGGGCTGGTAGCGGGTCAGCAGCTGGTCGGCGGCGGCAATGGCGGCGTTTTTGCCCTTTTCGCTGCCCACCAGCTTCCATGCTGCCACACAGGTGGGGCTGTACAAAAAGCCCATATCGTGGTGGTCCACCTCCACCTTGCGGGCAATGCGGTCCGCAAAGCTGTCCACCTGAATGAGGGCGGCTGTCTTGAATTTTTCGTCCCCGGTGGCCTCGTAGGCCAGCCAGATCTCACCGGGCCAAAAGCCGCAGGTCCACTGGTTATTGGCACAGCCGGGGTAGATATTGTTCACGCTGGAATGGTTCTGGCACTGGTAGGTGTACAGGGGCAGATTGGTCTCCACCTGTTTGCAGGCATCGGCCAGTGCCTGCCGTGCCTCGGCGTCGGTCATAGCGTGGTTCTGGTAGGTTTTCATCATGATTACTCCTTAAATCCAAACGTAGGTATCTCTGCCCACCGCTGGCGCAGAAAGTGCATACCCAGCTTGGGGCGGCGGTCCCGGGTGAACAGGCCCTTTTTGTTGCCGTCCACCCGCATGGGGCCCTGCACGGTGTCGTAGTCTGCAAAGTTCCAGACAAATTCTCCCACAAACCACGGGCGCTTGTCAAACTCTGCATCCAGACGGCGGTAGAACTCCACCTGAAACTCCTCACTGAACATCTCGGCTCCGGCGGTGTGCAGGCCTGCCACAGTGTCTGCACCGTATTCGCTCATCATCACGGGCTTGTGCTGCTCTGCCCAGAAATCCAGCTCCTGATTCAGGCCGTAGCAAGCGGCGTCCATGTCACCGGAAAGGTTGTACCAGCCGTAGTAGCGGTTGATGCAGACGATATCCATGGTGCGGGTGGTGATATCCTTGGTGTAGTCGTTCTGGCAGCAGACGAGGGTGACCGGGCGGTCCTGCGGGTCCAGCTGGTGCGCCAGCTCATACAGCGGGTGCCAGTAGTCGTAGGCATCCTGCGGGAAGTGCTCCAGATCCGGCTCGTTGCCAAGGCTCCACAGCACCACGCAGGGGTGGTTTTTGTCCCGATGGATCATCTCGGCAAGCACCTGCCGGTGATGCTCCGCAAGGGGGTATTCCTTGTAGGGGTTCAGCGCAGCTCCGCCGCCGATGCCCACCGCCGGGGTCTCGTCCATGACCAGAATGCCCTCCCGGTCGCACAGGTCGTAGAACTCCTCGGCGTAGGGATAGTGGCTGGTGCGCACGGCATTGGCGTTTGCCCAGTGGATCAGGTTCACGTCCTTCACGTTCAGCACCGGGTCAAAGCCGCGGCCGTGGGCGGTAAAGTCCTCGTGCTTGCAAAAGCCCTTGAAATAGAGCGGCTTGCCGTTCAAAAGCACCTGTGTGCCCCGCACCTCAATGCTGCGCACACCAAAGGTCTGGTCGTAGACATCTGCCCCGCAGGTGGCATGCAGGGTGTACAGGTAGGGCGTGCCGGGTCTGGGCTCCCAGAGATGCACTTCCGGGATGGTGATCGTGCCTTCTGCACCCTCGGCGCTTGCAACGATGTTGCCATCCGCATCCAGCACCGTGACATGGACAGGCGCGCTGCCGGTGGTTTTTACCGCGTACTGCACCGTGCCGTCCACGGCGGGCACTATGGTCACATCCTCGATGTACTCTTTAGGGGTGGTGTAGAGCACCACCGGGCGATGGATGCCCGCATAGTTGAAAAAGTCAAAGTTGGGGCGGTTCTGGGGTGCGGCGGCACGCTTGGCAGCCTCCACACTGGGGATACCCGCGTTGTCCGAGCCAAAGAAGGCCAGCTGCCCGTCCTCGTTGCCCACAGGCAGGGTGCTGTGGTTCACCCGGTTGTCACAGGCTACGGTCAGCAGTGCGGTCTCGCCGGGTTGCAGCAGAGCGGTGACGTCCGCTTCAAAGGGGGTAAAGCCGCCCTTGTGCTGTGCAATGAGCTGGCCGTTCAGCCAGACTTTTGCGGTGTGGGTCACCGAGCCGAACCGCAGCACCACCCGCTGCCCGGCGCAGAAGGCGGGCAGGGTGACCTGCCGCTGATACCACGCCCAGCCGTAGTGGCGGCGCAGGGCGGTGGTCTGGTCGTTCTGGTCGTTGTAGCTGGCAGGCACGGCGATGGGCTGGGCATCCGGCAGGGGCTTTGCGGGATCGAACTGGTCTTCCACGCAGCTGCCCAGCGCAAACGCCCATGTGCCGTCAAGGCTCAGCTTCAAGCGCGCTTCATTCTGTTCAGGATATAACATAACGCTTTCCCTCTATTTCTGCAAAAAATGCGGGGCGCGGGTACTGCCCACGCCCCGCTTACGGGTGATTTGTTTAGCCCTTGATGCCGGTGGATGCCACGCCCTGCACAAAGTACTTTTGCAGGGAGAGGAACACGATCAGCACCGGGATCAGTGCCACCACAGAGGCCGCCATGATCAGGCCGTACTCTGCAGAATACTGGGTTATGAACATACGCAGACCGATCTGGATGGTCTTGAGTTCGGTCTTGGTCAGGTAGATCAGGGGGCCAAGGAAGTCGTTCCATGTGTTCACGAAGGTGAAGATGGTCAGGGTGGACAGGGCGGGCAGGCTGAGGGGCAGCATGATGTGCCACCAGATGCCGTACTCGCTCAGGCCATCAATGCGGGCAGCCTCACACAGCTCGGTGGGCACGCCCTCGTAGAACTGCTTCATCAGGAACACGCCGAAGGCGCTGAAAGCCTGCAAACACATAATGGCCAGATGGGTGTTGTTCAAATGCCACGAGCTCATCATCATGAACTGGGGCACCATGTAGGCCTGCCAAGGCACTGCGATGGTGGCAATGTAGCCGAGGAAGAGCGCGTTTTTGCCCTTGAACTGCATCTTTGCAAAGGCGTAGGCTGCAAAGGAGGAGGTGAACAGCTGCAACAGGGTGACCACCACGGTGATCTTGACCGTGTTTTTCACAAAGGTCAGCAGCGGGATCTGGGTCCAGATGTCCACATAGTTCTGCCAGCGGGGATTTTTGGGGATCCACTGGATGGGGAAGCCGAACACGTCCTTATTCAGCTTAAAGGAGGAGGACAGCATCCACAAAAAGGGCAGCAGCATACAAGCTGTGATGACGATGAGGAAGAAATAGATCAGGAACTTGGAGATGAAATTGCGGCGCTTCTGAGAGGCTTCGGTCTTGATAATAGCAGCAGACATAGTTCTTCCTCCTTTCTCAGTTCTCGCCCTTGGAGCCGCGGAACTGGATGATGGTAACGATCAGCACCAGTACGAACAGCACCATGGAAATTGCACTTGCGTAGCCGTATTTCGGGGTATTGACGAAGGCCACATTATAGATGTAGTACACCAGCGTCATGGTAGCAGTGCCGGGGCCGCCCTGCGTGATCATGTACATCTGGTCGTAGACCTTGAAGCCGGAGATGGTGAGCATAATAACCACAAAGAAGGTGGTGGGGCGCAGCTGCGGCAGGGTGATGTGCCAGAACTGCTGCCAGCGATTTGCACCGTCCAGCTCGGCGGCTTCGTTCAGGTCCGGGTTGCAGCCCTGCAAGCCTGCCAGATAGATGACCATGTAGTAACCCATGTTCTTCCACACGCTGAACAGGATGACCGTGATCATAGCGGTGTCCTTACCGGCAGCCCAGCGGGGCAGGTTTTCCACCGCCACGCCAAAGAACTGGTTCAGGATCATGTTGATGGGGCCCATGGAGGGGTTGAAGATCATGTTCCACACCGCTGCCACCGCCACCAGCGAAGCAACGTAAGGGAAGAACGCCACGGTGCGGAAGAAGTTGCGCAGCTTCACGTTCTGGTTCAGCAGCACAGCCATGGCCAGCGAGCAGGCCAGCGTCAGCGGCACCGTGCCAATGACGTAGACGATGGTATTTTTCAGCGCCGCCTGAAAAATTTTATCGGTGGTAAAGAGTTTTACAAAGTTCTTCAGACCGATAAACTCGATGGCGTGGCGGCCGTCCCATGCGCAGAAAGCCAGCGCAATGGCAAACACCATGGGCACCAGCGTAAACACGCAGAAGCCAATGAAGTTTGGCGCAATGAAGGAATACGCGATCAGGGAATCGCGGGTCGATTTTTTTAGCACTTTACGGGGAGTTTTATTCTGGGCAGCAGCACTCGCCATAAAAGAGCCTCCTTTCCCGGAAGTATAACAGTTTTTCCAAAAAATGAGCGGGGCGGGCGCTGTGCATACCCGCCCCGCTCGGACAGGGCTTTTTTCCGATGCTCGTCATCGGAAAATGAATGGGGATTGAAAACAATGAAGAAGGAGAACCGCAAACCATTGCGGAAAACGCTTTATCAGCCGAGAACTGCGGGAACCTGATCGTTCATGTTCTGGATGCCCTCGTCCACGGTCTCGCTCATGGTCATAATGGCATCGTGCTCGGCGTTCAGAATGGTCTCGATATCAGATGCGTACTGGGTGTAGGGCATCTCCAGATAAACGTTGCTGGTGGTCAGTGCATCCACAGAGTTGCTGTCCTCGGGGAAGCCTTCGGTGGACTTGATGATCTCGGCGGTAGCAGCGGAGCCGCAGGCCGGGAAGGTGCCGGTCTTGGCAATGGCCTGTGCGCCCTCCTCGGAGACACACCAGTTGATGAAGTCGGCAGCGGTCTCTGCCTTGGGAGAATCGGCGTTGATGGCCAGACTGGTCACAGTGCCCAGCGTAGAACCAGCCTCTGCACCGGCGGGGTGCGGATACTTGACGATGCCCCAGTTGAACTTGGTCTCAGCATCCTTCATGTAAGCTTCCAGCGTGGAAATGAACCAGCTGCCCATGTTGACCATTGCGCACTGCTGGTTCTCAAAGGCTGCGGAGTAGTGCAGAGAAGAGGTCTTGAGGTAGCCGTAGTCCATGCAGATGCCGTCCTTCTGCTGGGCAATGACCATATCGTAGGTGGGCTTCATGAAGTCGTATTTGCCGTCGATGATGGTGTTCTTGCCGTCCAGAATGGAGAACAGAGAAGCGGCGGAGCGCCAGGTGTGGTAGTGGCAGCCATAGACCTTGGTGTCGCCGGAGCCGCTGGTCATCTTGCGTGCCAGAGCATCGTAATCTTCCATCGTCAGGTCATTGGAGGGATACTCCACACCGGCCTTATCGAACAGATCCTTGTTGTAGTACAGCACCCAGAAGTCGCTGCGGAAGGGCACGGCGTAGAAGTTGCCGTCATCTGTGGTCAGCTGCTCGATGGTGCCGTTGAAATCACCGGTATCGCGGGTCAGCACCTCGTTCAGGGGCTTGAGGTAGTCCAGATTGATCAGGTTTGCGTAGCCGGGGATATCCTTGATGGTCACGATATCCAGATCGGCGCTGCCAGCCAGCTGGGTGGCCAGAACGGTCATGTAATCGCTGGAGCCCAGATCCACCATCTCGATGGTCACGTCCTTGTGGCTTGCCATGTAGCCGTCGGCCATGGCCTGCCAGTAGGGGGTGGACTCCTTATCCCACACCGACCACTGCAGGGTAACAGGGCCTGCGGCTGCGGATGCAGCGGTGGAACCGGCAGTGGAGGAAGCAGCGGTGGAGCTTGCGGAAGAGCCGCCGCAGGCGCTCAGAGCAGCAGCAGCGCCGCAGGCAGCGGCAGCGGTAAGGAACGAACGACGAGAGATCTTTTTCATAAGTGTGTCCTCCTTCAGGGCAGTGTGTGTATTTCGTGCAGCGTTCTCCCCCGTGCCGGGGAGCCGCTCGCTTTTGTTGACACTAGGATACCGCACAAACGCAAAAACCGGAATGGAAAAATTCCGGGAAGAGTTGCAGTTTTTCTGTATCTTTTAAAAAAAGATGCACTTTCTTACACTGGAGTCTGCACTTTCTTGTTCTCTTGCACAGTTTACATCCATGGCACAAGAAAAAAGCGTATAAAGTACACAATTTCCATGAAAAAAGTCGTTGACAAACCGCGCCGGAATCAGTACTGTATAAAGGAAAGAATGCAAAATATTACCGGAAAGGAGGCTCCGCTATGAAGAGCAGCCATCGTTTCCCGCTGCGGCGGCAGATCGTGTGGGGGATGCGCTTTTTTACCATCCTTACCTCGCTGGCTGTGGGCGCGGCGCTGTTCACCCTCTCCAACCAATATGTGCGCGCCAACTCCCTGCAGGCGGCAGAGTTCAACCTGCGGCTGGTGGCTACCTCCATCGAGACCAGTCTGGACAGCGCCGATGCTCTTTTGAACTGGGCTTCCATCGACAGCACCGTGCGGCGGTACATCTCGCAGGAAAATATCAACGGCACCCAGACCATTGCCGCCTACGAAGCCATGCAGGAAAAATACTATTCCAGCACCCTGTACAGCCATATCCTCCGCTTTTTTGTTACCAATGAGAACGACCGGCATTTGCAGTTCGGCCCGCTGAACGCCTCGGCGGCGCTCAACCGCACCAGCATAAAGCAGTTTCTCACCAAGGGTTACGGGATGCAGTTCACTACCGACCCGCTGCTGCCCGGCAGTCCGGGCTGCATCGCCCTCAGCCAGCCTGTCCGCTGCGGCAAGGGCACCTTGCACCGGGGCAGCACCTACCTTGCGCTGGACACCGCCATTATCACCGACCCGGCCGCGGGCTACAGCCTGACCGACGGCAGCGCGTTGTACTGGGAGATGGGCAGCCGCCTGTGGCAGATCGAAAACGGCAGCCTGACCGAGACCGAGAACCCGCTGCGGGAGGTGGACTACACCCTGCGCACCGGCAGCAATAACGGCGTGACCGAGCAGACCGCATGGCAGGGCAAGGTGCAGCTGGACGACCAGAAGTATTATGTAGTCAAGGTAACACTGAACGGCCGCAGCGCGGCGCTGGTGCAGCTTTTGCCCGCAAATACCTTTTTGCTGCACTACGGCGTGTACCTGTGGCTCATCACCCTTGGCATTGCCATCATCTGGGGACTGAGCTTTTTGATGCAGCACTGGCTGGAGTGGGTCATCACCCGCCCGGTGGAGGCGCTGCAAAAGCGCATCGAGACCGTGGGCAGCGGCAACTTTGCCCCGGACCGCACGGTGGAGTGGAACAACGAGCTGGGCGACATCGGCCGGGGCATCAACCAGCTGGCTGAAAACGTGGACAGCCTGATGACCCGCCGGGTGGAGGACGAGCGCCGCAAGCAGGAGCTGGAATATCGGATGCTGCAAAACGAGGTGAACCCGCACTTTATCTACAACACCCTCAACAGCATCCGCTGGATGGCTACCATCCAGCACGCACCCGGCATTGCCGAGATGGTCACCGCCTTTGCGCGGCTGACCAAGAGCATCTCCAAGGGCACCCAGAAGCTGGTGCCTTTGCAGGAGGAGCTGGCACTGCTCAACGATTACTTTACCATCCAGCAGTACCGCTACGGCGGCGACTTGGAAATTGAGGTCTCCCGCATTGAAAGTGAGACCCTTTGCCGGGACTGCATGATTCCCCGGTTCACCTTGCAGCCGCTGGTGGAAAACGCCATCTTCCACGGGCTGGAGCCAAAGGGCGGCCACGGCAGCGTGCTGCTGGATATCTCCACCGACCCGGATACCGGAGACGTACTGCTGCGCATTACCGATGACGGCGTGGGCATGCCGCCGGAGCTGGTGGCTCACCTTCTGGACGAGCCCGCCGAGGGTGCCGAAAAGGCTGAAAAGTTCCGTCATGTCGGCCTGTGGAACGTGAACCGCCGCATCCGGTATTCCTTTGGCGAGGGCTACGGCCTGACCATTGAAAGCGAAGAGGACGTGGGCACCGAGGTCACCATCCGGCTGCCCTATCAACAGAAAGGAGACACCCATGCTGCGGATATTACTGGTGGATGATGAGCCGCTGGTGCTCATCGGCCTGCAGGGGATGCTGGAATGGGAAAAGCTGGGCTATACCGTCTGCGGCACCGCCCGCAACGGCAAGCTGGCGCTGGAACTCATTGAGCGGGAGAAGCCGGATATCGTCATTGCCGACGTAAAAATGCCGGTGATGGACGGGCTTACCCTTGCCCGCACCTGCCGGGAACGCAGCGCCCTGCCCGCCTTTATCATGCTGACCAGCTTTGAAGAATTTGATTACATCAAGCAGGCCATGGGTGCCGGGGTGGTGGATTATCTGGTCAAGCTGGACCTGACCCCCGAGAACCTGCAAACCGCCCTTGCCAAGGCCGCCGAAAAGGTAAAAAAGGAGCGCGCTTTGCTGGGCGAATTGTCGGCACAGGAAAACCTTGCCGAGAGTGTGCGCAGCTATCAGGAGCGTTTTTTCGTGCGGCTGTACGCCGGGCTGTTCCCGGACGAAGCCGCATTGGAGCAGCCTTTGCAGCACATGGAGCTGAACCTTGCAAGCGACGCCTATCTTGTAGCCAGCTGCGAGATCATCGCCAACACCGCCCTTACCCCCGCCCAGCAGCTGAAGCTGAGTTTTTCCTGCGGGCGGATGCTGGAGACCACCCTGCAAAACTACCTGCCCTGCTATGTGACCGGGGCGGATGCCATGCGCTGCAATGTGCTGTTCTGCCTGACCGATGCCCAGTGCCAGAACTACCGGACGGTGCTGCGCCCGCTGCTGGAACGCGCCAGCCAAATTCTATACAACTATTTCACGGTACGGCTGCTCTGGGCGGTAGGCCGCCCCACCGGCTCCCTGCTGGGGCTGGCGCGCTGCTGCCGGGAAAACGCCCATTTGCAGCCCCTGCTCACGGTGGAGCAGCCCATCCAGTTCGTGGAGGTCAACGAGGGCGACGCCACCGCCGGGAAGATGCAGGTGGTGGCACAGGTGCAGGAGTATATTAAGAATCACCTTTCGGAAAAACTGACGCTGGCCGATGTGGCGGCTGTATTCAATTTTTCGCCCAACTACCTCAGCCAGCTGTTCGGCAAATACGGCGACAGCGGCTTTGTGGAGTACATCACCGAGACCCGCATCGCTGCGGCGAAGGAGATGCTGGAACAGGGCGATTTGAAAGTATACGAGATCGCTGAGAAACTGGGGTACGAAAGCGCCTTTTATTTTTCCAAGGTGTTCAAAAAGGTCACAGGGCTCAGCCCGCGGGAATACCAGCAAAGTATTTAAAACCGGAGGCTTTTATGATACAGGAACAACTTGCTTTTCTGCCGGAATTTCTTCCCGATTACCGGCCCTTCCCCCCTGCCAAGGAACGCACCGCATGGCAGGGGCTGCCCCTGCGGGCAAAGCAGCGCTTTTTGCAGGCGGGGG
>OHFP01001169.1_pt1 | contig 10191 bp, 10 predicted proteins | sample 1567591 | NCBI WGS metagenome assembly OHFP01 (sample SAMEA3879547, study PRJEB24766) | human gut metagenome | biome: human-associated habitat; feature: feces | place: USA | collected 1985/1987 | reverse complement strand
GAATATCAGGGTGACAAAATACCGGTTACTTTAAAAGGTTATACGTCAGATTTAGAATCACTTTCGGCAGAAGATGTCATGTTATCCGTTGATGCATCAGGTGTACAGCCGGGAACGAATACACTTCCGCTGACACTGAACCTTGGAAGCGGCTATACATTAGTTGAGGATTCTGTGGTGACCATCAATGTGGTAGATCAGAGCGAAAAGCAGCAGGATACCAATACGGACAGTGAGAGTAAGAAAGATAATAATAAAGAATACAGCAAGAAGAAAGAACAGAGTCAAGAATAGAAGAATACGGATATCAGGAGGAGTCTTATCATGGCTAGAATGTTTGGAACAGATGGTGTACGAGGAATTGCCAACGAGGAACTGACTCCGTTGCTTGCCATGCAACTTGGGCAGGCAGGTGCCTATGTACTTACGAAGGAAAATGAGCACAAACCCACGATCATGGTGGGTTGTGATACCAGAATTTCCGGAGATATGCTGGCGAATGCGTTGATGGCAGGAGCCTGCTCCGTAGGAGCCAACTGTGTCTACGTAGGTGTGATTCCTACTCCTGCGGTTGCTTATCTGACCAAGAAATACAAAGTAGATGCCGGCGTTGTGATCTCCGCATCCCACAATCCGGTAGAGTTCAATGGTATTAAATTCTTTGACGGTAACGGCTATAAGCTTCCTGATGCCATGGAAGATGAGATCGAGGCATTGATCCGTAACAATATGCCCGGTATCAAATTTCCCATCGGTCCCGGAGTCGGCAAGATCAAGTACCGTACCGATGCCAGAGAAGAGTACATCAATCATGCCATGAGAGCGGTCAATGTGGATCTGACCGGACTGAAGATCGTGGTGGATTGTGCAGAGGGTGCCTCTTTCTATACATCCGTAGAATGCCTGAAAGAACTGGGCGGCAGCGTGGTGGCCATCCACAACAATCCGGACGGTACCAATATCAATGCCAACTGTGGCTCCACCCATATGGAAGAACTGCAGGCCAGAGTGGTCTATGAAAAGGCCAATGTCGGTCTGGCCTTCGATGGAGACGCAGACAGACTGCTGGCTGTGGATGAGAACGGTAATATCGTCGATGGTGACCAGATCATGGCAATCGTAGGCAACTACATGAAGAGCAAGGGTACTCTGAAGAAGGATACCATCGTGGCAACCGTTATGAGTAATCTGGGATTCTTCCTGATGGCAGAGAAGAATGCCATCCATATGGAGAAGACCAAGGTAGGTGACCGCTATGTACTGGAGCGCATGAAGGAGATCGGCGCCAGCCTCGGCGGCGAACAGTCCGGTCATATTATTTTCCTGGATGAGAATACCACCGGAGACGGACTACTCAGTGCACTGCATCTGCTGCAGGTCATGGTGGATACCGGAAAGCCTCTGTCAGAACTGGCTAAGGTGATGGAAGTACTGCCCCAGGCACTGGTAAATGCCAAAGTGGCCAATCACAAAAAAGAGAAATATATGGAATATCCGGAGATCGCAGCAGCCATTGGGAAACTGGAAGAAAAATTCGCCGGAGAGGGCCGTGTCCTGATCCGTCCTTCCGGAACCGAACCGCTGGTAAGAGTCATGATCGAAGGAAAGGATCAGCAGGTGATCCAGGAAGAAGCACGGAAGCTTGCCAACCTGATACAGGATATCATGTTCTAGCAGACAGATTCCGAAAGTTGTCTGGTAAAAGCCCTTGTGAATGCTTTTCATTCATGCTATGATAGAAATGTAAATGAAAAGTAAAATCATAAACACTAGAGAAAATAATGCAGAATAATATAGATATTGGAGGGTTTATTATATGGTAAGTCAGAAAGTCGTAATCAAGAATCCCACGGGCCTGCATCTGCGTCCCGCCGGAATTCTGTGCAAGGAGGCAATGCAGTTCAAGTCATTGATCACCTTCAAATTTCGTGAAAATACTGCAAATGCCAAGAGCGTACTCAGTGTATTGGGTGCTTGCGTAAAATGTGGGGATGAGATCGAATTCGTATGTGAGGGTGAGGATGAGGCAGAAGCCCTGAAGACCCTGGTAGAAGCCGTAGAGAACGGTCTGGGAGAATAACAGGATCGTCATAGAGGAACATTACAGAGGCTGTGCATATTGAAGATGCGCAGCCTTTTCCTATGGAACTGTCTTAAGCCATGGAAAAAATAGTTTCATACTCAAAGGATTTATGCTATGCTGTAACTATTCAGAGCGGATTTAGAAAATGTGATTCTGAATAGTTTATAGTACATGAGGGAGAGAAAATTAAATGGAAGAAAAAAGCATGAAGAAAAGTTTTTCCAGCTTAGGTTTCCGATTCCTGATCGGAACACTGGTCATCTACGCAGTGCAGATGGGAGTAATGACCATCGTAGGTGCGGTGAAGCCGGAATGGCTGCAGGACACCACCATAAGCCTGATCCTGGCAGTATTACCACTGTATCTTGTGGGTATGCCGGTTCTGATCGCTGTGGTAAAGCGGATGCCCGGGGAAGCACCCGCGAAGAAAAGCATTACACCGGGACAGTTTGTTCTGGCACTGATCATGTGTTTTGCACTGATGTATTGTGGTAATCTGGTGGGAACGCTGATCACCACTGTCGTAGGGGCATTAAAAGGCTCCGCAGTGGACAATGCACTGATGACCTATGCCACCGGATCCAATATGATCGTTACATTTCTCTATATGGTGATCTGCGCGCCGATCCTTGAGGAATATATTTTCAGGAAACTGATCGTGGATCGTACCGTAAAATACGGACAGGGAGTAGCTGTTGTTCTGTCCGGTCTGATGTTCGGATTGTTCCATGGCAACCTGAATCAGTTTGCCTACGCATTTTTACTGGGAATGTTTCTGGCATTTCTGTATGTGAAGACCGGAGAACTGAAAGTGACCATCGGCTTGCATATGTGCATTAATTTTATGGGTGCCGTAGTCAGTGTACTGTTATTGAAAGCAATCCATCTGGAGGAATACCAGGAAGTCATTATGAACGGGGCAGATTCACAGGCTGTCATGGACTACATGATGAAGTACCTGCCGGGCTGGATCGGCTATATGATCTATGTATTGTTTATTCTGGCAGTATTGGTTACGGGAATCGTATTGTTCATTGTATATCGTAAGAAGCTGAAATTAGAGCCGGGACAGATTGCAAAGGGACGGAGATTCAAGACCGTGATCGGCAATCCGGGAATGATATGCTACTGTATTTTCTGGATCGCCATGATCATTATCCAGATGTTCCCGGAGATTGTTACGGCAATTACGGGAAATCTGTAAAAAGAACGGCTGTGGCAGAACATCGCCGCAAAGGAGATCGGAAGTTATGTACGCATTTGACAGTAGAATACGTTACAGCGAGACAGACAGTGAAGGGTATCTTACGCTGGACGCATTACTGAATTATTTTCAGGATTGTTCCACCTTCCATTCGGAGGATGTGGGGCTGGGAATCGGTTATATGAAGGAGATTGGTCAGGTCTGGGTCCTTTCCTCTTGGCAGATCGTGGTGAACCGTTATCCAAAATTAGGGGAAAAAGTAAAGATCGTGACGCTGCCCTATGAGCTAAAAGTATTTTTGGGATACCGTAATTTTGCCATGCTGGATGAACAGGGAGAATATCTGGCGAAAGCCAATTCCTTATGGAGTCTGCTGGATGTCGGCACCGGCAAACCGGTAATGGTGAACGAAGCCATGCATAAGGGCTACGAAATAGACGAAAAGCTGGACATGGAGTATGCCCCCCGCAAAATTGCCGTGCCGGAAGGTGGAGAACTGTTGGAACCCATCGTGGTGAAAAAACACCACCTGGACACCAACCATCATGTAAACAATGGGCAGTATGTAAATATTGCCATGGAGTATCTGCCGGATGATTTTGTGATCCGTCAGATGCGGGCGGAATACAAGAAACAGGCATTCCTGGATGATGTATTGCATCCGTATGTAGTGTCTACAGAGAATGACTACGTCATCTGCCTGCAGGACGAAGCCGGGAAACCTTATGTATCAGTGGAATTTCAGGGACAGTAATCCTATGCTGTCAGAACAGGAGAGAACGTGGAATTGAGATTAGGCGAAAAACAGACGCTGGTAATAGTGAAAAAAGTAGAATTCGGAGTGTATCTGGCAACGAAGGAAGCACCGGAGGACAAAGTGCTGCTGCCGGCGAAGCAGGTGCCGGAAGGAGCAAAGGTCGGAGATGAACTGGAAGTATTCCTGTACCGGGATTCCAGTGACCGTCTGATCTCTACGACGAGAACCCCGAAGCTGTGTATGGGACAGGTGGCTCTGCTCACTGTAGTACAGGTAGGGAAAGTAGGTGCTTTCCTGGACTGGGGACTGGAGAAGGATCTGCTCCTGCCCTTTAAGCAGCAGACCCGCAAGGTAAAGACCGGAGAACAGGTGCTGGCAGCCCTCTATATCGACAAGAGCGGCAGACTGTGTGCGACCATGAATGTCTATGAACATCTGCGCACGGACAGCCCGTACAAAAAAGACGATAAGGTAACCGGCCGGATCTATGAGATCAGCAAGAATTTCGGTGCGTTTGTGGCAGTGGATAACTGCTTTTCCGGACTGATCCCGAAAAAAGAACTGTTCGGAGATACTGAGCTCAGGATTGGCGATCAGGTCACTGCCAGAGTGGTAAAAGTGTTGGAAGACGGTAAGCTGACACTGAGTGTCCGGGAAAAAGCCTATCTGCAGATTCAGAAGGATGCGGAGAAGATCGAGAGACTGCTGGACAGCTATGAAGGTTCTCTGCCGTTTAATGATAAGGCGGCGCCGGAGGTCATTGCCCATGAGACCGGCATGAGCAAGAACGAGTTCAAGCGCGCGGTAGGACATCTGTTAAAAGAAGGCAAGATCCAGATCACGGAGAAAAATATTCGCAGAGTGCGAGGATAGTGTGGAAAAAACAAAAAAAGTGTGCTATAGTAAGAACGTAATCTGAGAGATATGAACAGATACAGGAGGTGTTATCATGGATATCGCAGGATTATCAATGTCAATGGCTTCAAATAATCTGCAGACGAAAATCGGAACGGCTGTGCTGAGCAAGGCGATGGATACGAACGAAGCACTGGGACAGGGAATCGTCCAGATGATTGATTCCGCTGCTATGGAACGCAGCGTAACACCGGAACTTGGTGCGAATATCGATCTGCGGATTTAGCGCAGAAATAATACATAATAAACGCTAAGACAAAAAGAGTTCGGAATATTAGTTTTCCGAATTCTTTTTTTGCGCGTATTTAAAAGAAAAAGGCATTTTTACTAAAAAATGCATAAAAAACTATTGCATTTTTACCAGTTTTTCTGTAAATTTATATATGATATGGACTCTCATATCATTTTTCGGGGTTATAGCAAAAGAGAAGTATGTTTGGGGACTGAAGGAGCAGAAGATGATATCAAATCAGATTTTACAGAACACCATTGAAGGATTGAAAGGAATCGCCAGAGTGGAATTGTGTGTCATGGATGTGGATGGCAAGGAAGTAGCAGCCACCATGGATATGGGCAACTGTTCCAAGCCGGCGGACTCCCAGGAGATCCAGGGATATCAGTATTTCAAGATCTATGATGAGCAGCAGCTGGAGTATATTCTCGTAGCCGGAGGTACCGGTGAGGATGTCTATATGATCGGCAAAATGGTTGCGTTTCAGATCCAGAATCTGCTGGTGGCCTATAAGGAGAGATTTGATAAGGACAATTTCATCAAGAATCTGCTGCTGGATAATCTGCTGCTGGTGGATATCTACAGCCGTTCCAAGAAGCTGCATATTCAGACAGACGTGCCCAGAGTGGTCATGATCGTGGAATCTGCGGGAGGCAAGGATAATAATGTCCTGGAACTGGCCAGAACTCATTTTGGCAGCAACAGCAAGGATTTCATCACAGCGGTAGACGAGAGCAACGTGATCGTGGTGAAGGAATTCGCAGAGACCGATACCGGCAAAGAAATTGAAAAATCGGCAAGAGCACTGGAAGCGGCTCTCCTGAAGGAAGGTATCCGTGAGATCCGTATTGCATACGGTACCATTGTACATGAGATCAAAGAAGTCAGCCGTTCCTACAAGGAAGCAAAGATGGCTCTGGATGTAGGCAAGATCTTCTTTGACGAGAGAGATATTATCGCATACAGTGAACTGGGAATCGGCCGTCTGATCTATCAGCTGCCCATTCCTCTGTGCAAAATGTTTATCCGTGAGATATTCGGAGGCAAGAGCCCGGATGATTTTGATGAGGAGACCCTGACGACCATTTACAAGTTCTTCGAGAACAGTCTGAATGTGTCAGAGACCTCCAGACAGCTGTTTATTCACAGAAATACGCTGGTATATCGTCTGGATAAGTTACAGAAGAGTACAGGGCTGGATTTGCGGGTATTTGAAGATGCCATCACCTTCAAGATCGCACTGATGGTCGTAAAATACATGAAGTATATGGAAACTTATGAGTATTGATTTCTTGCGGAGCCATGAAATAGCGGAAAGTGTGCGTCGAATGCTTGCATTCGTAAGAACATTTGACGTTATTTCTTTGGCGAGAAAGCCTCAAATGAGCAAACAACAAGTTAACTTGTTGTTTAGAAGAGCATCGTAGATGCGATTTTGCGAATGAGGCTCTGAATAGGGATCAATATGGTAGCACAAAGGCAGCAACTGTCCGCAGGGTGGGATCTTACGGACAATAGAAAGGCATGATCATAAAATGACAAGAAAAGAAACACAAAGGCTGAAAAGAGAGCGGATCATTGAGGAAAACGGAATCATTTTCCTGGACAACGTCAGCAAGTCTTATTCCTCAGGTTCTCCGGCACTGAATGGTGTGTCGTTAAGCATCGGAAGAGGGGAATTTGTATTTATTGTAGGTGACAGCGGATCCGGTAAATCCACGTTGATCAAATTACTGCTGCGGGAGCTTACAGCGACCAGCGGCAGTGTTTATGTTATGGGAAATGATCTGGCGAAATTAAAGCACAGGCAGATCCCCCGTTTTCGTCGTAACCTGGGTGTCGTATTCCAGGATTTCCGACTGCTGAATGACCGCAATGTCTATGAAAATGTAGCATTCGCACAGCGTATCGTAGAGACTCCCGTCAGTGAGATCCGCAGAAATGTTCCTGCGATTCTGGCAACTGTGGGACTGGCAGGCAAATATAAGGCCAAGACCAAACAGCTCTCCGGCGGTGAGCAGCAGCGTGTTGCACTGGCCAGAGCGCTGGTGAACAATCCTTCCGTACTGCTGGCAGATGAGCCCACCGGTAATCTGGATCCCAATAATTCCTGGGAGATCATGAAATTGCTGGAGGAGATCAATGAGAGCGGCACCACGGTAGTCGTGGTCACCCATAACCGCGAAATCGTCAATGCCATGCAGAAACGAGTGATCACCATGAAAAAAGGTGTGATCATCAGTGACGAAGAGAAGGGTGGGTATATCGATGAAGATTAGTACACTTTTTTATACGATCAAGCAGGGATTTGTCAATATTTTCCGGAATAAATGGTATTCTCTGGCATCCATTGCCACGATATCCGCATGTCTGTTTCTGTTTGGACTGTTCTATTGCATCGTGGCCAACTTTCAGAATATCCTGAAGACTGCAGAAGAAGGTGTATCCGTTACGGTATTTTTCCACAGTGATATGGATAACTGTGAGAGTCATGTAGACGGACAGATCCCGTCCGAACAGCGCCTGGAAGAGATCGGACAGGAGATTGCCAAGCGTGCAGAGGTATCCGAGGTACAGTTCCAGTCTGCAGATGATGCATGGGCAACCTTCGGACCGGATTATTTCGGTGAGGATTATGCAGAAGGATTCCCCGAGAATCCACTGGCAGGAGAGGATACTTATGAGATTTTCCTGAGTGATGTCTCCATGCAGGATGCACTGGTGACCTGGCTGCAGTCCATTCCGGAGGTGCGCAAGGTCAACTATTCCGAAATGACAGCCAACACACTGAGCGGTCTGAACCTTCTGATCGCCTACGTGTCCATGGGAATCATCGTGATCCTGCTGGCAGTCAGCATCTTCCTGATCAGCAATACCGTAGCTATCGGTATTTCTGTCCGTTCTGCGGAGATCAATATTATGAAATATATCGGCGCTACCGACTTTTTCGTGCGTGCGCCCTTTGTGCTGGAAGGTATGCTGATCGGTCTGATCGGTGCGGCAGTACCGCTGGGACTGATCTATTCCCTTTACAATTATGCGTTGAACTATGTGATCAACCGTTTTACGGTACTCAGCGGCTTCCTGAATTTCCTGTCTGTGGACGAGATATTCCATTTCCTGATCCCGGTATCTCTGGGTGTCGGTGTGGGTATCGGTTTCCTGGGAAGTATCGCTACTGTAAGAAAGCATCTGCACGTGTAAATACAATTCCAGCAGATAACCCGGATCCTATTTGTCATGATGTGTGCGGAGTGTGGCTCTGCACTGCATCATGACATTTTAAGAATGGAGACTAAATCAAATTGAATAAAAAGAAAAAAGGCTTCCTGTGCCTGGCACTGTGCCTGATCCTGACGGTTTCCTTCGGCATGCAGGGATTGCGGGTAAATGCGACCAATATGTCATCCATTACCTCTGACAGTATCCGGGACAAACAGGATCAGATCAAACAGGCGGAAAAAGAACGTGAACAGATGAAAAGCAATCTGAGCAATTTGGAGCAGATCAAGAAAGACCTGGAGACACAGAAGACCAATCTGAAAAATTATGTAACCCAGCTGGATCAGAATCTGAGCCAGATCGAACAGAATATTGCGGATCTGAAAAATAAGATCACAGCAAAAGAAGAAGAAATTGCAAAGACCCAGGCGGAACTGGATGCGGCACTGGAGAGAGAAGAAAATCAGAAAGATGCCATGATCCGCCGCATAAGAATTATGTATGAGAAAGGGGATTCCTACATCCTCGATATGATGTTGAAAGCAGAAAGCTTCAGTGATTTCCTGAACCGGGCGGATTTCATGGATCTGATCATGGCTTATGACAGACAGCAATGGAAAGACTTCATGGAGAACCGCAAATATATTGAACTCTGCAAAGAGGAACTGGAAGCGGAGAAAGCCATTCTGGATGAGGCCAAGGCCGGCGTGGAACAGGAGCAGGCCAATATGGAGGCTCTGATCGACCAGAAGAACCGGGATATCACCGCTTACGAATCCGATATTACCAACAAGGAACAGGCCATCAAGGAATACAAGCAGTCCATTGCGGATCAGGATGCGGAGATTGCAGCCCTGGAGGCTGCCATTGCCGCAGAGAAAAAAAAGATCCTGGAGGCCAGTGGTACTGTGCTGACTTACGATGGCGGTACCTTTAAGTTCCCGCTGGCAACCTATACCCGGATCTCGGATGATTACGGCAACCGTATCCATCCGACACTGGGAATCGAACAGTTCCACAACGGCGTGGATTTCGCGGCGCCCAAGGGCACGGCTATTTATGCGGCCTATGACGGACAGGTGGTGGCAGCCACTTACAGCAACACCATGGGCAACTACGTGATGCTCGACCATGGTGGTGGACTGTATACGATCTATATGCATGCCTCGGCATTATATGTATCCAAGGACGATATTGTGGTCAGAGGAGAGACGATAGCCGCAGTGGGCTCCACCGGACGTTCCACCGGCAACCATCTGCACTTCAGCGTGCGTAAGGATGGAGCTTACACATCCCCCTGGAACTACTTGTCGCAATAGTTCTGTAATCGCAGGGCACGTGACTGCTTGCAGGCAAAGTGCTCTGGCGATTAACAGAACAAACATACATGAGCAAGTAGGGCGATAGCCCGGAATGCGAATGTATGCAGCATTTCGCGAAGCACGGAGAAATGCGTGTTGCGACAAGAAGCACGACGTGTTGCGACAAACCAATGTGGAGAAGCGTCGATAGCCCGGAATGCGAATGTATGTAGCATTTCGAGAGTGCGGAGCACGGAGAAATGCGTGTTGCGACAAGAAGCGCGACGTGTTGCGACAATATCTTGGAAATAAAGGAGAGCATTTATGGAGGAAAATAAGGAACTAGAAACCACCACCGAAGAACAGGCTTCTGTAACTCCGGCGGCAAATGAGGGCGAGAAAAAAGGCTTATTTCTCAGTGGCCTTATCGTTGGCTTTGCGGCCACGTTGCTGATCGTGGGCGGTATCTTTATCGCT
>OHFP01001164.1_pt1 | contig 10209 bp, 9 predicted proteins | sample 1567591 | NCBI WGS metagenome assembly OHFP01 (sample SAMEA3879547, study PRJEB24766) | human gut metagenome | biome: human-associated habitat; feature: feces | place: USA | collected 1985/1987 | reverse complement strand
GACCACCAGCACCTCCACGTCCGGGAGGGTGTACGTCTCCACCAGCTTCCGCTCCGTTCCGCCGGACATATCGCCGGTGATGAGCAGGTCGAAGTCCCCGGCGGTGGCAAGAGCCGTCAGCCCCAGCTCGTTCAGATCGCCGCCGTCCTGCACCGGCGGGTAGACGGTCACGGTGCCGCCGCCCAGCGGCAGCGTCGTGACGCCGGTGACGTATCGCACCGCACGCCGTACTCGTCCTCTATGTCCGGCAGGTACAGCGTGTCCACCGGGACGCGGCGCAGCACCTCGTACAGCCCGTTGGTGTGGTCGGCGTGGTAGTGAGTCACCACCACGGCACCAAGGTGCTTCACGCCCATGCTGTGCAGTGTGTCGGCGGCAAGGCCGCCGGGCTCCTTGTAGCTGTTGCTGCTGCCGCAGTCCACCAACGCCGTGTCGCCGCCTGACCACACGATGACGCTCTCTCCCTGTCCCACATCCAGCACCATGGCGGACAGCGCGCCGTAGCGGTAGTCCTGCTGGTTCAGCCACACGGCGCACGTCAGCGTCAACGCCGACAGCCCCGCCGCCAGCAGGTATTTCCGCTTGCCGTCCGGCGTGACGGCACAGCCGAGGAACGCCGTGTAGAGAAACAGCAGCCAGTAGAGCAGATAGGGATTGGTGAAGTACACCGCATGGTACCGCCAGCCCATGACCGCGTGCGCTATCCAGAGGATATACCGCACCAGCAGCCACGTCAGCCAGCCCAGCACCCGCGCCAGCGGCAGATAGAAAAAGCCCAGCACCGTCGTCACGAACGACGCCATGAAGCTCCAGCCCGCCGCCGGCACCGCCAGCAGGCTGGTCAGCGGCGAGACCAGCACGAAGATACGGAAGTAGTACGCCGTCAGAGGCACGGTGAACACCGCCGCGCCCAGCGTCGCCGCCAGGTTGGCGGCGAGGAAGCACACCGCGCCGCGCAGGCGGCGGTTCTTGCCCTTGTACCCGCCGCGGAGCAGCCGGTACAGCCGGGGCGACAGCAGCACCATGCCCATGGTGGCGGAAAAGCTCAGCTGCAAGCTGATGCTTGCGGCGGCGAAGGGATTCGCCAGCAGGATGACCGTCAGGGCGGCGGCGAGACTGGTCAGCGGGTCGCTGCCCCGTTTGAAAAGCGGGGCCGCCAGCAGGAATATCTGCATGATGCAGGCGCGCACCACGGAGGGCGACAGCCCCACCATGACCATGTAAAAAAGCAGCACGGGGACGGTCACGGCGCACAGCACCCTCTGCCGCCGGGAGACCAGCAGTGCCAGCAGCGTCACCAGAAAGGCGCAGTGCAGCCCGGAAACGGCGAACAGGTGCGCCAGCCCCGTCTCCCGCATGGCGAGATAGTCCCCGTCGTCCATGGCGGACTTGTCGCCGGTCAGCTCCGCCGTCAGAAAGCCGCTGACGCGGGGATCATCCCACGTGGCGGCGATCTTCTCCCGGAACGCCTTGGACACCCGCTGGGGCAGCCAGCGCAGGGCGTCCTCCGTCCCGGCGTTGACAGTCACCGCCTCACGGCTGTACAGCAGGGCATACACGCCCCGCGCATTGAAATGGGTCACGTCGTTGTCGTGGATACGGGCGGCGGACTGCCACCGCGCCGTGCCGGTGACGGTGTTGCCGGGGCGCAGCGTCAGCAGCTCCTCCTCTCCGTAGAGCACCGCCTTGGCACTGCGGAAGCCCTCCAGACGCACCGTGACCTTGCCGCCGCGCTTTGTCTCGACCGGCCAGTCGCACACGGTGGCGGTGAACTCCGACACCGCGCCGCAGAGCTGCTCCACCGGCTGACGCACCAGCTTGCAGCAGCCGGTGAAATAGACCAGCGACACCGCCAGCGGCAGCAGAATGAGCAGCCCCCGGCGATAGCATTTCCAATGCCGCGCCGCCGGAAGCCATACCGCTGCCGCCAGAAACACACCTGCGGCGGCGTACAGCTGCCAGCCGTCCCACGGCAGCAGCACCGACAGAAGAATACCGGCGGAGAAAGAGAATCCGATGGTCGCCAGCACGCGCACAGTCTCTCCCCCTCCTCCGGTGATAGTATCGGTTTATTATAGCAGATTTGCTCTGCGGTGACAATCCCTCAGTCCGCACTTCCTGCCGTCTCTCCTGTGCACGCAGAAAGCCGCCCGTGCGGGCGGCTTTCCGTTATGCTTTGTTACGCTTTTTTCAGCTTGTCGTTGCACTTTTGCAGGAACCGGGCGTTGTCGATGACGGCGCGGGTGTGGGTGCCCTCGCCGATCAAGCCGTCCTCGTCGGAGGCGGTGACCTTGAAGGTGATCATCTTGCCGTTGGCGGAGATACCTGTCACCTCGGCGGTGGCAAAGACCTTCATTCCCACCGGCGTCGGTGCCAGATGGCTGGACGCGATGTCCACGCCCACGGTGCCCTTGCCCTCCGGCAGCTCCGGCTGCACGCACTGCATGGCGGCGTACTCCATCAAGCCCATCATAAAGGGCGTACCGAACACCTCCAGCCCGCCGGAGCCTACTGCCTTGGCGGTCATGTCTGTGGTGACGGTCTTTTCAGCGGTATAGGTCATGCCGATCTCGATCATCGTGTTGCCTCCTTTATACTCCTAATTGTGTCCACAGCTTATCATAGAATTTCAGCGTCCCCTGGGGCAGATTCACATAGATCTCACAGCGTTCCCGCTCCTCGTCGGGGATCGCCATGATGTTGTAGACCTCCTCGTCCAGCGGCTCTCCGTACTCCTCCTCGTAGTAGGCGGGGTACTCCGCCAACGCCTGGGCGTTGGGAGAGGCGTACCAGATATAGTCCATGTTCGCCAGGTTGCTGTCGGTGGAGGCGATGAAGTTGATCCACTCCTCCGCCTCGGACATATGCTGGCTGGATTTCAGAACGCACATGGCGTCCACGAACCAGTTACTGCCCTCCTCGGGAATGACGAAGGCAAGATCCTCGTTATTCTCCAGCATGGTCAGATAGTCGCCGGCGTAGTACATGGAGATGGCCGCGTTGCCGCCCTCCATCTTGCCGAAGATCTCGTCCATGACGAAGGCCTGATAGACGCCCTTGCTCTTGGCGTTCTTCACCAGGTTGAACGCCTCCGTCAGCTGCCCCTCGTCGGTGGTGTTGATGTCGTAGCCCAGATAGCACAGAGCCGCCATCAGCGCATCCCGGGAGTTGTTGATCATCAGCACCTGCCCGGCGTACTTCTCGTCGAACATGGCTCCCCAGCTGGTGATGGGCTCGTCCACCATGGTGGTGTTATAGATGATGCCCACGCTGCCCCACGTGTAGGGGACGGTGTACTTGTTCTCCGGGTCGAAGCTCAGGTGGGTGAACTGGGGATCCATCAGCTGGAAGTTGGGGATGTTGTCGTAGTTCAGCTCCGCCAGCATATCCTCCTGAATGAGCCGTGCGATCATATAGTCCGAGGGCACGATCACATCGAAGTCCGCGCCGCCCATCTTAATGAGGGAGTACAGAGCCTCGTTGCTCTCCGCCGTCTGGTAGTTGACACGGATACCGGTCTGCTCCTCAAACTCCGTGATAAGGGACTCGTCGATATACTCGCCCCAGGAGCAGACGTTCACCACCCGTTCGCTGCGGGCTGCCATGCCGGTGACGATCAGCGTCGCCAGCAGCACACACGCCATGGCACCGGCACCGAGCTTCTTCCACAGTCCCGTGCTCTTCCGGGGAGCCGGAGCGGGCGCGGTGCCCTCCGCGTGGCGGCGGGCGTAGCTCTGCTGGTGATTCTCCCGCAGGTTGATGATCGCCAGCAGGATAATGACCGTGACGAACAGCAGCGTGGACACGGCGTTGATCTCCGGGCTGACGCGCTTTTTCGTCATGCCGTAAATGGTCATGGCCAGCGTGGAGGACGAGGTGCCCGCCGTGAAGTAGCTGATGATGAAGTCGTCAATGGACATGGTAAACGCCGTCAACGCGCCGGAGACGATACCGGGCTTGATCTCCGGAATGATGACCTTCCAGAACGCCTGCATCCATGTGCAGCCCAGATCCTGCGCCGCGTCGATGAGGTTGCGGTCCATCTGCCGCAGCTTGGGGCCCACCGACAGGATGACGTAGGGGATATTGAAGCACACGTGGGCGATGAGCAGCGTGCCGAAGCCCATGGTCAGCCGCTCCGGCAGCACCACGAGGGACTGCCAGCCGTTGACCCACACGGCGAAGCTGTGCCAGCCGTTGAAGAACACCACGAACAGCAGGCACAGGCTGACGCCGGTGACGATGTCCGCGTTCATCATGGGGATGTTGTTGACCGCCAGAAGCCCCGTGCGGGCGCGGCGGCGCATACCGAAAAAGCCGATGGCGGCGAAGGTACCGGCGATGGTGGCGATGATAGTCGCCAGCAGGGACACCATCAGCGTGGTATACACGCTGTGCATAATGAGCCGGTCGTTCAGCAACTCGGCGTACCAGTGGAGGGAGAAGCCCTTCCACACGCTGGAGCTGTTGCCGGCGTTGAAGGAAAATACGATAAGGATGATGATGGGCGCGTACAGGAACAGCCCCACCAGTGCCATCAGCAGGCGGTCGCCGAAGCTGTTGCTCTTTCTGCCTCTCATAGCATCACCGCCTGTTCCTCGCCCTCACCGAAGCGATTCATCACCAGCATACACACCACGACCACCAGCATCATCACCAGCGAGATGGCCGCGCCCAGCTGGGGGTTGTACGCACCGCCCAGGAACTGCCGCTCAATGAGGTCGCCCAGCAGCAGCTCCGTGCCGCCGCCCAGCATACGGCTGATGGCGAAGGTGGACACCGACGGCACGAACACCATGGTGATGCCGGAGAGCACGCCGGGGAGCGACAGGGGCAAAATGACCTTGCGGAACACCGTCACCGTATTGGCTCCCAGATCCCGCGCCGCCTCCAGCAGAGAGTGATCCAGCTTGCAGATCACGGAGTAGATGGGCAGGATCATAAAGGGCAGGTAGTTATACACCATGCCCAGCACCACGGCACCCTGCGTGTCGATCATGGTGAAGTATTCCAGCTGGCTGCCCGTCAGATGGTTGTACAGGGCGATAATGCCCAGCTTCTGAAACAGCTGGTTCAGAAGCCCGTTGTTTTCCAGAATGGTCATCCACGAATACGTCCGCAGCAGGAAGTTCATCCACATGGGCAGCATGATCAGCACCATGGCGGTGCGGCGGAAGGACTCCCCCTCCCGGCTGAGAAGGTACGCCACGGGATAGCCCATCAAAAGACAGATGGCGGTGGCGATAAGAGCCAGCTTGAACGACCTGCCGAACACGGCGGCGTAGCCGCCCATCTGGGTGAAGTTGTCCAGCGTGAAGCCGCCCTCCGCCCCGGAAAAGGCGTAAATGACCATGATAACGATGGGAGCCACCACAAAAATGGCCATCCACACCACATAGGGCACGGCGAAACGGGAGAGCTTATTCTTCATCCTCGCTCTCCTCCTCTTCCAGCTCCACGCTGGCGTCCGCCAATTCCTCATACTCCTCGGAATAGGAGGAGTAGTCGCCGAACAGTCCGGAGTATTCACTCTTTTTCATAATGTGGAAGCCGTCGGGGTCGATCTTCACGCCGATGCGCGCACCCACCGGCGAGTGATCGGTGGTCTGGATAAGCCATTTGAAGCCCCGGAAGTCCACGATGATGTCGTACTGCATCCCCTTGAACGTCACGTTGGTGACGGTGCCCACAAGCTGTCCCTGCTCCACGGGGACGATGTCGATGTCCTCCGGGCGGATGACCACGTCCACCGGCTCGTTCTCGGCGAAGCCCGCGTCCACGCAGGGGAACTCCTTGCCGTACATTTTCACGACCTTATCCCGCACCATAACGCCGTTGAGGATATTGCTCTCGCCGATGAAGTCCGCCACGAAGGCGTTTTTCGGCTCGTTGTAAATATCCTCCGGGGTGCCGATCTGCTGGATGCGTCCCTTGTCCATGACCACCACCGTGTCGGACATGGTCAGAGCCTCCTCCTGATCGTGGGTAACATATATAAACGTGATGCCCATTTGCTGCTGGATGCGCTTCAGCTCGTTCTGCATATCCTTACGCAGACGCAGATCCAGCGCGCCCAGCGGCTCGTCCAGCAGCAGCACCTTCGGGCGGTTCACCAGTGCGCGGGCGATGGCCACGCGCTGCTGCTGACCGCCGGAAAGCTGGTCAGTGCGCCGGCGGTCAAAGCCCTTCAGGCTGACGACCTCCAGCATTTCCGAGACACGCTGCCGTATCTCCTCCTCCGGTACCTTGGCGATACGCAGACCGAAGGCGATGTTTTCAAACACGTCCAGATGCGGAAACAGCGCGTATTTCTGGAACACCGTGTTGATCTGCCGCTTATGGGGCGGGACATCATTGATCCTCGCGCCGTCGAAGGTCACGTCGCCGCTTGTGGGCGTGGTGAACCCTCCGATGATCCGCAGTGTGGTGGTCTTGCCGCACCCACTGGGGCCAAGCAGAGTGAGGAATTCGGAATCGTTGATGTAAAGATTGATGTGATCGAGAACCAGCTCGTCGTCAAACGCCATGCAGAGATCCCGCAGGCGAATCAACTCTTTGGACATTTATCCTCCTCCATTCGTCAGAAAAATAGCCCCCTCCCGTCGTGACGGCAGCGCGTCTGTTCACACGATGCTATTCCCGTCGAAAGATGGCAGATACAATATATATTGCACTTCCCAAAAAGTCAATGGATTTTACACTTTTTCTTTGAAAAAAATGCAGCGGACGGCAAAAGCCCTCCGCTGCACCCTGTTCAGCCGAAATATTTGTCGCGAAACGGCACGTTTTCCACGGTAAACGTCCGTCCCCGCAGGTAGTTCAGATGCCCCGCGTCCGTGGGCAGGTCGAAGGTCAGCTTGTAGGCATAGAGAGCCTGCCGCGTCTCCCCGTACCGGCGGTTCACGTCGCCTCTGCCGTACTTGCCGTCCCCCAGCAGCGGGCAGCCCAGATCCGCCATGGTGGCGCGTATCTGGTGGGTGCGCCCCGTCTCCAGACCGATCTCCAGCAGACTCAGCTCACCCCGCGTCTCCAGCACCTCGTAATCGGTAATGGCGGTCTTGCCGCCGGGGATCGGCTTGTGGTACACGGACACCTGCTTTTTCTTTTCGTCCTTCAGCAGAAAGCACTCCGCCCGCCCCCTGCTCTGCTTGGGGCGTCCCACGGTGACGCAAAGATACCGCTTGTCCAGCTCCCGGTCCCGTATCTTCTCGTTGATGACCCGCAGCGTCTCAGCGTCCTTGGCGGCGATGACCATGCCGCCGGTGTTGCGGTCGATGCGGTTGCACAGGGCGGGAGTGAAGGCGTTCTCCCACTTGGGGTTCCACTCCCGCTTCTGGTACAGATACGCCTGAATATGGTTGATGAGGGTGTTCACCTTCTCCGTCTCGTCGGCATGGACCACCATGCCCTGCGGCTTGTCCGCCAGCAGCAGGTGCTCGTCCTCGTACACCACCGTGAGCCGGGGCTTGAACAGCGTCAGAAACATATTCTCCTCCGACGGCTTGTCAAAAAACTCGTCGTTGATGTATAATTGCAGCACGTCGCCCTCGTTGAGCCGCTGGTCACGCTGGGCGCGTCCGCCGTTGACCTTCACGCGCTTGATGCGTATGTATTTCTGCGCCAGCGCGCCGGGCAGCAGAGGCAGAGCCTTGGACAGAAACCTGTCCAGCCGCTGTCCCGCGTCGTTCTTTCCGATGGTCAACTCCCGCATAAGGGCACCCTCCCCGACTGTTTCTCTGCCTATTGTACCGTGTTTTTGAAAAAAGTCAAAAGATTTGTAAGAAAATGTTTGACAAGGCATTTCGTCTCGGCTATAATACTACACGTGCCATTGTGAGGTGTACTATGCGTCTGAACGTAAACAAGCTGCTGCATACCCCCGATTCCCGGCAGGACGTCCGTTTCGAAATGGATCTGTCCGACTTGGAATTTGGCGGCTCCTGCCCCGTCTCCCGCCCGGTTGTTGTGGACTGCCGGTTGGAAAACAAAGCGGGACTGCTGCTGTGCGGTCTGACGCTGACCACCACGCTGCACTGTACCTGCGACCGCTGCGGTGAGGAGTACGACGCGGACAAGACGGTGCGCTACGACTGCGTATTGGCGGAGGAGCGCGAATCCGACGAAAGCGACGACATCATCGTGGCGGACAACGACGAGGTGGACGTGGAGGAGCTGGCGCGTGACGCCTTCATCCTCGATATGGACACGAAATTTCTCTGCTCAGAGGACTGCAAGGGGCTTTGCCCCGGCTGCGGTGTGAACCTGAACCGGGAGAGCTGCCGCTGCCAAAGGGCGGTGGATCCCCGTCTGGCGAAGCTGGCGCAGCTGCTGCAGAGGGATGAGTGAATTTTGTATTACATTGCTGCTCAGGCAGTTAAGACCAAGGAGGTGTCAACATGGCAGTCCCTAAGGGAAAAGTATCCAAGCAAAGACGCAATAAGAGACGTTCTTCCGTATGGAAGCTGGCAGCTCCCACGCTGGTGGCGTGCGCCAAGTGCGGCGCGCTGCATCTCCCCCACAGAATGTGCCCGGAGTGCGGTACCTATAACGGCCGCGAGGTAAAGGTCGTCAAGTCTGTGGCGGCGAAATAAGTCTGTTGTGCCTTTGTACGAGGGAAGCTCCGCTTCCCTCGTACTTTTTTGCGGCACTCCCCCACTTTTTGTCATGGGAAGCATCGGAATCCGTCGTTTTACAACGGCACACCGGGCGGGTATACTATATTGTGCTTGCGTCCGGCGGGAAAAGCCGTTATAATAGTATGGTTATTATGTGGGCGTATGCCCTTTTTGCAGGAGAGGACGCATTATGAGCACCATCATCACCGCCATCGACCATCATTCACCGGCGGAACGCGCCGGCATACAGGTGGGCGAAAAGCTCCTGTCCATCAACGGTCACTCCATCGTGGACGTGCTGGACTACCGCTTTTACGGCTACGACCCGGTGTCGCACATCGAACTGAAAACGGCGTCGGGCGATGTTCGCACCGTCACGCTGCACAAGGCGGAGGGGCAGGATCTGGGGCTGAACTTCGACACCTATCTGATGGACGAAATGCGCTGTTGCGCCAACCACTGCGTGTTCTGCTTCGTGGATCAGATGCCGCCGGGTATGCGCCAGACGCTCTACTTCAAGGACGACGATGCGCGGCTCAGCTTCCTGCTGGGCAACTACATCACCCTGACGAACCTGACGGAGCGCGAGGCACAGCGCATCATCGACCTGCACATCTGCCCCATCAACGTCTCCGTCCACACCACCGATCCCCAGCTTCACTGCACCATGCTGGGCAACAAGAATGCCGGGCGGTCACTGGACTACATCAAGGCGTTCTGCGAGGCGGGCATCGTGATGAACGGTCAGATCGTAGTCTGCCCCGGCTGGAACGACGGTGACCAGCTGCGCCGCACCCTCCGCGATCTGACGGACTGGCAGTTTTCCAGCTGCTCCATCGTGCCGGTGGGCATCACCAAGTACCGGCAGGGTCTGGCGAAGCTCCGCCCTGTGGACAGCGAGTGCGCCCGAAGCATCATCGCCATCGCCGAGGAATTCGGGCAGGAGAACCTCCGCCGCTTCGGCACACGGCGTTTCTTCTGCGCCGACGAGCTGTTCCTCCGGGCAGGACTGCCTCTGCCGCAGGAGGACTACTACGAGGGCTACCGCCAGCTGGAAAACGGCGTGGGGATGCTCCGCTCTCTGGAGCAGGATTTCCTCAGTGCCATGCGTCTGGAGGAGCACAGCGAAGCCCCGTCCCCCTTCACCATCGCCACCGGCACTGCCGCCGCCCCGTTCCTGCGGGAACTGCTGGCGCAGGCGCAGGCGTACTTCCCCGCCCTGCGGGGACAGGTCGTCGCCGTGGAGAATGACTTCTTCGGTCACACCATCGACGTGGCGGGACTGCTGACGGGGCAGGATCTGTCGGCGCAGCTGCGCTGTGTACCGGCTTTAGGGCGCGTCCTGCTGCCGCTGCACATGCTGCGCCACGGGGAAAACGTATTTTTGGACGACTACACCGTGGAGCGTCTCAGCGGCGAGCTGGGCTGCCCGGTGCAGATCGTGGGGATAGACGGCGGCGACCTGCTGGACGCCATGCTGGAAAGAGAGGGTTAAGCGAATGTCCAAGCCTTTAATTGCTATTGTGGGACGCCCCAATGTGGGTAAGTCCATGCTGTTCAACAAGATCATCGGGCGGCGGCTGTCCATCGTGGA
>OHFP01001159.1_pt1 | contig 10229 bp, 10 predicted proteins | sample 1567591 | NCBI WGS metagenome assembly OHFP01 (sample SAMEA3879547, study PRJEB24766) | human gut metagenome | biome: human-associated habitat; feature: feces | place: USA | collected 1985/1987 | reverse complement strand
AGGTGACATTCCGCAGATCATAGTGTATAATAAGGCAGACAAATGTGAGATGGAACCACTGCCGCAAAAGAGACAGGACAACTGGTATCTGGCGGCAGGACTTAATATCGGTATCCGTGAACTGGCAGAGGCTGTTGAACAGAAAGTCTATGCGGATAATGCAGAGTGCGTATTTCTGATCCCGTACAGTGCAGGAAATGTGGCTTCCTATCTGATGGAACAGGCGCAGATACTTTCCAGAGAGTATAGGGAGGACGGTATTCTGATCCATGCGGACTGCCATAGACAGGATATGGACAGATACAGAGAGTATATAGTGTCATAAGATCACAGAAATTACAATGAGGGAAGGATAAAAGATGGAGACCAATACACAACAGGAACGAGCAAAGAGACTGGAACAACAGGCAAGAGAATACCTGATGCAGTCCAATGATCCGATATTTACCAGGTATTTACAGCAATTACTTCCAAGAATACAGAGACAGCCGGAATATGTAGAACAGCTACAGGCAGAACTGGATAAAAGCGTGGAATTCTGGTACCAGAGACAGCAGATCAATGCAAACAGAGGCGGAGAAACCGGAGCGGAGTCATCTGTGCCGCAGCAGAGTGTACCACAGGAGGCAGCCGCCGGAGAACAGCAGACAGCCGGGCAATCACAGACACAGCCAGTGGGGCAGTTTACCATGCAACAGGTGCAGGCACCGGTGACGCAGGCTCCGGCACAGAAGAAGCAGAATGCGGAATATCTGGTCGCAACCATTGCATTGTCGGTGGTTGGCGGAATCTTTATTCTGACCGCACTGGTATTGCTTGGTATGTATTTTATGAACGGCTGGATCAAAGGTATTTCTTTATATGCAGTTTCCCTGGGAGTGGTATTGATCGCAGAATTACTGATCCACAGAAAGCTTCCGAAACTGGCCCGGATCTTTTCGGCTATCGGCATAGCGGCGTTATATCTGTCGACCATGATCAATACGATTTCCCTACATAATTTCGGTATGCTTCCTGCAGCGGTGATCATTGCAGTGATCACAGTGGGCACGGTTTTACTGAGCAGAAAAAGGGATTCCCTGATACACAGAATGCTGGGAATCGCAGCATGCTGGCTTTGTGCGTATCCGCTTTTCGGTTCTTCATTGCTTTCGGAGCCGGAAGGCCTGCTGGTGCTGGCATTGATTCTGTTACTGAGTGTACTGAGCATCTGTGTGCCGGTAAGAAGATATCATACGGCTTCGCAGTTGATACAACTTGTCAGCACTACGATCCTTTTCCCGGTAACGGTATCCTGTGTGATCAGTACACAGGGAATGCCGGTCTGGGTGACAGCAGCTGCATTTGGAACCTTTTTCCTGATCGCACATCTGATCCTGGTAGTGCAGAGCAATTACATACTAAAAGAAAAACAGGCGGGCCATGCAGTGAATGAAAACGGCTTGCTGGCAATCTATATAGCATTTCTTCTGGTAGCCGGAATTACAACCGGTACGGCGATGAACAATTATTGGGGAAGAGCGGAGAACGACGCGTATATCGGAATCATCGCCCTGACGGGAATGGCGTTTGTAGTCGCGGTTCTTGCGGGAATTGCCATACGTGGAACGTGGAAAAAATGGCTGCCCTGTTACTTTTTCAGTTTTGTTGCGGTATGTGCCTTTTCTGTAATAGAAAGTAACTGGCCGATACTCATATGCCTGACAGCGTTGCTTTTACTGACGAAGATACTGACCCGTTTTGCGGAAGGCGGACTGAGGGCACTGGATGTGATCGTTACATCACTGTACTGTATTGAACTTCTGGCAAACGGAAAGGAAATACCGTATGCATACCTGCTCCTTGCGGGAACCATCCTCAGTATGTTCCTGGTCTATGGATGGACAACGATACAGGAGCTCCTGCTTACTTTTTCCCTGGCATTTTTTGCAGCGGCCAATTTGATGCCGATGCTAAAGCTGCCGGCTTTTGCGGGGATCCTGTTTGTAAGTATATTGCTGTTTAATAATGTGAAATATATGCGCGGGAAAAACATCCTGGTATTTAATGTATTTGTAATGGTGGGGCAGATCGGAGCGTTGATCGCTCTGGCAAATCCGGTGTACCGGAACTCTTATCTTACTTATCTGTGCATGTTTGTGTTTGTACTGGCTTATCTGGTACTGACATTGCAGGAGAGATACTATAAGAAGTTTAAACACAGAGAACTGATCATTGTGATCTTTCTGACCTATATGGCACTGATCGTTAAGACCAATGTTCCCGTGATCAATAGTGTTCTGATCATGCTGATTGCGCTGGTAAGTGTAACACTGGGCTTTTTGAAAAAAGATAAGCCGGTAAGAATATATGGACTAGTGCTTTCTTTGTGCACTTGTGGTAAAATAGCATTATATGATTACTGGGGAGCACCGGTATTGCAGAAAACGATCCTTTTCTTTGCAGTGGGTGTGATCGCACTGGCGATTGCCGGGATTTATATCGTACTTGAGAAAAATACAGGAAACAATGGAAAAACAGACAGGGAAGGATAGAAGAATGACAGAAAACAAAAAGAGGATTGTATGCGGAGCGTTATTGTGTGTAATGGCGCTTGGCATGACAGCCTGCGGAAATGAAATTCCGGATCTGACAGAAGCGGAATCACAAAGAGTCGGAGAATATGCGGCGGTAACGCTCTTAAAATATGATGCGAATCACCGGAGCCGTCTCGTGGACCCGGAAATCGTCATTGCAAAACTGGAAAAAGACGCGGCCAAGGAAACCGGAAGACAGGAGAATGCACAGACGGAAGAGAAGCCTGCGGAATCGACTGCTTCAGAAGCCCAGGCACCTACCGCACAGGAGGATATTACCACCAGTCTGGAGGATTTCTTCGGACTTGCGGAGGGAGTGACCTTGACATACAGAGATTACCAGATAGCAGACTCTTATCCGGAGGACGGATCTGCAGATGATTATTTTGCGTTGGATGCCTCCACCGGGAAAAAGCTTCTGATATTGAACTTTGAACTGACCAACGGAACAGATCAGGAGGAGAATGTTGATTTCCTGAGTACTGCATCCAGATACATCATTACTGTAAATGACGGCACACGTGGAAATGCATTGACCACAATGCTGCCCAATGACATGTCTACGTATGTGGAAACCATGGCTCCCGGTGAGACACAGGGATTGGTCCTGCTACTGGAAGTAAATGAAGATATGGCAAATGGGATACAAAACATTTCTCTTCGTCTCAAAAATACATCAAATGAATATACAATTCAACTTTTATAGGCATATATACTGTAAATTATGACAATAATAAAAAAAGGACGAGGTACCGCTATGGTCAACATTACCGAAACACAATTCTCAGATATTTACATTACGCCGGATAAAATTGCTTATATTCCAGACAAGCGAACCGCTAACGGATTGATTGTCTTTGAGCCGGAAGACTTTGAAGAGTTTTATGCCCTTTTGGAGGCAACCTGGGACGGAAAGAATCCCAGTTATTCGGTTTTTTACAACAATCTTTTTTACCGTGTGGAACGCAGTATGACCATTTACGGCGTTCAATACTGTGCCCGTAAAATGCCGGAGAAAGTTCCGTCCTTAAGCAGTTTGGGCTTTCCGGCAGAGTTGACCAACTATCTGCTGACTTTGTCGCAATGTTCAGGGCTTTTATTATGGTCAGGACCGACCGGTGCCGGTAAAACGACTTCCATTTCCAGCCTCCTGAAAGAGTATTTAAATATGGAAGGCGGCTTTGCCTATACGATTGAAGATCCGACCGAGCAGCCTCTGGACGGCGTTTATAAATCCAAGCGCGGCGGGCTGGGGCTGTGCAAGCAGACGCTCCCTATCGACGGCAACTGGGGCGAATCTCTGAAGTCGGCACTGCGTTCAAAACCCCGTTATATTCTGGTAGGCGAAATCCGTACGCCGGATACCGCCAGCGAAGTGTTGCGGGCAGCTACATCCGGCCATCTGGTTTTGTCGACCATTCACGCCAACAATGTTACCGATGCAATTACCTCGGTGGTAAAATACGCCTCTTCGGCCAATATGAGCGAAGACCTGGCCTATGACCTGTTTTCGCGCGGTATGCTCGGGGTTATGCACCAGAATCTGGTCGGCACTACGGTAAAGAAACCGCACACCACGTTCCTCTTTGCCAACCCGGATACGACCAAGGGCGACCAGGTACGAGGCATTATCAAAACCGGACGCGTTAATTTGGGAACTTCTATTGAAACCCAGATGACGCGTATGAGCCGCGGGCTGCCGCTGTTCCCCGATTTGAAATAAAAAAAAGCTCCCTTTGGGGAGCTTTTTTTTACCGTTATAAATCCCACGGAAAAACAATCCACTCATCAGGCAGCCGTTCGGCATAAATATCCACCTCGCCGGCTCCCTGCGGTTTGGCATATACCGACACAAACTTTGCTTTGGGAAACATCCCGCGCAGAATGCGGAAGGTGCGTCCGCTGTCCGACAAATCGTCAATAATCAACGTCTGCTCATCAACGCCGCTTAAATCGGCATGAAGCTCAATCTTGTCGTCCGGGCGGCGGTCGTAGTTGTTGTCATAGCTCGACATATTGATGGTTTCGCAATTGCGGATATCCAACTCATAGGCAATTATGCCCGCAGGCAGAAGGCCACCGCGGCTGACAGCAACAATTTTGTTGAAATTTCCGGCCTGTTTGATTTGTCCGGCGAGTTTTTTGGTATGCCGGTGAAAATCATCCCAGCCGATATAATATTTTTCGCTCATAGAAAATAACATCCCTGCAGATTAACCGTGCTGAACTTTCAGCTTATACATATATTCAATGACGTCGTCGTCATCCCACTCAACAGAACCGCGAATACGTCCGATTTCCTGCCCAGATTTGTTAATCAGAACAGTATGCGGCGAAGAGAATATGCCGAAAGCTTCGGTCAAAGCCCCTTTGTCATCAATATAAAATTCCAAATCAGGCGCTTTGTACTTGGCTAAAAACCGGCGCTGCTCATCCATATCGCGCCATTCCTGAGCCTTGGAAACCAAAAGGACCCGGAAGCCGTCACCTTTGGTTTTATTAGCAAAATTATTGAGATTGTCAAGTTCCTTAATACAAGGGACACAGGTTTTAGACCAGAAGACCACGATTAAAAACTGTCCGTGAAAATCGGTCAGTTTCACTTTTTGCCCGGTTTCGGCATAAATTTCGGTTTGCGGCGCCTCCCGCGGCAGAGCAAAAATATTCAGACCGCCGGAACCCGCCCGCGCAGCCGAAGAAAATATGAGCAAACCCATCATTACCGCTATGTAAAATTTTGCCATGGAAACTCTGTATAACTTAATTTTTACTTAACCCTTATCTGTATATAGTTATATTATACTGCTAAACAAGTAAAGGAATGGTATATGACGCGATTTTTATTGGTTCTTGGTCTGGTTTGTATGTTCGGCCTGAGCGGCTGCGGCAAGTTTTCGGCGCCGGAGCCCTACCCCGACAGCGGCTATCCGCACACATATCCGCGGCGTTAACCAGTTTTGGAGGAAGTTAGAAAATGGCTGACAACAGTTTTGACAATGAAATGATTCCCTATGTGGAGTTTGCCGACAATGCCAACGAAAGAACCCCCTGCGTGCTGGTTTTGGACTGCTCCGGCTCAATGCGCGGCGAACCCATTAAACAGCTGAACGCCGGGTTGAAAGCTCTGGAAAAAGAGCTGAAAGACGACATTGACGCCAGTTCCAGAGTGCAGCTGCTGATTATCAAGGCTTTCGGCAAAGACGAAGCCGTCGTTTCTTCCGACTGGATTGACGCCATGAATTTTGAGGCTCCGGAGATGGAAGCCGGCGGCCTGACGCCGTTAGGCAAGGCTATGGAACTGGCCCTGCAAAAAATCGAAGAACAAAAATGCCTCTACGACAGCTGCGGCATTACTTCCAAACGTCCGTGGATTTTTCTTATCAGCGACGGCGAACCGACCGATTATGACTGGGAGATTATCGCGGAAAAATGCCGTTATGCCCAGCAAAACAAAAAAGTGGTCATTCATGCCGTGGGCACGCAGGGTGCAAACCTCGAAAAACTGGCAAAATTCTCGACTATCAGCCCCAAGCGCCTCACCGGTCTGAAATTTACGGAGTTTTTCCTGTGGCTGAGCCGCAGCGTTTCCTGTATTTCCAAAGCGGCGCCGAATGTTCCCGACCTGTTAGAAGACACCGGCGAATGGAATGAAGACTAAGAAACCCGACATAAAGGTGGTGGCGGTCAGCGTCATCGGCGCAATGCACGCTCACAAAGACCTGCCCTGCCAGGATTACTACAAGCACGTCCGGGGACGGAATTTCGTGGCAATCGTTTCTGACGGCGCAGGCTCGGCCAAATACGGCAAAATCGGCGCCCGAACGGTTTGCGAAACCTTATGCGACCTCCTGAAAAACGCCGATTTCAAACATGCCCGCGAAAAGGTGCTGAAAGCCCTTAAAATAACCCGGGAAAAGCTTATGCGCCATCGGCTGAACAAAACCAAAGACGAAAAGGGAATCGCCGATTTTGCGGCCACGGTGGTGGGTATCGTCCATCATAAAGACGAAGGGTTGTTTTTCCATATCGGCGACGGAGCGGCAATCGCCCTCAAAGACGACGGTTACGAAAACTTTGTGGCCTCCCGGCCGGAAAACGGCAACTTTGCCTGCGAGACCTTTTTTTACACCCAGCAGGCATGGGCCGAAAACCTGCGTTTTACCAGCTTCAGCAACGCACATACAATCTTTTTGATGAGCGACGGGCTGACCAACTTTTCGTTTGCAAACGACTTTAAGGACATAGAAAAAGGGTTTATTGTTCCGATTAACAACTTTTTGCGTGACGAAAAGGCTAAAACCAAGGCTGAGCGGGCTTTGGCCAACACCTTAAACACACCGCGCGCGCAAAAACTCAATTCCGACGACAAAACTCTGGTTTGGGCAAAGGTAAAATAATGGAAAACGAAACGACAAAACTTACCTACAATGCTGTTTATGCCGACGGTTCCTTCGGCAAAATCACTCTGGGCGAGCTGATTAACAAAGGCGGCGCTTCAGGCAAAATCCATCTGGTGGAAAACAAACCGGAAAGCGTGGCCAAAATCTTTCATAATCTGGCAAAAAGCAAGACCAACCGCCAAAAGCTGGAGGCAATGCTGCTCAACAAGCCGAACTTTGCGCCGGTGGAAAACGACGGCGTGCAATATACGCAAATTGCCTGGCCGGACGCGATTTTGGAAGACGAAAAAGGCTTTTGCGTGGGTTACCTGATGCCGCTGATTAACATGCGCGAGGCAGTTTCGCTCGACCATCTGATGCAAAAAGCCATTCGGAAAAAACTCAAGCTGTCGGAAAAATATGCCTATCGCATTTTTGCCGCCTACAACGTGGCCTCAATGGTGACGTCGCTGCACAAATGCGGACACTACATCGTTGACCTCAAGCCTTCAAACGTTTCGGTTTACAAAGAAAATATGCTGGTGGCCATGGTCGACTGCGACGGTTTTTCGATTAAAGGCGAAAAAACTCGCTATCCGGCGGAATTTGTCAGCGAAGAATACATTTATCCCGAAGGGATGGACAAGTCCTGCGAAGAAATGGGCGAAGAACAAGACAAGTTTGCCCTGGCCGTCATCATCTTCAAACTTTTAAACAACGGAATCCATCCCTTTTCGGGAGTGCCGCGCAAAGCCGACAGCGAAATGCTGACTATTCAAAACAGAATCGAGAAATATCATTACGCCTACGGGTTATGGCCGGACGCCTATCAGGCTCCGCATCCTTACAGCCTGCACGAATATTTTGACAAAGAGACGCTGGAACTGTTTGAGCGGGCCTTTACCAAAGGCGGCGACCGTCCGAGCGCCTACGAATGGCAGGAGCATTTGTGGAAGCTGATGCACAGCCTCAAACAATGCAAAAAAGACCATAATCACGTTTATTTCACCTCCAAAGGCTGCGGCCTGTGCATTACCGAAGAAAAATTCCACCACGATATGCACGACATCAAGAAACAAAAGGAAACCCCGGAAAAAGTACGCGGCATAGAGGTTTCCGCCCTGTCGGTGGAAAGCGTCAAAAAAGACAAGGCCGAAAAGCAGGCACGCAACACCAAGCTGCAAAAAATATCCTGGGCTTTTGTGTGCGTTTATATGCTGTTTTTTACGTTTTTATACAAGATACTGCAATTCTTTGCCGACGGCATTTTGGCGGCAGGCATTGGTTTGCAGGCGATTGTCACCACTTTTGCATTGCTTTTGATTAACCACCTGTTTTCTAAATATGAAGACGTTTTGCCGGTGCTGAAAAACAAAACCATAACCGATATGCTGCAGGTTTACGCCCTGATTTGCATTATTATCGCGTTGGTTTCAATTAATGACATCCCCAAAAATCTGCTTGATTTAGCCCCTTAATGTTGTTATAAATTTTGTAGTTTAAATAGCTACAAAGGAAATAACATTGAAAAAGCTAAATCCGATTATGATTTCCGGTAAGGAAGTTTTCCCGCTGATTGAAGGCGGTAAAGGAATCAACGGAAGCGACGGCCGCAGCAGCGGCGCCTGGGCCCATGAAAACTGCGTGGGCACGTTTTCCGGCGTCAGCCCCGACTACTATGATGAAAGCGGCCATGTCATTTTTGAAAAATACTTTAAAAAAGACCGTAGAGAACGTCATGCCGAAATGGTTGAACAATCCATCCGGGGCAGTGTGGCCCAGGCTCAGATTGCCCACGAAGTTTCCGGCGGCAACGGACGCATTCATATGAATATGCTGTGGGAGCTGGCCGGTTCCGAACAAATTTTGAACGGCGTCTTGGAAAAGGCCAAAGGTTTAATTCACGGCGTTACCTGCGGTGCCGGCCTGCCCTATCATTTGGGCGAACTGGCGTCAAAATTCGGCGTTTACTATTATCCCATCGTTTCTTCCGCACGCGCCTTTCAGGTTTTGTGGAAGAGAGCCTACAACAAGTTTGTAGAGTTTCTGGGCGGTGTGGTTTATGAAGACCCGTGGCTGGCCGGCGGACACAACGGCTTGTCCAACGCAGAAGATCCGTCTCAGCCGCAAACGCCTTATATGCGGGTGGTCGAGCTGCGCAAAACGATGAATCAGCTCGGCTTACAGGACAAACCGATTATTCTGGCCGGCGGCGTTTGGTCGCTGAGCGACTGGGAAGATTACATCGACAATCCGGAAATCGGCAAAATTGCCTTTCAATTCGGTACACGTCCGATGATTACCAAAGAAAGCCCCATCAGCGACGCATGGAAAAAGCTGATGCTCCAAGTGAAAAAAGGCGACGTTATTTTGCAAAAATTCAGCCCGACCGGCTTTTTCTCCTCGGCTATCAAAAACACGTTTTTGGAAAATTTGATGCGCCGCAAACAAGGAGAAGTGGAATTTCGTTACGAGCCGAACAGCACGTTTTCTCATCCGCTGAACATGAATGAAAAAAAGATGATTTTCATTAAGCCGGAAGACGCCGACAAGGCCGTCCGTCAGATTAAGGCCGGTTATACCGAAATCAGGGAAACGCCTGACGAAACTGTCGTATTTCTGACGCCGGAAGAATGGAAACAGATGAAAGAAGACCGCAAAAACTGCGTCGGTTGCCTGTCGCAATGCCAGTTTTCGTCCTGGTCTCAGGCAAAAGGCAGCTCCGGCCGCCTGCCCGATCCGCGTTCTTATTGTATTCACAAAACCCTGTATGACGTCAGCCATAACGGCAGCATCAAAGACAACCTGCTGTTTGCCGGACATCAGGTTTATCGTTTTGCAACGGATCCGTTGTATCGCAACGGGGTTCCTTCCGTCAAGGAATTGATTGAAAAAATCAAAAAAGGCGAATAATCAGAAAAAGCTCCCGCTTACGGGAGCTTTTTTTTGACGGATAGCCGTTTTGCGGCTTATTCCTCCTTTTGCCAGGGGTAGGCCGCCGTGATAAGCGCTTCGCGGAGCAAACGGGCTAGTTTGCGGTTGGAAATTGTATTTCCACTCCTAAACAGACGACATATCCAATATCGACTTTTATCTCACCTTGGTTGAATATACAACTCAGGCGACCAAGGACGGAAGCACATCTCTTGCTTTTAGCAGTAATAATATTGGAAATTGTTTCCAGACGCTTTACAATTTCCGCACCTTAGATGTTCTCGTAAAGGTTTTAAATTTTTTTATTATTTTACGTACCTTTCCCCTTTAAAACTAGTTT
>OHFP01001158.1_pt1 | contig 10229 bp, 9 predicted proteins | sample 1567591 | NCBI WGS metagenome assembly OHFP01 (sample SAMEA3879547, study PRJEB24766) | human gut metagenome | biome: human-associated habitat; feature: feces | place: USA | collected 1985/1987 | reverse complement strand
CGCGGCGGTTGGGCTCCGAGCCAATAGAGTAGGTATTGACACCGGGGACATCCTGCAGGGCGGCGTGGATCACATGGCGCTCGTAGGCGTTCATGGGCTCCAGGGTGACGCTGCGGCGGTACTTGACCACCTTGCCCGCCACCTTGACGGCCAGCCGCTGGAGGGACTCCTCCCGCTTGGCCCGGTAGTTCTCCGCGTCGATGTGGACCCGCACCCGATGGGCGCGGCCGCGGTTGACGGAGTAGTTGGTCAGCTGCTGGATGGCGTCCAGGGTCTCGCCCCGGCGGCCGATGAGCCCGCCCAGGTTCTTCCCCTCCAGGATCACCTGATAGCGGCCCTTTTCCGGCTGGTAGATGTGGATGTCCGCAGGGCTCTCCATCTGCTCCAGCAATCCGGAGAGGAACGTCCGGATGGCCTGGGCCTTCTCGTCGTTCACTTCCTCGCCCCGGTCCACGGCGGGAGCAGTCTCCTCAGCGGGAGCCTTCTCCTCCTGCGCGCCCTCGGTCTTTTGGGCAGCGACCTTCTTGGCAGGTGCCTTCTTCGCGGGCTTCTTCTCCACGACCTCGCCCTCGGCCTCCAGCTCCGCCTTCTCCTCGGCGGGAGCCACCGCCACGGCACTGTCCGCCACGACCTTGATGACCTTCTCGCGAATGACCTGCTCCTTCACGTCCTCGGGACGCAGGTACTTCTTCACGGTGTCCAGATCCATGCCGTACTTCTCGGCGACGTTCTTCATCTCGGACTCCACCTCATCGTCGGTGGCCTCGATCTTCTCGGCGTCGATGATCGCCTTCACCGCAAGATCCATCTTCACCTGCTGCTCGGCGGGGCCGTTTGCCTGCTGCACGAAGTCCGCCTCGGTGGTGCCGGTCATCTTCAGATACTGGTCGAAGGGGATGCCCTGGGAGGCAAGCTGCTGCTTGAAGCCCTCCATCATCTGCTCCGCCTGCAGCTCCACCATCTCGTGGGGGATCTCAGCCTCCACGCCCTCGGCGACCTTCGCCATCAGCACGTCCTCAAAGGCGCGCTGGGCGGCCTCGGTGCGCTCGGTGGTCAGCTTCTTCTTGATGTCCGCCTTCAGCTCCTTCAGGGTGTCAAACTCGGACACGTCCTTGGCGAACTCGTCGTCGATGGCGGGAACCTCCTTGACCTTGACCTCGTTGACCTTCACGTGGAAGACCACGGGCTTGCCCGCCAACTCGGGGGCGTAGTTCTCGGGGAAGGTGATGTCGATGTCCTTCTCCTCGCCCGCCTTCATGCCGATGAGCTGCTCCTCAAAGCCGGGCACGAAGCTGCCGGAGCCGATCTCCAGATCGAAGTTCTCGCCCTTGCCGCCGTCGAAGGGCTTGCCGTTGTCGAAGCCCTCGAAGTCGATGTCGGCGGTGTCGCCCTTCTTCACGGCGCGCTCCACGGACACGAGACGGCTGTTGCGCTCTGCCATCTCCTTCAGACGGGCGTTCACGTCGGCGGCAGCCACCTTGACCTCCGCCTTGGGAGCTTCAAGACCCTTGTACTGGCCCAACTTCACCTCGGGATACACCGCCACGGTGCACTTGAACACCACGCCGTCCTTGGTGCAGCTCTCCAGCTCCACCTCGGGGTAGCCCACCACGTTCAGTTCCTTCTCCTTCACCGCACCCTCGTAGGCGTCGGGCAGGAGGATATTCACGGCTTCCTCATAAAAGACCTCGGCACCGTACATCTTCTCGATGATCTTACGGGGTGCCTTACCCACACGGAAGCCGGGTACGTTGATCTTACCGCGCATCTTCAGATACGCTTTGTTGACGGCAGCCTCGAACTCCTCGGCACCCGTCTCGATAGTCAGAGCGACCCTGCTCTTCTCCAGTTTCTCGCAGCTTTTCACAGTCATTTGTTATTTCCTCCGTTCCGCACCGGCACCTGTATCTCTACCAACGCCAATGCAATTAAGTATGATACCAGATTACAATGGAAATTTCCACTGTTTTTTTCAGTTTTTTGCCTATTTTTTCAGTTTGCTCTATGGGGCGGCAGCGCGCCTCAATCGCGGATCTTCACCGGGGTGAAATTCACGTAGTCGGCTGCCACAAGGTGGAAATCCGTGCCGAAATGTGTGCCTTCGAGGGCACGCTTCTGGGCGGCACCGTGGAGGTGCCCAAAATAGCACTCTTTGGCGTTATATCGCTGTAACAGGCGCAAAATCTGCGAACATTCGTACCCTTGGTACAAGGGTGGGTAATGAAGAAAGCATATCTTTTCGCAACTTTCTCCCGCCATTTGGAAGGAAGTTTCCAGTCTTCCCGCCTCTCTTGCTAACATTTTCTCATTATGTGTTCCTTGGTTGTCTAATTCATAAAACCAGCCGCGGGTGCCGCATAACGCTATTTCGCCAAAAAACAGGCAGTTATTGTGGAGAATTTCGATGGAGTCCAGCCCGTTGTCCGCAAAAAAGCGGCGCATTTTGGAGACGGTGTTCCACCAATAGTCGTGGTTGCCCTTCATAATGATCTTCTTCCCCGGCAGGGCGTGAATGAACCGAAAATCGTTAAGCGACTCCTCAAGGCTCATGCCCCAGCTGAGGTCGCCGCACAGCACGGTGGTGTCGTTCTCCGTCAGTGTAGAGAAGCCCTGACGGATCTTCTCCACGTAATTCTTCCAGCGTTCCCCGAAGATGTCCATGGGCTTGTTGCTGCCCAGCGACAGGTGGAGATCGCCGATGGTGTACAGTGCCACAGGGCACCTCCTTCCCTATTTGCAATCTATGTAATGTAATATCGCTTTACAGTATGCGCCGCCAGTTGTTCCAGAAAATGTCCTCCAGCAGCGACTGCGGATAGCCCTTTTCCTCCAGTGCCTGATAGAGCGTCGCCACGTCCTGCACGCCGGTCATGCCGGCGGCGAGGGCTTCGCAGCCGTCCAGATCGCCGCCTATCGCCACTGTCGATTCCCCGTTAAGGGAGAGAAAATGCTCTATGTGGGCGACGAGGTCATCCATGGTTTTGCCGCCCACAAAGTCCAGATAGAGATTGATGCCCACCACGCCGCCGCTGTCGCGGATGGCGCGGAACATATCATCGGTGATATTTCGCCGATTCCCGCAAAGTCCGGGGGCGCGGGAGTTGGAGTGAGACGCCACGATCGGGCGTTTCGAGCAGCGCACCACGTCCCAAAAACCTGTATCAGAAATGTGCGAAACATCTGTAAATATGCCGTAATCATCCATTTTTGCAACAAATTCACGACCATAGGCGGACAGCCCGCAGTCGCTGTTCTGGGCGCAGGAGCCGGAGAGGATATTAGCGTTATTCCAGACAGGGTTGATGAGGCGCACCCCCCAGGAAGCCACCGTTTCCAGATGGGCAAGGGAGCAGTCCAGAAGGTCGGCACCCTCGATGCTCAGGAGGGCGGCGGTCTTATGGCAGGCGGCGGCAGCGTCTATCTCCTCCCCCGTTTTGCAGAGGGAAACCACGTCCTGATTCTCCGAGAGCTGGAGGAGGAACCAGTCGTGCATTTCACGAATTTTCGTCCAAGCGGTGTTTTCGGGCAGCGCGGCACTGTCGTCATAGAGGGCAAAGAACTGGGCGCGTCTGGCGTACTGCTGCCCCCGCAGAAGATCCACGTGTCCCCCGTTCTCCCGCAGGCGGGAGCAGGTGGAAAAATAGGTGCGACGCTCCTCCTCCGTGGCACCGAAGTCCGCCACGGGCGCGGTGTTCATACAACGCCATATCGTATCACAATGACCGTCAAAGTACGGTATTTTACTGATTTCCGTCACGAAATAGTTTCATTCCTTTCGCTGTGCAGGCGGCGGAACGCCGCCCGCAGACTTCAATATTTTCCCCGCTTACGTCACTGAAAAGCGTCCTCCAAATAGACGATCTTCACGCTCTTTTCATCCCCCGGCGCATCGGCGTAAACCTCCGCCACGTCGAAGCGGGCGGGGCAGTCCAGCGCGTTGGATGCGAGGTAGAAAAGTGCGGTTTTTCGTATACGAGCCTGTTTCTTGGAGGTGACGTATTCGCGGGGCAGTGCCATGTCCGTGTTGGTGCGGGTCTTGACCTCCACGAAGCAGAGGACGTCCTTATCCCACGCGATCAAGTCGATCTCGCCGAAGCGGCACTGGTAGCTGTGAGCTGCCAAGCGGTAGTTTCTGCGCCGGAGATAGTCGGCGACCAACGCCTCGCCCCACGTTCCTTCTGAACGACCTATCGTAAACGCCACCTCTTTTCCACAGGGTTTTCCCCTTGCACATATAGCAGACATCTGCCCCGTGTCACCTTGTACAAGGGTTGAACATCAAGTTGTACTTCTACTTGTACTGCTGGTATGAGGCAAGATTTGCGCTACATCCACTTTTTTAGAAATGTTATACGATGTTCCGGGCACGGCCCGTACTTGTCGAACAGCTCACGGTGGAGCTTGGTGCCGTAGCCCTTGTGCTTGGCAAACTGGTATTGGGGGTACTGCCGATCCAGCACGTCGGTCACGTAGCGGTCGCGGCTGACCTTCGCCAGCACCGACGCGGCGGCGATGGAGGCGGAAAGACCGTCGCCCCCCACGATGCAGCGGTGGGGCAGCGTGATGGCGGCGGTGCGCCCGTGGTCGCGGTTGCCGTCGATGAGGGCGAGGTCGGGCTTGAGGGACAGTCCCTCTATCGCCAGCTGCATCGCCTTCATGCGGGCGGAGAGAATGTCCGTCTCGTCGATCTCTTTGGCGGAGACGGACGATACCGACCACGCCGCCGCCTGCTGCTGGATCAGAGGGAACAGAGCCTCCCTTTTCTTCTCTGTCAGCTTCTTGGAGTCGTTCAGTCCGGGGAGGTCGAACCGGGGCGGGAGAATGACGGCGGCAGCGTAGACCGGCCCCATGAGAGGCCCCGCCCCCGCCTCGTCCACGCCGCAGACGAGAGCGAAGCCCTCTGCCTGCGCCTGACGCTCGTATGTCAAAAGGGCAGCTATCTCGCTCATGCTTCGCAGCCCTCCACCGTCTCCAGTGTAAAGCGTCCCAGCTTGCCGGCGCGGAACTCGTCCAGCAGGATGCGCGCCATGCGCTCGGTGTCCACCTGCGCGCCGCGCATGAGGAAGCCGCGCTTGCGCCCCGCCTTTTCCAGCAGCTCGTAGCCTGTATCGCCCTGCTCCACCTCGATCTTGTACCGCTCGGTGAGCACGGCGGCGTAGTGGGCGGAGAGGTAGTCCATGAGATAGCACGCCAGCTCCTCGATGTCCAGCACGTCGTCCTTCACCGCGCCTGTAAAGGCTAAACGCTTGCCAACCTCCGGGTCGTCGAACTTCGGCCAGAGGATGCCGGGGGTGTCCAGCAGCTCCAGCGTGGCGTCCACCGGCACCCACTGCTTGGAGCGGGTGACGCCGGGACGATCCTCGGCGCGTGCCGTTTTGCGGTGGGCGACCTTGTTGATAAAGGTGGATTTGCCCACGTTGGGAACGCCCAGCACCATGACCCGCACCACCTTGCCCACCTGCCCCTTGGCGGCGGCGGCAGCCAGCTTATCCCGCAGCAGCTCACGGACGGCGGCGGAGAATTTCTCCGTGCCCACGCCGCTTTTGGCGTTTGCCTCCAGCACGGCGAAGCCCTGTGCCCGGAAATACTGCGTCCAGCGGCGCGTCTCGGCAGGGTCCGCCTGGTCGGAGCGGTTGAGCACCACGAGACGGGGCTTGCCCGCCGTCAGCTCATCCACGTCCGGGTTGCGGCTGGAGAGGGGGATGCGGGCGTCCACGATCTCGCAGACGGCGTCCATATTCCTGATCTCGGCGGAGATCATGCGCTTGGTTTTCGTCATGTGGCCGGGAAACCAGCTTAAATTGTCGATCTGCATATCGTCACCTTCTTTGCTTTAGAGCCAGTATACCATACGCGAAGGAAAAAGAAAAGCACCCACTTTCGTGGATGCTCTCTTTTTGATCGATGCTTACAGCTTCTCGCGAACCTTGGCTGCCTTACCGACGCGGTCACGCAGGTAGTACAGCTTGGCGCGGCGGACGTAGCCGTGGCGCACGGTCTCGATCTTCTCGATGGAGGGGGAGTGGACGGGGAAAACCTTCTCCACGCCGACACCGTAGGACAGGCGGCGGACGGTGATCGTCTCCTCGATGCCGCCATGCTTCTTGGCGATGACGGTGCCCTCGAAGACCTGCACGCGCTCACGGGCACCCTCCTTGACCTTCACGTGGACGCGAACCGTGTCGCCCACCAGGATCTGAGGGACTTCCTTGAGCTGCTTTTCGTTCAATGCTTTGATGAGATCCATGGATATATCCTCCTAAATTATAGGTGTTCATGCCGCCATGCAGCGGTAGCCCATTTCCTTCGGGTCACCGGCGACAGAGGACCGCCCTTTTCACGCCACGATAGGATAACATAGATCGAGGGGAAATGCAAGTGTTTTTTGCATTTTTTCAGCGGAAAACACCACCTTCGCCGTCCAGAAGCTCCCGGCGGCGGACGCGGGTGAAGTCCGGCGTCAGGTGGGGCAAATACGCGGCGATGGCTTTTTCCAGCAGCTGGGGGTTCAAGCCGGGGTTCTGCGCCTGCACCGTCACCGTACCGGAGACGGTACCCTCCCCCTCTGTAAAGGAAACTGCCTTTATCATTGGTGCAATATCTACGTCCGCCAGCTCCTTGCGCTTGGTGCGCTTTTGGATAACGAGGGAGTCGCGGCGGAAGAGGTCGTTCAGCGCGTCCGCTGCGCCGGCGGGAACGCCGTTGTCATACTCGAAGGTGACGTCGGCGCGGAGGCAGGCAAGGTCGCGGACGGGGCGGACGGCGGGGTAGCAGTCCAGCACGCGGAGGCCGGAGGGCATACCGGTGTTGAGCTTTTCCGCGATGCCGGAGCCGTCGGTATCCTGCGTGACCTCGAAATCCAGCAGCTCGCAGTCGCTGGACTGTCCCACCGGCAGGGGCAGGACGATGGAGATGATGGGATGGGGGTGGTAGCCCTGGGAGTGCTTGATGTCCAGCTCCGTGCGGGGGAAGGCGCGCTGGAACGTGCGGAGGAGATCCAGATGGGAGATGTAGGACGCCTGCGCTTCTTTGACGAACAGGAGACGGAGTTTAGACATCGCATTTCCCTCCTACGAGTGTATTGGCTCCGCAGCCGTTGCAGCGGGTGCGGCAGTCGGGGGTGGTTTGGGAGGCATACGCCTGATGGCGTTCCCGCTTCAGGTAGTCCTGCGTTACGCCGGAGGAGATCATGCTCCACGGGAGGAGCTCGTCCTCGCTGCGGGTGCGGTTGGCGTAGAAATGGGGGTCGAGACCGCACTCGTCAAACGCCTCCAGCCAGCGGTCAAGGGAGAAGTATTCCTCCCATGCGTCCAGATGGGCACCCTTGCGCCACGCCGCTTCCAGCACCTTGCAGAGACGGCGGTCGCCCCGCGCCAGAACCGCCTCCAAAAAGCTGGTATCGGAGTCGTGCCAGTTGTAGGTGACGGTCTTTGTCCTGATCGCCTCGCGGAGCAGGCGGACGCGGCGTTCGTACTCCTCCTTGGAGATCTGGGGCTCCCACTGGAAGGCGGTGTGGGGCTTGGGGACGAACCATGAGGTGGAGACGGTGATGCGGATGCCGCGCTGCTTGTTCTGTGCGCTCTCCCGCCATGCGTGCATGACACGGGCAGCCACGTCCGCGATGCCCAGCACGTCCTCGTCCGTCTCCGTGGGCAGACCCAGCATGAAGTACAGCTTCACGGCACTGTAGCCGCCGGCAAAGGCGGTGCGGCAGGATTGGAGCAGGTCGTCCAGCGTGACGTTCTTGTTGATGACGTCGCGGAGACGCTGGGTGCCCGCCTCCGGCGCGAAGGTCAGACCGGTCTTGCGCCCCTTTGCCAGACGCTGCATGAGCTCCATGGAGAAGTTGTCGGCGCGGAGGGACGGCAGGGACAGGCTCACGTGGCGGGCGTCGCAGAAGGGCTCCAGCTCGTCGCAGAGGGCGGTCAGCGGCGGGTAGTCGCTGGTGGAAAGGCTGGAGAGCGTCACCTCCTGATAGCCGGTGTCGTCGCAGGCACGGACGCAGTAGTCGGCGCAGAGGTCGCGGCTGCGGTTACGCACCGGGCGGTAGACGTAGCCCGCCTGACAGAAGCGGCAGCCGCGGATGCAGCCCCGGAACAGCTCCAGCGTGACGCGATCCTGCACGATCTCCGTGGAGGGGACGATGGTGTTCACCGGGAAATAGGACTTGTCCATGTCGTGGACGATGCGCTTGGTGACGACCGCCGGCGCGCCGTCCTTGGGGGTGATGGCGGCAACGGTGCCGTCGTCGTGGTAGGTGACATCGTAGAGGGACGGAACGTAGACGCCGTCCAGCCGGGCGGCGGCGCGGAGGAAGTCGTGCTTGCTCCAGCCCTCCCGGCGGGCGCGGCGGTGCAGCTCCACCAGCTCCACGGTGACGTCCTCCCCCTCGCCAAGACTGACGATGTCGATGAAGTCCGCCAAAGGCTCGGCGTTATACATGGCGGTGCCGCCGGCAATGACCAGCGGCGTCAGAGCCGGGCGGTCAGCGGCGTGGAGGGGGATGTGCGCCAGATCCAGCATATTCAGAATGGCGGGGAACGCCATCTCGTAGCCTACGGAAAATGCCACAATGTGGTAGTCGGTGATGGGGTCGCCGGATTCCAGCGCGAAAAGGGGCATATCCGCCTTTCGCATTTCCTCCTCCATATCGCCCCAAGGGGCAAAGACGCGCTCACACCACACGCCGGGAAGATCGTTCATCACGCCGTAGAGAATACGCATGCCGAGATTGGACATGCCGATCTCGTAGGTGTCCGGGAAGCAGAAGGCAATGCGGGTGTCCACCTCCGCCTTGTCCTTCAGTATGGCGTTGTATTCGCCGCCCACGTAGCGGGCGGGCTTCTGTACGCGGGGCAGGATGCGTTCCAGTCGTTTATCCATGGTACATTCCTTTTCTCTCCCCCCTGCCCTGGACGGGCGGGAGGGTTATTTCTTGTAACAGTTTATTTTATCCGGTTTTGCGCCGTTTGGCAAGACCCCTTTTGCCGTCAGCCACAATGCGCCGGGCAGGAGGAACAGTCCCGCGCCGGTGGAGGCCGTCAGATAGAGGCACAAAAGGAGCAGCAGCGCGGAGACGGACGCGCCCACGGCGTAGGCGACGCGGTCGGCGGTGTACGGCTCGGTGCAGAGGGCGGTCAGGAGCCAGAGGAGCCGCCCGCCGTCCATGGGGCGGACGGGCAGGAGGTTCAGCGCGCCGAGGAGCAGATGGGCTCCGGCGAAGGGCATCAGCCCTTCAACACCCGTAAGGGAGAGCAACGCCCACAGGATGAGGTTGCAGGCGGGCCCCGCCGCCACCGCCAGCAGCTCCCCGGTGTAGGACAGGCGGTCGAGGGCGGGGACGTACAGCTCCGCGCCGGTGGCGGAGAGCGTCAGACGGCGGGGCGGCGCGCCCAGAAGGCGCAGCGTCAGGACGTGGGACAGCTCGTGGCAGAGGGCGGCGGAGAGCAGGGCGGCAGGCAGCGTGAAGGAGCGGGAGAACAGCAGAAAAGCCGCCAGCAGCACCAACGCAGAGGGCGAGACGGTGAGGGCGGCGCGGGTTTTAAGAGAGTGTGACATAGTAGATCGGATTCAGATAGGTGTTGTCCTGATGAAGCTCAAAGTGCAGGTGGAAGCCGGTGGCGCGGCCTGTGTCGCCCATTTCCGCGATGGGGTCTCCCCTTTTCACCTGCTGCCCGTCGGAGGCGGTGATCTTGGCGCAGTGGGCGTAGAGGGTGGAGTAGCCGCCGTCGTGGGCGACGGTGACGTATTTGCCCAGCTCCGTGCTGTTGCCCAACGCCGTAACGGTGCCGTCGGCAAAGGCGGAGATGACGGTGCCCTCCTCCCCCGCTATGTCAAGCCCGTAGTGGAAGCGGGTATCCGCGCCCAGCGGGTCGTTTCGCGCACCGAACAGCGAGGTGATCTGACCGGAGGGCACCGGGTCGCCGTAGTCGAGGTTCAGCACACGCTGGAGCAGCTCCACGTTCTCCGGGAGGGCGGCGGTACGCTGCACGGCGGGAACGTCGGGCACCTCCGCGGAGCCGAAAACGGCGGTGTAGGCATCGGTGAGGGCGTCGGAGACGGTGGAGCCGTCGGAGAAGGCTCTGCCGGCGGCGGAGAATACCTCCACGAAGTCGGTGTCCGCCCCCAGCAGCTCCAGAAGCGTGGCGCGGCAGCGTTCCAGCGCGGCGGGAAAAAGCAGCTTCACGACCACCACCGCCAGCAGCAGCGCGGCGGAGACGAGAAGCTGC
>OHFP01001157.1_pt1 | contig 10238 bp, 7 predicted proteins | sample 1567591 | NCBI WGS metagenome assembly OHFP01 (sample SAMEA3879547, study PRJEB24766) | human gut metagenome | biome: human-associated habitat; feature: feces | place: USA | collected 1985/1987 | reverse complement strand
ACTCCCCAAAATCAAGACCTTAATATCGCGGTCATGAAACGTATCATCATCCCACTCCTTTTTCACCACCTCGCTCCAGTTGGCTATCTTCTGTATCTCGTCAATCACAAAAATGACACTTTCCCACCCTCGGCTATCCTTCAAGCTGCGCACAGCCGCCCAACAATCAGAAATCCAGGCACTGTTCGTGGCTGGTACATTGTCGGCAGAAAAGAACTGGTAAGGCATATCCAAATCTTTCAGCACCTGTTTGACCACCGTAGATTTCCCAATCTGACGGGCACCCATAACGACCTGAATGAACTTACGAGGTTCTTTCATGCGTTCTGTTATCAACTGATATTCTGCGCGTTTATACATACTCTTACATTTTACTCAATGTAATGAAAACTTTTACTCATTGCAAAAATAATACTTTTATTTGAGTAATAATCATGGATTTGCAAGAAAAACATTATCTTTGCGCAAAATAATCAAGCGTTCTGTAACATATATGGTGAAATCCCCTGTCAATTAAGTCATTGTACATGAATGAGGACATTTCACAAAAAGACAGGAAAAGGCGGTACAAGACTAAAAACGAAAGCCACAGAATGTAAGCGTCTTACATTTTCTTTTCGACTTTGTTCAATTGTCAGGATACGACTTGTGCCTTTTAGAATGAATAGCCGCTGACATTCAATGATGTATGCATGCTGCATCGTAATGATTGATTATAAATAAGTCAAAGAAAAGATTTTGAATCGCGACCGGATATCAGAAGAAAAGGCAATAGTCAGGCTGATGATACGGATGTATTGCCGGCGCAAGGAGCGCAACAGGGAGCTCTGCCCCGACTGCAACGAGCTGCTGGATTATTCGCTCCGCAGGCTTGATGCCTGCCGCTTCGGCTCCAACAAACCCACCTGTCGGAAGTGCCACGTACACTGCTACAACAGCTACATGCGCTTCAGGATTAGGAAAGTCATGCGCTGGGCCGGCCCGAGGATGCTGCTGTACCACCCTGCCGCGGCGGTGAGGCATTGGACGAGGGAAATCATGAATCGGTAACAAATGGCGTATGGCTCGTTGTCTCTACAATTCTACAATTTATGAATTTCTGCAGTCTCCCCCGGAGTTACTGCTTGGACAATTCGTGAACAATTATCATGGCACTGCCCTAACCACGACCAATGAAGCCTGGGCATGCGAGATTGATATTATGAAAGAGACACTGGAGCCTTGGAAGGATGAATGCGGGCAAGTGATTTTCGAATACGACATCCCGCGACTGGGAAAACGCATCGATGTCGTATTACTGCTCCGTGGGCTAATCTTCTGTCTTGAGTTCAAGGTCGGAGAACGGGACATGCTTCAGTCCAATATTGAGCAGGTGTTGGATTATGCTCTTGACCTGAAAAATTTCCATATGCTGAGCCAAAATAGAACCATTGTCCCTATACTCATCCCAACTCGATTCCGGAGCAGTTCAAGCGAATTCATACCCTCGGTATATGATGATTCCATATACAACCCTTTGGTGACGGGAGCCCACGGATTGCAAAAACTCATCGCGGATGTTCTAACTCATACCGGAGCGACAGCCCCGGATCCCAGCCTGGGAGCCGACTGGATTATCAGCCCCTACTCACCCACTCCAACCATCATCGAAGCGGCCAAAAGACTCTATGAAAATCACTCGGTAGAGGACATCACCCGCCACGAAGCCGACAAGGTATCGACCGATCGCACCATTGCGTATATTCTCAATGTGATCAAGACAAGTCGTGAGAAAGGAGAGAAGAGCATCTGCTTTGTAACCGGTGTACCCGGAGCGGGGAAGACCTTAGTCGGGCTAGATGTCGCCGTCAAACAGTCCTATCAGAATGGTGATAAATTGGTCGAGGACGAGGGTGCGGTCTACCTATCCGGCAACGGACCACTGGTCGCAGTGCTTACCGAGGCTTTGGCCATTGACAATCAGAAGAAATGCAAAGCTCGGGGCGAGAAAAAGAATATGTCAGACTCTCGGAGAGAGGTCGGTAAGTTCATACAAATGATTCACCGCTACCGCGACAACATGCTGGCCAAAATCAAGAACCCCGTCGAGAACGGAGAACTCGAGATTGACCCGCAGAAAGCGATGAAGCTAGCAAAATCCGGCTATGGAGAAGTAGAGCATGTGGCCATCTTTGATGAAGCCCAGCGTTCATGGACGCATAAAAGGCTTGCGGACTACCTCAAACGAGGCGGTACTTATGGAAACAAACTCAAGGTGCCGAACTTCCCCTACTCTGAAGCGGCGTTCCTAATTTGGTCTTTGGATCAGCGGGAAGATTGGGCAACGATCGTATGTCTGGTCGGTGGCGGTCAGGAGATCAATACCGGAGAAGCCGGCATATCAGAATGGATCAAGGCTCTCAACGAGAAATTCACACACTGGCAAATCTATATCTCTGACAAACTGACCGAAGCGGAATATGCCGAAGGTCGGGTCAATGAGCTATTGGCCGACAATGACAAGGTCACGTTCTCTTCGGAACTCCATCTGGGAGTTAGTCTGCGTTCGTTCAGAGCCGAGAATCTCTCCGCTTTTGTACACTCTTTACTCTCTTTCAATCCGGATGCTTCTACATGGTACAACACAATAAAAGAGCGCTATCCGATTGTACTAACAAGAGATATGGCCAAGGCAAGGACCTGGCTGCGCAAGAACACTCGAGGTTCGCAACGATCAGGTGTGCTGGTCAGTAAGGCGGCCGCACGGTTCAAACCATTGGCCGTCGATATTTTGGATCAAGGCGACGAAAATGCCGTGCATTGGTTCCTAGAGGATAAAAACGATATTCGTTCGTCCAACTATCTCGAGGATGCCGCAACTGAAATCCAGGTTCAGGGGCTTGAACTGGATTACACCTGCGTCCTGTGGGATGCTGACCTGAGATGCGAAAATAGGCAGTGGAAATATTATAACTTCAACGGCCGGACGGCCTGGCGCGAAGAGACAGGCCATACCGAAGGTAGCATTGAGAGAAGGAAATACATGCTTAATGCCTACCGCGTCCTCCTGACACGAGCCCGCATCGGCATGGTCATTTGCGTCCCAGAAGGCAATCCCAACAAAACCATCGGCGGTTTCCCGGAAGATGCGACCAGACTTCCAGAGTTTTATAACGGAACTTACGAATACCTCAAGTCGATAGGTTTGGAGGAGATATAATAGGGTGGACGTAAGCATCCGATAAAATGCAACAGGTCGCCAAATACTTCTCCGCGAACACTGGACGGAGATTCAGGTGCTCGTAGAAGATTTCAACATCGTCCCAATATCCATATTCCGAGATCCATAACAACAATTCAGCTCTGCTAAATGTCGGGGCTGATATTTATACCGATACCCTTGATAGCTGGTATGCGACCTATTCATCTGCTATAATGAACTGCCAAATCTTTCCCACATTCGAAAGCCGCCGAACCTTGGTTGACTCGGACAAAAGCCCCATTTGACTGTCAAGACTCAATGTCTCAGATTCGGACAACTCTATCATTAGTTTTATGTATCTGTTTCGTAGAATGGTTCTTCGAAGTCCATGTTGAGGGCTTCAGCGAGCGATGTCTATGATATTTCAATTCCACATGGTACGATTAAAAGGAGGCGGCACGCAATCAGGACGACCACACGAAGAACATCTCTTTCCTCATGGACAGAGGCGGGAAATGACACCTTTCTCCGGCCTACGACATTACGCCTACAATCCCGAAGGCCAGCGGACCTCGGTCCACCAGATGTCGATAAACGACAGATTCAGCTGCATCACCAAAGATGACCTGCTCGAATGCGCGGCCAGGGACAATATCAAGAATGCCGCACGGATTATCGACGAGGTTTGCCAGGCGGCATCCATGTAGCCGGATATCGCCGGGAGTGTGAGGTTCCGCAAAAGATGATTGAGGCAATCCGTCCGAATATGGTTTTCTTCTGATTAATACGGACCGACGTGATGCCGCAACTTTACTTTATCTCTGCATTCCGGCTTCGAGCTATCCTTTGCTCACGCATTGATCCTGGATGTCCGCTCAATATGACGACGAAGCGATGAAATGGACATGGGCCTCAAAAAACCGCAAAAAATTATTTTGTTCCAGTTTGCCGAGATCAGATAAAAATCATTAAGGAAAACACTGCGGAATCAGGAAAAACTGAAAATCTTTTAGCAAAAATTTGTTGCAATCTGATATTTCCCTATTAAGATATTATGAGACAGGCATTTGCATTGGTAACAATTTTTATATATATTGCATCCAGTTTAACCCCTTAAAACAAGTAGTGTATGAAACAGTGGGATTTTGTTTCAATTTTCATCGCCATGTCTGCCTTGACAATGCTGGCGTCCTGCAACAAGAACGGTGGAGAGCCGGAACCGGCATCGTTGGCGGTCGAGTTGAACTACGCCGGTGAGCCGGGTGCGTTCGACATCAGTTTCACTCCTTCCGACAACGTCACCGAGATACGCTACGCCGTCGCTTCGGCGGTGCAGCAGTCCCTTGACGAACTCAAGGCCGCATTCGACGACGGCTCGCTGAAGGATATCGAGAGCTTCGCTCCCGACGGAGAGAATACCGTCAGCGTTGTCAGGGACACTATCGGACCGTACTATGTGCTCGCGAAAGGCATCAGCGACAAGGGAATGGAATCCGAGACAGCCGCAGCCCAGATCATGGCGACCGGAGCGGGATTCGCCGTGGATGCATACGACCTCGTCGCAATGGACATCACGCCGACCATTTACGATGCGGACCTGGCATACTCCGGCATGCTCGTAGTTTCCAAGTCGGTACTGCAGGAAGTCGGCATGAGCATCGAGGAGCTTCTGGAGGTGTACGCGTCGGTCGGAATGGTGCCGTATGCGGCGGAGGGAGAGTCGATGACCGTGGCGCTCAACGGATATAGTAACTACGACTATATCATGGGTGTGGTCGGGTTCGATGCCGACGGCATGCCCGTATCTTACGGCAGCTTCTCCTTCAAGTCCGGACTCCCTGACGAGTCGCTTCCCCTGCCCGAACCCCTCGCCATAGAGGCCTATGACATAGGCGAGACGCAGGCAGCGGTAAAATATACCATGGGAGAGAACACCCGTGCTTACTACCAGATGATTACGACCCGCGAAGGCTACAACAGCCTGCTCGAAGCCGGAGCCAATATGCCGGACGACTATGAGAAGCCCGAGGACTATGCCAGGGACTATGCCGCTGTATACGGATACACGCTCTTCACCGACGATGACTATGTATGGGAAAATCTCGATCCTGGAACCGACTATGTAGCGCTCGGATTCCCCATGAACGGCAACGGATCCTACGGATACGGCGAGATGGCTATAGAAGAGTTCACCACCGCCGGTGATCCGCCTGCAACGACTACATCCACCTCAGCCGTGACTGCCAAGCCCAAGATCAAGGCTGCACGCCCGGTGACCGTGGAATCGGCAAGGGAATTTCTCAAATCCGTAAGGTAGCCACCCGGGCGGTATACACATAAGCAGGACGGGGAGCTCCGGATGACGGCCGCTCCCTGTCTTTTTGATTTCGCCTTTACAGATTCCGGATCCTACAGCGTCACTCCCCTTTTCCATATCGCGATTCCGCGATAGCCGTTTTCCTCGTTCAGGGTCCTCGAGCCGCCGGCAATGCCCGTCACGAAGTCTATGAGACTGCGGCAGACTTCGCGCATCGGCTCTCCCTGCGCGATACTTCCCGCGTCGAAATCGATCCACGAGCGTTTATTCCTGTAGAGCGTCGAGTTGGTGGAAATCTTCACCGTAGGCACGAATGTCCCGAACGGAGTTCCCCTGCCCGTCGTGAAAAGCACTATCTGGCAGCCTGCGGCGGCCAGCGCCGTGCTTGCGACCAGATCGTTGCCCGGAGCGCACAGCAGGTTCAGCCCGCTTTCCCGCAGGCACTCGCCGTATCCGAGCACATCCATTACCGTCGAGGTCCCGGCCTTCTGCGTGCAGCCCAACGACTTCTCCTCAAGTGTGGAGATGCCTCCGGCCTTGTTGCCTGGCGACGGGTTCTCGTAGACCGGCTGTCCGCTGTCCAGGAAATACCTCTTGAACCCGTTTATCATGCTTACGAGACTGTCGAAGACTTCCCTGCTGCGGCACCTTTCCATAAGTATGGTCTCGGCGCCGAACATCTCGGGCACCTCCGTCAGCACCGTGGCCGAACCCTGCGCCGCCATATAGTCGGAGAACATTCCGAGCAGGGGGTTTGCGGTAATGCCGGAAAGCCCGTCGGAGCCTCCGCACTTGAGGCCTATCCGCAGTTCCGACAGCGGGACAGGTGTGCGTCTGTCCTCCCTTGCGAGGGAATACAGTTCCCGGAGCAGCTTCATCCCTTCCCCGAGTTCGTCCTCCACCTGCTGGCACACCATGCACTTCACCCTCTGCCTGTCATAGTCTCCGAGGGATTCCATGAACGCGTCAGGCTGGTTGTTCTCGCATCCGAGGCCCAGCACGAGCACTCCTCCTGCATTGGGGTGCCTTACCATGCAGCGGAGTATCCTGCGGGTGTTCTCGTGGTCGTCGCCAAGCTGCGAGCAGCCGTAGTTATGGGTATAGGCCACGATATCGTCTATGCCCTCGAGTCCTGTCTCGCGCCTTAGCATCTCTGCCAGGCGGACGGCGATGCCGTTCACGCACCCGACCGTCGGGATTATCCATATCTCGTTCCGCACCCCGGCAACGCCGCCGCTCCTGCGGTAGCCCGGGAATGTACGGTTCTCGCAGCCGAACTCCTGCCTGACGAACTTCGGGCTGTAGGAATATGTGTCCAATCCCGAAAGGCCGGTCGCCATGTTCTTCTCGGAAAGCAGGCATCCTGCCTTTACGGGGCAGGTCGTGCGCCCTATAGAGAAACCGTATTTCACTACCGTCTCCCCTGCCGAAAAGTCCTTCAGGGCGACCTTGTGCCCCGACGGAATCACTTCTGACACAAGTATGCCGCCCCCTGCCGTCCGCAACATATACCCTTCGGGGAGGGCTTTCAGTGCCACGGCGACATTGTCGGCCGGACTTATCTGGATGTATTCGCTCATACCGCCCGTGCTTAGCGTCCGCCTGCGAGTTCCGCTACCGTCTCCTTCATGCCGCGGCCGAGTATGCTTCCGATATAGTATCCGACTCGCTCCGCAAGTCCGGGTATGGCATTCAGGTCTTCGTTCCAGACGGCCTTATATCCGAGCACTCCTTTCACGAGCTCGGGTACGGAGCCCTTGCTCCACAGCCCGGAGAGCAGCTGCAGGGTCTCGGGAGCGTCCTCGGGGACGATCGCCGTTCCGTCAGGGCGGCTTCCTCCCCTGTAGTAGACGATTATCGCGGCGAGCCCCAGCACCAGCCCTTCCGGCAGGCGGCCCTTCCTCTCGAGATAGGTCTTGAGGCCGGGAAGGTCCCTCGTGGCGTACTTGGGGAAGGAATTGAGCATTATGGATGTCACCTGGTGGTCCACGAAGGGATTGTCGAACCTTTCGAGCACGCTGTCCGCAAAGCGTCGCAGCTCCTCTTCGGGAAGGTTCAGCGTCTGCATCAGCTCGTCGAACATCACCCTGCGGACATATCTGCCTATGATTTCATCGCGGCAGGCATCCCTGACTATGTCTATGCCCGAGAGGAAGGCAACCGGCGCAAGCACGGTATGGGGACCGTTCAGGAGCGTGACCTTGCGCTCGTGGTAGGGCTCCTCGGAAGGGACGAAAAGCACGTTGAGCCCTGCCTTGTCGGCTGGGAATTCTTCCGATACCGACTGCGGGGCCTCTATCACCCAGAGGTGGAAGGCCTCCCCGCGCACCACCATGTTGTCGTCGTAGCCGAGCCGGGCCTTGATGCTGTCGATGTCCTTCTTCGGGAATCCCGGCACTATGCGGTCTACGAGCGTGGCATATACGGCGCACGAGTTCTCGAACCAATGCCTGAAGCCGTCGCCGAGTTCCCACAGGTCGATGTACTGGTATATCGTCTCCTTCAGCTTGTGGCCGTTAAGGAATATGAGTTCGCAGGGGAAGATTATCAGCCCCTTGGAGGGGTCGCCTCCGAAGAACCTGAACCTGTGGTACAGCAGCTGCGTAAGCTTGCCCGGATATGAGCTTGCGGGTTCGTCATTGAGCCTGCACGAAGGGTCGAAGGCTATGCCGGCCTCCGTGGTGTTGGATATCACGAAGCGTATCCCGGGCTGCTCTGCAAGCGAGAGGAAGGCCTTGAAATCCCTGTATGGGTTCAGGGCCCGGCTTATCACGTCTATCAGCCGGTACGAGTCCACCGGCCGGCCTTTCTCGAGGCCCTGGAGGTTCACATGGTACAGGCAGTCCTGGGCGTTCAGCGCATCCGTCATGCCCTTTTCTATGGGCTGGACCACCACAACGCTGCCGTCGAAGCCGGTCTTCTCGTCCATGTTGGAGACTATCCAGTCCGCGAACGCCCTCAGGAAGTTACCCTCGCCGAACTGTATTATGCGCTCGGGGCGTATCGTCTTTGCTGCCGTAGTGCTGTTGAGTGCTTTCATCGCAAAAAGGTTTAGAATTCTACCAATATCCTGAATACCTTTCCCGGGTTCTCCGACCACGACTTCAAGGCATCACCGGCCTCCTCGGGCCTTACGACGCCGGAAACCAGCCTGTCCGTAGGGCAGGCGGACCCTTTCAGATAGCGTATCACGGCCCTGAAGTCCTCGGGTGTCGCGTTCCTCGAGCCGCGTATGTCGAGTTCCTTCTGCACGAAGAGCTTCGTCTGGAAAGACACCTCGCTCTTGGCATAGCCTATACATACCACCCTTCCCGTGAACGAAACGATATCCACCGCCGTCACATAGGTCGCGGGGCTGCCCACCGCCTCGATGACGGCGTCGGCCATATATCCTTCTGTTATCTCCCTGATGCGCAGCGCGGTATCCTCGCTTTTCGAGTTTACGGCGTAGCGGGCACCGAGCATGCGGGCGATTTCGAGCTTCTCGTCGTCGATGTCCACGGCGATTACGGTCGCTCCCCTGAGGGACGCCCTGACCACCGCTCCGAGACCGACCATGCCGCAGCCTATCACTACCACCGTGTCTATATCGGTCACCTGACCGCGGGACACGGCATGGAAGCCGACGCTCATCGGCTCTATCAGCGCGCACTCTTTCAGGGACAGGCCCTGGGCGGGAATGACCTTCTTCCACGGCAGCACGAGATACTCACGCATCGAGCCGTCGCGCTGGACTCCCAGCGTCTCGTTGTGCTCGCAGGCATTCTCGCGCCCGTTCCTGCACGAGGCGCACTTCCCGCAGCTGGTGTACGGGTTCACCGTAACCACGCTTCCCCTGGAGAATCCGTCCGGGACTCCGGAGCCCGTCTCTTCTATGACCGCCCCGACCTCATGTCCGGGGATAACGGGCATCCTCACCATAGGGTTCATGCCCCTGTAGGTGTTGAGGTCCGAGCCGCAGAACCCCACATATCCGATACGGAGCAGTATCTCTCCCGCTCCAGGCACGGGCTTCCCGACTTCCGTCAGCCTGACATCGCCGGGGCCGGCAATCTGCAAAGCTTTCATATTATCTGCAAGTTTGATCTATTACTGGTTTGTGACATTGGTTTTCAGGCATCTTCTCTTACCCTATAGCCCTTCCAGCCGTAATAGGCCGTGAAGAAGAAGCATATCATGGGAACGATATAGGCAAGATAGTAGACTTCCCTGTTGTGGTTCATGAAATACGCCGTCAGCTGCGGGAGGCAGGCGTTGCCGATGATTGCCATGACGAGGAACGCCGAGCCACTCTTGGTGTCCTCGCCGAGCCCTTTCAACGCCAGGGAGAACTGCGTCGGATACATGATCGACATGAAGAACGACACGGCGAGCATCGCATAGAGGCCGACCATGCCGCCGAACACAGCGATAATTCCGCAGAGGATTATGTTTGCGAGCGAATAGGCCAGCAGCATGCTCTGGGGCCTGAAGCGCACCATAAGCAGCGTCCCTATCCACCTTCCGGCGAAGAAGGCGAGCATATACAGGCCGAAGAAAGTGGTGGCGGTATCTTCAGGCAGTCCGACATAGGTGCAGCAATACACAAGGAACAGGCTGTTTATGGCCGTCTGGCCGCCGTTGTAGAAGAACTGCGCGACCACGCCCCATTTCAGGTGCGGACGCCTGAGCACCCCGAAGTTTATCAGCCGGGCCTTCTTCCCCGCTCCGGACGCCTCGTCGTCTATCTTCGGCATCCTT
>OHFP01001155.1_pt1 | contig 10244 bp, 9 predicted proteins | sample 1567591 | NCBI WGS metagenome assembly OHFP01 (sample SAMEA3879547, study PRJEB24766) | human gut metagenome | biome: human-associated habitat; feature: feces | place: USA | collected 1985/1987 | reverse complement strand
AACGCTGTAAGTCGGAAGTATCCTTCTCCGCTTGGTCCGAATCCTGATCCTGGTGTTCCAACGACGTTGGCATCTTCTAACAGATGATCGAAGAATTCCCAAGATGTCATGTTGTCTGGTGTCTTTAACCAGATGTATGGTGCATTGACACCACCAGATACTGTGTATCCTGCATCCTGTAATCCGTTAAAGATTACTTTTGCATTGTTCATGTAGTATCCAACCTGTTCTTTTAACTGAGCTTTTCCGGCTTCAGAGTAAACTGCTTCTCCAGCTCTCTGTACGATGTATGGAGCTCCGTTATATTTTGTTCCGTGACGTCTTGCCCATAACGCATGTAACTGTGTATCTCCACATTTTAAATCTTTAGGGATAACAGTATATCCTAAACGAACTCCTGTAAATCCTGCGTTCTTAGAGAAACTCTTTAATTCGATCGCACATGTTCTTGCACCTTCACATTCATAAATTGTGTGTGCAACGTTATCTTCTGAGATATATGCTTCGTATGCTGCATCATAAATGATCACGCATCCGTTTTTGTTTGCATAGTCTACCCATCCCTGTAACTGGTCTTTTGTGATTGTTGATCCAGTTGGATTGTTAGGGAAGCAAAGGTAAATGATATCTGGTACTTCGCTTGGGAAATCTGGTGCGAAGTTGTTCTCTGCTGTACATGGCATGTAGATAACATCACTCCATGTTTCTGTTGCTTTATCATATGTTCCGGCTCTTCCTGCCATAACGTTTGTATCTACATATACTGGGTATACAGGGTCACATACGGCAATCTTGTTATCCTGTGCAAAGATTTCCTGAATATTTCCAGAATCACATTTTGCTCCATCACTTACAAAGATTTCATCTGCTTTGATATCTGCTCCACGATCCTGATAATCATTCTTTGCGATTGCATTTCTTAAAAATTCATATCCAAGGTCTGGTGCGTATCCGTGAAATGTTTCTGCATGTCCCATTTCATCTACTGCTTTGTGTAAAGAGTCAATAATCGCTGGTGCCAGAGGCTGTGTTACGTCTCCAATTCCTAAACGAATAATATTTTTGTCAGGGTTTGCCTCGGAATATGCATTTACTTTTTTCGCAATTGTAGAAAATAAATAACTTCCAGGCAGTTTCAAGTAGTTGTCGTTAATTTTAAACATAAATTCCTCCTAGTTTTGATATGTTAATGATTCTTTAATCATCTTTGCCATTTCGATAAGACCCACTCCACTGTTCATGCTTCTTTGTTGTATATATGCGTGGGCTTCACTCTCTGTAATCTGATTATTCTGCATCAGTAATTCTTTGACTTCTTCCAGAAGACGGACTTCTTCTCTCGTACGTTGTTTTGGACGTTGTTTTCTTCGTCTTTGCTTCTCAGAAATTTCGGTAACGATTTCTCTCGTTTTCTCGACTAATTCATACCCTTTTAACGGCATCGAAAGTCCTATGACATTCGGATACACGCAGTCATCTAAATATTGGCGAGAAGCGATCAGCAACATCTTGACCTCTTCAGAAAGATATTCTCTTAATTCACTGTAGATCATATCGGAACATTTGTATCCGCAGACGACTAGTCCTTCTTCAACACCTTCCATACGCTGGACTACCTGTGCACCCGTTGCACATACAGCGGTCACTTCAAAACCACTTCTTACCAGAAGATTCCTAATGCTTCTGGCGACTTCTTGTTTCGGGAATAAAACGATGACGTTTACCAAGCTTCTCACCTCCCGTATCATGTATATATCAATCATTAGATCTTGTATAAATAACGATCGACTTCCCATTGTGATACGAACTGCTGGTAAGACTCCCATTCAGCACTCTTAGCTTCAACATACTTGTTAAAAATATGATCTCCTAAAAGTTCTTTCATATAAGTGCTTTGTTTGAAAATCTCAAGAGCTTCTTTCATGTCTCTTGGCAGTGTATTAATCCCTGCTTCTTGTTTTTCTCCCTCAGCCATCTCATACTGATTCTTCATGGAACCTTTTCCTGGTGTTAATTTGCGCTTGATCCCATCTAATCCTGCTGCAAGGCTGACTGCCAGTGCAAGGTAAGGATTCGCAGCAGAATCAGGGCTTCTAAATTCAAGCCTTGTTCCGCTTCCACGGGCTGCTGGTACTCTGATAAGTGGACTTCTGTTCGATGGTGACCACGAAACATCCACAGGTGCCTCATATCCTGGCACGATTCTCTTATAAGAGTTTACCAGTGGATTTGTGATCAGGCACATCTCATTTGCATGTTCCATAACTCCAGCCATGAAGTGAAAAGCCTCCTCACTGATTCCAAGATTATTCTTAGAATCAGCAAAAATATTCTTTCCATTCTTCCATAAAGACATGTTAAGATGCATTCCTGAACCGTCCACTCCAGTGATCGGTTTTGGCATAAAACTTGCATAAAGTCCATGTCTTTTAGCAATATATTTTACGATGAATTTAAATGTGAGGATGTTATCGGCCGTTCTTAAGGCATTGTCATACTTAAAGTCGATCTCATGCTGTGCTGGTGCAACTTCATGATGAGATGCCTCGATCTCAAATCCCATCTGCTCAAGAGTAAGAACCATATCTCTTCTCGCATTCTCACCGAAATCCAGTGGTCCGAGATCAAAATAGCTTGCTCTCTCGTATGTGTTAGTTGTAGGCATTCCGTTCTCATCTGTCTGGAAGAGGAAGAACTCACACTCAGGACCTACATTCATAGTGTAACCCATCTCTTTTGCCTCAGCCAGAGCTCTCTTAAGTACATATCTTGGATCGCCCTCAAATGGTGTTCCATCAGGCTTATATACATCACATATAAGTCTTGCAACCTTTCCCTGCTGTGGTCTCCAAGGGAATGTCTCATATGTATCATAATCAGGATACAGATACATATCTGACTCCTCAATTCTCGCAAAGCCCTCTATAGAAGAACCGTCGAACATGATCTTGTTGTCAAGTGCCTTCTCTATCTGGCTTGAGGTTATCGCTACGTTCTTAAGGTCACCAAAAATATCTGTGAACTGAAGTCTTATAAACTCAACATCATCTTCTTTGACCTTTTTCAGTATGTCTTCCTTTGTGTATTTTCCCATCGTTATACTCCTTTTCTACACATTGTTTGATCCTCTGCATGTAAATCCCTATGAGTTTTTCTCATAGCTAGAGTTATAATAAACTTTGACAGAACTTTTGTCAACACAGATGAACGGTTGAGCAAATGTATATTCTGTCATAATTCTCTATCGAAGATCTCTCTTCCTGAATGTCAACCACGTTGCCACTATCATCACCGCGCCATACGCAGCGGCCACTGCCAGGGATATTCCCGCGTGACTCCAGTCTATATCGACCTGACTCATCTCCCTCACAGAGCTGAACGGCATATAGCCCAGTATTTTCTCCAGAACATCCGACTGGAACAGCACAGGCATGATCTGCACGCCGAGATCCACCAGGAAAAACAGCAGCAGATTCACGGATACGGATGCTGCCTTGGACGTCAGCGCAAATGCAAGGAATACGCATGTCATATATAACATCGTAAGCACAAAGCCCTCGCACGCTATCGATCTCAGCATATATCCCGCCACATTCAGGGTAAATGCCTTTCCAAAGCCTCCACAAATGCATCCTCCTATGGTATATACAAGTATATCCTCAAGAGAGAGTATCCATATCGCCACTATATATACTATGATCTTCGAAAACATTATATGTGCCCTGCTGTGTCCCTGGGCTATCGCACACTGGATATCCCTGGACTTGTAATCGCTGGTGATGAGCGACGCCGCAATAAATCCAAACAGCATGCCGGACACCGAGCTTCCAGAAAACGAGCCCAGCAGATACTGGAACTGAAAATCTCCCGTGAGTTCTATTCCGAGAATATCTCCAACCAATCCCACCGAGATCAGATATATTATATCCTGGACAAAGAAAACTATCAGGCACACCCTGAAGCCCAGGCTCTTATACAGCTTATAAAATTCAGCCGACAACAGTTCACGCATAATGAGCACCCCCTATCCTGTGAATAAAGTAGTTCTCAAGGCTCTCCTCCTCGAGATGGTACTCACTGACAAACACCCTCTCATTGTAGAGAACCCATGCCAGCTCGTCTGAGTTTACCGGCTGGTCCACGATTATCTCATCGCCATTCACATACACATTCACTATATTGTATCTCATAGCAAGTATATCAAGAACCTTCTTCACATCATTGGTGCGCAATCTCAGTCTCCTGTGGCACTTCGCGTCAAGCTGCGCTGCAGAGAGGCAGTCTATGATCTGTCCTCTGTCTATCATTATGTAGTCCGTTGCCAGCTCGTGAAGCTCTGTGAGTATATGGCTGGATATAAGTATCGTCACACCAAATCTCTGATTTATCTGCTTGAGAAGATTTCTTATCTCAACTATTCCAACCGGATCAAGTCCGTTTATCGGCTCATCCAATAGCAGGAGATCCGGACCTGACAGCATGGCACAGCCAATCGCCAGCCTCTGCTTCATTCCCATCGAATAATTCCTAAACTTCTTCTTGCCAACGCCCTGCAATCCAACATTTGCTATGGTCTGCTCGATGAGCTTGTCGTTCTTTATCCCCCTCAGCTTCATATTAAGCTTTATGTTGTCTACAGCATTATAATTGTCGTGCAGTCCGGCATGTTCGCACACCGTTCCTATCCTCTTTCTGGCATTCACCAGCCCCTTGCTGTCACTGGCGCCAAATAATTCTATCTCTCCCTCGTCAGGAAACAACAGACCATTGATATGATTGATCAGGGTAGTCTTTCCTGCCCCGTTCTGTCCTATAAAGCCATATATCTTCCCCCTTTCAAGAGATATATTGACATTGGACAAAACAGTATTCTTTCCAAATGTCTTCGTGAGTCCGCTTACTCTCACAACATTCTCTGCCATTTATCCCCCACCTTTCTGTCCTCATAAAATACGCCTACAGGAAATAATATTCTATGAATTTACACAAAAACCCGTCATCCAGCACATAGCTGAACAACGGGTCCTTTATATACTTATCAATGATAAGAATTAATCCTGAACGTATGGTAATATTGCAATCTGTCTAGCTCTCTTAACAGCAATTGTGATTGCTCTCTGATGCTTAGCACATGTTCCTGTGATTCTTCTTGGAAGGATCTTACCTCTCTCTGAGATATACTTTCTGAGTGCGTTTGAATCCTTGTAATCGATCACAGCCTCTTTATTAGCACAATACTCGCAGACTTTCTTTCTTCTACGGATATTTCTTCTCTTCATTGGAGCGTCAGCTCTATCAGTCTTATTGTAAGCCATTGTATTTACCTCCTATTTTACTTGAATGGTAAATCGTCCTCAATACCTTCCGGTATACTCATGAAGCCCTCAGCTCCTGCATTGCCAGGTGCCGGTCTTCCTGCTGGCTGATATCCACCGCCTGATGCCTGTCCGCTTGCAGCCTTGCTCTCAGCAAACTCCTGCTCCTCAACAACAACATCAGTTGTGTACACCTTGTTACCATCCTTATTCGTATAGCTTCCAGTCTGGATTCTACCTGTTATAGCAATCTTCGTTCCCTGCTTCAGGTACTTCTCTGCAAACTCAGCGCTCCTGCCAAATGCAACGCAGCCGATGAAGTCTGCACTCTGGTCGCCATTTCTATTGAATCTTCTGTCTACAGCCAATGTGTATCTTGCAATAGCCATCTGGCCATCACCTGTGTTTGACTGTGAATATCTAACTTCCGGGTCTCTTGTGAGACGACCCATCAATATTACCTTGTTCATTATAGAATACCTCCTATTACTCGGCGTCTAATCTAACGCAAAGATATCTAAGAACTGATTCCATAATACGAATGTTAGCCTCAAGCTGAGCTGGAACTCCAGCCTCTGCATCAAACTGAATGAAGTAGTAGTATGCTTCGCCCATCTTCTGAATCTCGTAAGCAAGCTTCTTGAGTCCACACTCGTTAACTTCTGTAATTGTTGCGTTAGCCTTCTCAATATAAGACTTAACCTTATCAACTACAGCTGTTCTGGCTTCCTCATCAATCTTTGCACTAACAACTAAAGTTAATTCATATTTGTTCATTACATTGCACCTCCTTATGGTCTCTGGCCCACAGTCATCTGTGAGCAAGGAAAATATGATTAATACATCACAAGTTCAGATACTATCATATTTTTCCAGCCAATTCAAGCATTTTTTCTATGATCATCCCAAAAATTCTGTAGCATGCTTTCTCGACCACAAAGGGAACATGCTTCTCTGGCATCTGTAGTTCTCTCTCTGCTCCACGCTCACCGCGCTGAAGAATGTTCTCCACATATCTGTGTAATCATCCTCCATATATTCTGCACTGCCCAGCGTCTCCATCTCCTGATCTGTAAGCCGCCTCACATACATATCCGAATCCACCGGATGCACCACGGCGTAACGTCTGCCATCATCCACTATCAGCCAGTATTCTGACGGCATCCTGTCCGCAAAATGACTGGCGACAAGAAGCGCAACATCGTCCTTTGGTTCTATATGACATACATACACCCGCCCCTGGACAACAGTGAATCTGGCTATCTCCCTGAATAGATGTGCCTCGTTGCTCACACTCCGCCCAAGCTCCATGATACGCATCACCTCCGGACTTATGAGCATATGTTCCACCTTCCGCCCCTCGGCAAATGCCAGTATCAGATATCTGTACACAGTATCCAGTGCATCCTCCTGATGCGACAATAGTGCATTGAATACGTTGCGGTACACCAGCCAGGATACCTTCTTCACAGACCGGGTAAACTTCTGCACCTTGTCCGCATCCGGCTCGACATGTATATAGTCAGCGAACATATCCAGTTGTTCCACAGGCTCCTTCATAAGCATCACATGGTCGTGTCCGACCTGCAGTGCCATACTCCACGCCTCATATATGCATGTAGCCATATCGTCATATCTGTCTCTGCATGTGAAAACCTTCATATTGTCCATAACTTCCACCTTCACGCCTTCATTCCTATATCAAATAAAGTCATCTGTCTATACTGTTCATTGCCGTGTGATGCCTGCCAGTTCTCTCCCCGGCTCAGATCCGTCATCTCCCTGACAATGTAATCCCTCTCTATAGGGATCCTGTACATCATACGTCCGCCACACGTTATAAAATAATGTGCTCTCTTAAGCACCACCCCCATCTTCTTCAGATTATCGAAATCCAGACTTCCGTATCTGCGGGCTCTCACTATCCTGCCCGCCGACTTCGGCCCTATGCCGGGAATCCTGAGAAGCAGATCATACGGTGCCGTCTGCACCTCCACCGGGAACTGGTCAAGATGTCTCACTGCCCAGTTGCACTTCGGATCCATTCTCTGATCGAGGTTCGGCTCGTTCTCAGACAATATCTCCTCAGCGTGGAATCCATAATATCTGAGCAGCCAGTCCGCCTGATACAATCTGTGCTCACGGAGCAATGGAACCGCCGTATCCAGCGCAGGGAGTGCCGAGTCCTCGTTGATCGGTATATACGCGGAGTAGAACACACGCTTCAGATCGTATCGCTGATACAGTCTCTGGGCTGTGTGTATGAGCGTGTAATCCGACTCTCCGCTGGCTCCAACTATCATCTGTGTGCTCTGTCCCGCCGGGGCAAATGCCTGTCTCCTGTCTGTATCTCCAAACATGACAGGGAGGGGCGAAGAGGCAGCACCGATGTCTCTTTTATCAGAGGTCATTCCATCTGTGAGTGCCTCTGCTGCTGACATCTGCAGAGCACCATGTCTTTCCTGCCCTGCCAGCTCTGCTTTGTATGCGGTCAGATCCTTCTGCAGATTCTTCTCGTTGAATATGCTTCCAGTAAGGTATCTGTTGATACCGCTCCTCTCCATACGCGCAGTCTTGCCCACCGCCAGTCTGTGGGATTCTATAGTGCTGGTCAGCTTGCCCATGGGATCAAGTATGGTGCCAAAGCTCTTGTTCGGGGCAAGCTTCTTCAACCCCTCCTCAGTCGGCAGCTCCATATTAACACTTATCCTGTCCGCTAAATATCCCACCATGCTTATAAGCTCATCCGATGCCCCCGGAATGGTCTTCACATGGATATATCCATTGAACCTGTACTTCGTCCTGAGAAGATACAGAGTCTCACACATCCTCTGCATGGTGTATGTCGGATCCCTGAGCACACCGGAGCTCAGGAACAACCCTTCTATATAATTCCTCTTGTAGAACTCTATGACCAGATCGCACAGCTCCTCCGGTTCAAATGTCGCTCTTGGCACATCATTGCTTCTGCGGTTCAGACAGTACTTGCAGTCATATACACAGTGGTTCGTCATAAGGACCTTAAGCAGCGATATACATCTTCCATCCGCTGCAAAGCTGTGACATATACCACATGATACACTGTTGCCCAGGGCTCCCTTCTGTCCCTTCCTGTCCACTCCACTGGATGTACACGCCACATCATACTTCGCCGCATCCGCCAGTATATTCAGTTTTTCTTTCGTTGTAAGTCCTGTAATTATCTCGTTCATGCATAATATTATACGAACATTTGTTCGGCATTGCAAGAGGTAATTTCTGGTTGCCGGTTAAAGCATAATATTACTTATGGATGGCGCAGACAAAAAAAGACCAGACACACTCTGAACGAATGTATCCGGTCTTCTCTATGCGAAAGGCTCTGGACTATGACAGTTCCTTTCTTCTATATGATCCTAAGCTATATCTTAGAGCTGTGGGCCTGCTGCAACTAATGCCTTACCTGCTGCATTACCCTCGTACTTAGCAAAGTTCTTCTGGAATCTTGCTGCAAGATCCTTAGCCTTTGTCTCCCACTCTGAAGCATCAGCGTATGTGTCACGTGGGTCAAGGATTGCTGGATCTACGCCAGGAAGCTCTGTTGGAACCTCGAAGTCGAACATAGGGATCTTCTTTGTAGGAGCCTCATTGATAGCACCACTGAGGATTGCATCGATGATTCCTCTTGTATCCTTGATTGAAATTCTCTTGCCTGTTCCATTCCATCCTGTGTTAACAAGGTATGCCTTAGCACCGCTCTTCTCCATCTTCTTAACAAGCTCCTCTGCATACTTTGTAGGATGCAGCTCGAGGAATGCCTGACCGAAGCAAGCTGAGAATGTAGGTGTTGGCTCTGTGATACCTCTCTCTGTACCAGCAAGCTTTGCTGTGAATCCTGACAGGAAGTAGTACTGTGTCTGCTCTGGTGTAAGGATTGATACTGGAGGAAGTACTCCAAACGCATCTGCTGAAAGGAAGATTACGTTCTTTGCAGCTGGTGCTGATGATATAGGTCTTACAATGTTCTTGATATGATCTATTGGGTAAGATACACGAGTATTCTCTGTTACGCTCTTATCAGTGAAATCGATCTTGCCGTTTGCATCAAGTGTAACGTTCTCAAGAAGAGCGTTTCTCTTGATAGCGTTGTAGATGTCTGGCTCTGAATCCTTGTCAAGGTCGATAACCTTAGCATAGCATCCACCCTCGAAGTTGAATACGCCGTTGTCATCCCAGCCGTGCTCATCATCACCGATGAGGAGACGCTTTGGATCTGTTGAAAGTGTTGTCTTACCTGTTCCTGAAAGGCCGAAGAAGATAGCTGTGTTCTCACCGTTCATATCTGTGTTAGCTGAGCAGTGCATTGAAGCCATTCCCTTAAGTGGAAGGTAGTAGTTCATCATCGAGAACATACCCTTCTTCATCTCTCCGCCGTACCATGTGTTAACTATAACCTGCTCATGGCTTGTGATGTTGAATGCTACACATGTCTCTGAGTTAAGTCCTAACTCCTTGTAGTTCTCAACCTTAGCCTTTGAAGCATTGTACACTACGAAATCTGGCTCGAAGTTCTTAAGCTCTTCCTCAGTTGGCTTGATGAACATGTTTGTTACGAAATGAGCCTGCCAAGCAACCTCAACGATGAAACGGATAGCCATACGAGTATCAGCATTTGCTCCGCAGAATGCATCAACTACGAAAAGTCTCTTGTTTGAGAGCTCCTTCTTTGCAAGATCCTTAACTGATGCCCATGTCTCCTCTGTCATTGGATGGTTATCGTTCTTGTACTCATCTGATGTCCACCATACAGTGTCCTTTGAGTTCTCATCTACTACGATATACTTATCTTTAGGTGAACGGCCTGTATAAATACCAGTCATAACGTTAACTGCGCCGAGCTCACTAACCTGTCCCTTCTCGTATCCCTGAAGGTCAGCCTTTGTCTCTTCC
>OHFP01001151.1_pt1 | contig 10257 bp, 8 predicted proteins | sample 1567591 | NCBI WGS metagenome assembly OHFP01 (sample SAMEA3879547, study PRJEB24766) | human gut metagenome | biome: human-associated habitat; feature: feces | place: USA | collected 1985/1987 | reverse complement strand
GGCGGAGCTCAAGCAGTCGATCTACGCGTATGAGACGACCTGCGGCGAGGAATGTACGCTCGAGCACTATCTGGCGCACGTGGCGATGTTCACGAGCGCGGATCTCGACGACCCGCGCGATCAGGTCCGGCTCATGACCGTCCACAGCGCGAAGGGCCTGGAATTTCCGCATGTGTTCCTGTGCGCGATGAACGAGGGCATCTTCCCCTCGAAAAAGACCCGGACCATGCCGGGCATGGAGGAGGAGCGGCGGCTGTGCTATGTGGCCATGACCCGCGCCAAGGAGAAGCTGACGCTGACCAATGCCCGCCAGCGCACCCTGTACGGCAAGACCGCGCCCTGTATGCCCTCCCGCTTCCTCAACGAAATACCGGAGGACAACATGGAGTGGCTGTCCAAGCCTGTTCCCCGCAGCGAAGCGTGGGACGACACCGGCGACGACACCTTCGGCGGCGGATACGGCAGCTGCGAACGCCGCGGCACAGCCGCTGCCGCCTACCGTGCCGTGCCCTCCGCGCCCCGCACTGGCGCACTGCACGCCGCATCCTCGGCAGCCAAGGCATCGCGCACCGCCTCCGCGCCCACGCTTCAGATACAGGCGGGGGAGATGGTGGAGCACGACGCCTTCGGCAAGGGACTCGTTATCTCCCTCCGCGCCATGGGCGGCGACGCGCTGTTGGAGGTAGCCTTCGACACCGTGGGCACCAAAAAGCTCATGCTGAAGGCGGCCACTCACCACTTGAAAAAGCTGTAAAAACAGATAAAGGTCGTGCCATTGGGCACGACCTTTATCTGTGGATCAACGCAAATCCCCGGCACAGCCGAGGTGTGGATAACGCAAAAAGCTCTGCGAAAACTCGCAGAGCTTTTAACTGTGTAGTTCAGACGCTATCAGATAGCGCGGGTGACCTTGCCGGAACGCAGGCATCGGGTACAAACATACACATGGCGAGGCGTGCCGTTGATCACTGCCTTCACGCGCTTGACATTGGGCTTCCAGGGGCGATTGGAACGCCGATGAGAGTGGGACACCTTGATACCAAAGGTCACGCCCTTGTCGCAAAATTCGCACTTTGCCATCCGTTGCACCTCCTTGCTGTTGTAACATACTGGCTGCTTGCACCGCAAGCATTAGATATGATAACAGATACAGCGCAGAAATGCAAGTATTATTTCGCAAAAAATCGAAAATTTTTTACAAGTGGAAAGTGTTGCGAAAAAGCCCCATACAAGATATAATAAGGAGAAGTAAAATGGCTGACCGCGACAGGAGGAGCACCCATGGAAAAAGTGAGACGCACACCCGCCAGCTTGAAAAAAATGGCAGAAACTTTCGGCATGGAGATACTGCACCGCGGCAGAGATTTCGATACCGCCGTGGTCACCATTTCCGATGTGAACCGTCCGGCGTTGCAGCTGGTGGGGTTTTACGACTATTTTGATGACAAGCGGCTGCAAATACTGGGTCGCGGCGAGATGCGCTACTTGGAGCGCATGACCGGCACGGAACGGCTGCGGGTATTCAATAAACTCCTCAGTTATGCATTCCCGGCGATGATCGTGGCGCGGAACATGGACGTCCCGCCTGAGCTGCTGCAAATGGCGGAAAAGCACGACCGCACGCTGCTCCGTGCGGTGGATTCCACCGTGGATGTGACCAGCCGGCTCATTGATTATCTCAATCGAGTGACGGCACCGCAGATCACGCGTCACGGCGTGCTGATGAATATTTATGGACAGGGCGTCCTGTTCTTGGGCGACAGCGGTATTGGCAAAAGTGAGACGGCAATCGAGCTTCTGAAGCGCGGGCACCGCCTTGTGGCGGACGACGCGGTGGAGATCCGCCGTGTGTCCAACTCCCTTTACGGCACGGCACCGGAGATCATCCGGCACTACATCGAAATACGCGGCGTGGGCGTCATCGACGTGCAGCAGCTGTTTGGCATGGGCGCGGTGCAATTCGATACCGAGATCGACCTCGTCATCCAGCTGGAGCAGTGGGTGGACGGCAAGTTCTACGACCGGCTGGGGCTGGGGGAGGAAAAATACGGGATGCTGGGCGTGGAGCTGCCCATCGTGACCATCCCGGTGCGTCCGGGACGAAATCTGGCGGGTATCGTGGAGATCGCCACCATGAAAAACCGGCAAATGAAGTACGGCTACAACTCGGCGCGGGACTTCGTGTCGCAGTTTGACAGCAAGGTGGACGCTATGCTCAAGGCGAAAACCACGAATAACTAAGCGAAAAACGAGGCAAAGAGCGAATGAAATACGTTGGAGTGGACATTGGAGGCACAAATCTGAAGGCGGGCCTGGTGGATGAGGAGGGGAATCTGCTGGCGACCCAGAAGATGAAGGTGGCGGAAATTGCGAATAAAGACGCGTTGGCGTGGACGGTCGCCTCCATGGTGCACGAACTGGCGAAGGCTGCCGGTGTGCCGCTGTCGGAGGTGGCAAGCGTGGGCGTGGGGGTGCCGGGAACGGTGGACATCCGCGCCGGCTCCATTGCGTATACGTGCAATCTGCCGCTGCGGGATGTGCCGCTGCGGAAGCTGTTTCACAAATATCTGAATATCCCGCTTTACATTGAAAACGACGCCAACTGCGCCGCGCTGGCAGAGTTTCACGTGGGCGCGGGACGGGAGAGCAAGCGGTTCGTTACCATTACGCTGGGCACCGGCGTGGGCGCGGGCATCGTGCATAACGGAAAGATCTACCACGGAGCCAACGGCATGGCAGGCGAGGTGGGGCACATGGTCATTGAGCAGAACGGGCTGCCGTGCCCCTGCGGGCGGCGCGGCTGCTGGGAGCAGTATGCCAGTGCCACGGCGTTGAAGCGCATGACGGCGGAAGCTCTGGCGGCGCACCCCGAAAGCGGTCTGGCGCGGGTCATCGCGGAGAACGATGGCCATGTTTCCGGGCAATCCGCCTTTATCGCCGCCCGCGAGGGCGATGCGGTGGGGAAGGCGATCTGCGAAAAATACGTGGAGTATCTGTCCTGCGGCGTGGTGAACGTGGTCAATATTTTCCAGCCGGACACGCTGGCTATCGGCGGCGGCGTCAGCAACGAGGCGGATGAGCAGCTGCTGCTCCCTGTGCGGCAGCGGGTGGAGCAGGAGTGCATCCCCTGCGGCAAGGATCGGCGCACCCGCGTGGTGAAGGCACAGCTGGGCAACCGGGCGGGACTGATCGGCGCGGCACTTTTGGGGAAGAATAAGCGTATCTGAATGACGCGCCTGAGGCGCGAAACCCTTGTGTTTTCAAGGCTTGGAGGAACTATGAGCTGGTACGAGGAGCTGGACAGGTGGACGGCGGATTATCTGCCGGATATGACGTATGAAAAGGATGTGCCGCTGAGCCGGTACACGTCCTTCCGCATTGGCGGCGGGGCGCGGCGCATGGCGTTTCCCCGCAGCGGGGAACAGCTGGTGCTGCTCTTCAGTGAGGCGGAGAGCTGCGGGGCGCGACCCTTTGTGCTGGGCAACGGCACCAACGTACTGTTTCCCGACGAGGGGGTGGAGCGTCTGGTGATCTGCACCCGTGACATGGCCGGTGTGGAGCATGGCGCAGAGGATAACGAAATTGTTGCAGAATGTGGTGCTTCTCTTGCTTATACCGCTGTTTTCGCGCAGAAAAGTGGGCTTTCCGGGTTGGAGTTCGCCCACGGGATACCGGGGAGCGCAGGCGGCGCGGTGTGCATGAACGCCGGGGCCTACGGCGGCGAGATGGCGCAGGTGGTGAAAGAGGCGGCGGTGCTGTTCCCCGACGAGGGCATCAAGTATCTGTCGGGGGCGGAGATGGACTTTTCCTACCGTCACAGCCTGCTGACGGCGCATCCGGAGGCGGTGGTGCTCCGTACGGTGTTCCGTTTACAGCGCGGAGACCGGGAGGAGATACGGAAAAAAATGGAAGAGCTGATGGCAAGGAGAAAGGCTTCACAGCCCTTGGAATTCCCCAGCGCAGGCAGCACCTTTAAGCGTCCGGAGGGGCACTTCGCCGCCGCGCTCATCGACCAGTGCGGCTTGAAGGGGCTGACCGTCGGCGGGGCGCAGGTTTCGGAGAAGCACGCGGGCTTTGTTATCAACCGTGGCGGTGCCACCTGCGCCGATGTGACCGGGCTGATGGCGGAAATCCAGCGACGCGTCCGGGAGCAGACCGGCGTGGAATTGGAGCCGGAGGTGCGGGTCATACGGTGAATAATTATTCATAACAGCAGGGGTGATTATGAATATTATTCAATCATACTTGACCGGTTCAAGTGGAACACATACCTGTACAAAGGGGTGACATCCAAGTTGTACAGGAGGTTGTACAAGCGTTGTGCGGACAAGGTATACGGCGGGGAGATACGTACCTGCGGCTGTGCGAGGGGGAGGCGTGGGCGCAGGTATAGCGACAAAGAGGTAATTTAAGTGGAAATACTTATTATTTCGGGACTTTCCGGCGCGGGCAAGAGCCGTGCCGCCGAGTGTCTGGAGGACAGAGGGTATTACATCGTGGACAACCTGCCGGCGGAGATGATGGTGACGTTCGCCAGATTCTGCGCGGCGGCGGGAGGGCGGTATGACCGTCTCGCCTTCGTGTACGACGTGCGCGCCGGGGAGCCGTTCCGGCGGCTGAACGAGGCGGTGGACCAGCTGCGGGCGATGGGACTGCGGTGCCGGCTGCTTTTTTTGGAGGCGGAGACCAAGGTCATCATCAACCGCTACAAGGAGACGCGGCGGAGCCACCCCCTGTGCGGGGACGGCGCGGTTTCCATTGAGGAGGCGGTGAACCGGGAGCGGGTCATGCTGGAGCCGGTGCGCCGGAAGGCGGATTTTGTGCTGGACACGTCCGCCTTTTCCACGGCGAAGCTGCGGAGCACGCTGCTGACGCTGCTGGGCGGCGGAGCGGGCGGAGGGCTGCACGTAACGGTCATGTCCTTCGGGTTCAAAAACGGGCTGCCGCCGGAGGCGGACATGGTGCTGGACGTGCGGTTTTTGCCGAATCCCTACTACGTGGCGGAGCTGAAGTCGCTGACGGGACTTGCCGAGCCGGTGCGGGAGTACGTGATGACATCGGACGCGGCGAAGGACTTCTGGGGAAGGCTGACGCCCATGGTGGACTTCCTGCTGCCGCAGTACCGGCAGGAGGGCAGGACAGAGCTGGTGGTCGCCGTGGGGTGCACCGGCGGGCGGCACCGGTCGGTGGCGGTGGCGCACCGGCTGGCGGCGTATGTGGACGCGCTGGGGTTCCGGGTGACGGAGAGCCATCGGGACATGGGACGGTGATCTGCCGGGACGCCGCGCCTGCGGCGCGGAGGACGGATCGAGAGAAATAAAGCGCGGGAATGGGGAGTTGGGTATGATCTCATTTGCGGGAAAAGTGAAAAGTGAGCTGTGCCGCGTGGGGATCAGCCGGCAGTGCTGCGCCCGTGCCGAGGGGTACGGCATTCTGCTGTACTGCAACACGTTTACGCCGGCGGAGGTGCGGATCATCACCGAGAGCGGAGATCTGGCATCACGGCTGCCGAAGCTGTTTCAGAAGGCGTTCGGCGTGAGGTTCGACAGGCTGCCGGAGGAGCGGGGCGGCAAGGGGAAAATGAGCTTTGGCATTACGGAGCCGGAAAAGCTGGAGAGGATCATCAATCTGCTGGGCTACGATGCGCGGCAGCTGACGGCTCTGCACGTGAATTTCGGGCTGCTGGAGGACGACTGCTGCCGGACGGCGTTCCTGCGGGGAGCGTTCCTGGCGGGGGGAAGCGTCACCGACCCGGAGAAGCGGTATCACCTGGAGCTGGCGACCAGCCACGTGCCCGCCAGCCGGGAGGTACAGGCTCTCATGGAGGAGATGGGGTTCCTGCCGAGAACTGTACGGCGGGGGGCTGCCGCGCTGCTGTATTTCAAGCAGTCGGAGCACATAGAGGACTTTTTGACGAAGATCGGTGCGCCGGCGGCCGCCATGGACATTATGACCGCCAAGGTGGACAAGGAGATACGAAACGGCGCGAATCGCGCCATGAATTGCGACATGGCGAACGTGAACAAGACGCTGGACGCGGCACAGGAGCAGGTGGCCGCCATCGAGAGGCTGCGGCACAGCCCGAGGTGGGAGCGTCTGCCGGAGAGGCTGCGGCAGACGGCGGCACTGCGGTTGGAGTACCCGGAGCTGTCGCTGGTGCAGCTGGCGGAGAAATGCGAGCCGCAGGTGACGAAGTCCTGTATGAATCACAGAATGAGAAAGCTGATGGAGGAGGCCAGGGAGCTATGACCATGAGAGAACGGTGCGAGAGAGCCGTGACGTACAGAAGGAGCGGCGCGAACTGCGCCCAGTCGCTGCTGGCGGCATTTGCGGACGTGCTGGGGATCTCCGAGGAGCAGGCGTTGCGCGTCGGCGCGGGATTGGGCGGCGGCGTGCGGAGCGGGAATATCTGTGGGGCAGTGAACGCGCCGGTGATGATCCTGGGGAGCGCGTTCCCGGAGATGGCGAGAGATAAGGCGAGAGCCGCGGCGGTGACGAAGGAGTTCCAGCGGCGGTTCACGGAGAGGTTCAAGCATCTGAACTGCCGGGAGCTGCTGGCGGAGAAGGAGCTGCAGCCCACGGACACGGCGTTGGAGCTGGCGGCGGGGGATCACTGCGGGATGCTCATTGTCAATGCGGCGGAGATACTCTGCGAGATGATGGGGGAGAAATAAAGGAGAACGGGCATGGGATTTGTGCATCTGCACGTACATACGGAATACAGCCTTTTGGACGGTGCGTGCCGGATACGCGATCTGCCGAAGCTGGTGAAGGAGATGGGGCAGAGTGCCTGCGCCATCACCGACCACGGCGTCATGTACGGCGCGGTGGACTTTTACCGCGCCTGCAAGGCGGAGGGAATCCATCCCATTATCGGGTGCGAGGTGTATGTGGCGCGGCGGACGCGGTTCGACAAGCAGCATGAGTTCGACGCGGAGTCGCGCCATCTGGTGCTGCTGTGCAAGAACGAGACGGGCTACCGGAATCTGTCGTACATGGTGTCACAGGCGTATCTGGAAGGCTTTTACATCAAGCCGCGCATTGACATGGAGCTGCTGCGGCAGCACTCCGAGGGGCTGATCGCGCTGTCGGCGTGTCTGGCGGGGGAGATCCCCAAGCGGCTGTTAAACGGGGATTATAACGGGGCGAAGGAGCACGCGCTGGAGATGCGGGACATCTTCGGCGAGGACTATTATCTGGAATTGCAGGATCACGGCATCGCCGAGCAGACGGAGGTGAACCGGGGGCTGCTGCGGCTGCACAATGAGACGGGCATCCCGCTGGTGTGCACCAACGACGCCCACTACCTGCGGAAAGAGGATGCGGAGAGCCACGACGTGCTGCTGTGCATCCAGACGGGAAAGACCGTGGACGACGAGAACCGGATGCGGTACGAGCCGAGGAATTTCTATCTGCGCTCCACAGAGGAGATGGAGTCGCTGTTCGCCGGGTATCCCGACGCCGCTGCCAACACGGAGAGGATCGCGGAGAAATGCCAGCTGGACTTTACGTTCGGGAAATACCATCTGCCGGAGTTTAAGCTGCCGGAGGGGTACGACTCGCCCACGTATCTGCGGAAGCTGTGCGACGAGGGGTTCGCGGCGCGGTACGGTCAGGCGAAGCCGGAGTACCGCAGGCAGCTGGACTATGAGCTGGACATGATCGAGAAGATGGGGTTCACGGACTACTTCCTCATTGTGTCGGATTTCGTGCGGTACGCCAAGAGCAGGGGGATCCCCGTGGGACCGGGACGCGGCTCCGCCGCAGGCTCCATGGTGTCCTACTGCCTGGACATTACGGACATCGACCCCATGAAGTACGATCTGTACTTTGAACGGTTTTTGAACCCGGAGCGGGTGTCCATGCCGGATATTGATATGGACTTCGGCGACACGCGCCGGGGCGAGGTGGTGGAGTACGTCCGGAGGAAGTACGGCGACGACCACGTGGCGCAGATCGTCACCTTCGGCACCATGGCAGCCCGCGCCGCCATTCGGGACGTGGGACGGGCGTTGAACATGACCTACGCCGAGGTGGACGTGGTGGCAAAGCTGGTTCCGGCGGGGCCGGGGGCGTTGCACATCACGTTGCAGGAGGCGTTGAAGCTCAGCAAGCAGCTGGCGGAGATGTACCGGGACGACAAGCGGGTGAAAAAGCTCATCGACACCGCTATGGCGTTGGAGGGGATGCCCCGCCATGCCTCCACCCACGCCGCAGGCGTGGTCATTACGAAGCGGCCGGTCTACGAATATGTGCCGCTGGCGCGGAACGACGACGCCATGGTGTGCCAGTACGTCATGACCACGCTGGAGGAGCTGGGACTGCTGAAAATGGACTTCCTCGGTCTGCGGAACCTGACGGTGCTGGACGACGCGGTGAAGATGGTGCGGGAGCGAGAGCCGGATTTCGCGCTGGACAGGATACCGGAGGACGACGCGGAGACGTATGACATGATCTCACGCGGGCAGACGGCGGGGGTGTTCCAGATCGAATCCAGCGGCATGACCGGCGTGTGCGTGGGGCTGAAGCCCCAGAGCATTGAGGACATCACCGCCGTGATCGCGCTGTACCGTCCGGGGCCCATGGAGTCTATTCCGCGGTTTATCGCCTGCAAGCACGACCCGAAGCTGGTGACGTACAAGCACCCGAAGCTGATACCCATTCTGTCGGTGACGTATGGGTGCATCGTCTATCAGGAGCAGGTCATCCGCATTTTTCAGGAGCTGGGCGGCTTCTCGCTGGGGCAGGCGGACATGGTGCGCCGCGCCATCAGCAAGAAGAAAGCCAAGGAGATCGAAAAGGAGCGGAAGGCGTTCGTCTACGGCGATGCGGAGCGGGGTATCTCCGGGTGCATCGCCAACGGCATTGACGAGGCGACGGCGCAGGCGATCTATGACGAGATATTCGATTTCGCCAACTACGCCTTTAACAAGGCGCACGCGGTGAGCTATGCGGTGGTGGCGTACCAGACGGCGTATTTCAAGTGCCACTACACAAGGGAATACATGGCGGCTCTGCTGACCAGCGTGCTGGACAACAGCGACAAGGTGGCTGGGTACATCGGCGAGTGCCGGGACTGCGGCATCGCGCTGCTGCCGCCGGACGTGAATCGCTCCAGTGACCGGTTCACCGTGGAGCCGGAGGGCATACGGTTCGGGCTGGTCGCCATTAAGAACATCGGACGGGGGTTCATTCAGTCCGTGGTGCGGGAGAGAGAGAGAGGAGGAGACTTCCGCTCCTTGCAGGATTTCTGTGACCGGATGTACGACTGCGGCGACATGAACAAGCGGGCGGTGGAAAACCTCATCCGGAGCGGTGCCTTCGACAGCATGGGGGCGCGGCGGTCACAGCTGCTGGCGGTGTATGAGAAGATGCTGGACGCCATTGGCAATGTGCGGCGCGTGAACGTGGAGGGGCAGATGGACTTCTTCGGCATGGGCGACAGCAGCAGCGCGCCGGAGGCGGTGGAGCTGCCCAACCTACCGGAGTTTACCGCCGCCGAGCGGATGCACATGGAGCGGGAGGTCACAGGGCTGTATCTCTCCGGGCACCCCATGACGGACTATCGCGCCGCCGCAAGGAACAGCGGCGCGGTGACGCTGAACGAGATATTGGAGGATGTGTCCGCCGAGGAGGGCGCGACGCGGTTCGGAGACGGGCAGAGCGTGACGGTGGCGGGTATCGTCGCCTCCGTCAAGACGCGACCCACCAAGAGCGGGACGCTGATGGCCTATGTGATGCTGGAGGACGAAACGGCCTCCATGGAGCTGCTGTGCTTCAGCAAGGTACTGGATCGCTGCGGCAGCTATCTGTCGGTGAACACGCCGGTGCTGGTGCGGGGACGGCTGAGCCTGCGGGACGAAAAGCCGCCGCAGATCATGCCGGACACCGTGTATCCCATGGACGGCGAGGCAGCACCGCCGGAGGGTGTGAAGAAAAAAGAGGATAGCTCCACCGCCGCCATCTATCTGCGGGTGCGGAGTCTGGACGATCCGGCGTTTGAGCATATCCAGCTGGTCGCCACCATGTTCGAGGGGCAGGTGCCCCTGCGGATACGCATTGCCGACACGGGGAAGCTGTGGGGCGGCTTCTGCCTCGACCATCCGGCGTTCCTAAAGGAGTGCCGGGAATGGCTGGGGGAGGAGAATGTGGTGGTGCGGAAGAAATGAGGAGTTTGCGGAGGGTGCGGCGTACGCCGCACCCTCAGGCTGTCGAAAAAGCCGTCGGCTTTTCTCGACAGCCTGCAATAATGCCGTT
>OHFP01001138.1_pt1 | contig 10339 bp, 10 predicted proteins | sample 1567591 | NCBI WGS metagenome assembly OHFP01 (sample SAMEA3879547, study PRJEB24766) | human gut metagenome | biome: human-associated habitat; feature: feces | place: USA | collected 1985/1987 | reverse complement strand
AGGAATTTCCTGTAATCCGCAATATCCACGAAATCCATTGTCTCCTCAACACATTTGCGTCTCTTCTCTTTGTCCTTTATATAGAGGCCGCAGAAGTAATCAATATTCTCATATACAGTCAGTTCATCGAACACCGCCACATCCTGCATTACAACTCCGATCTCTCTCTTGATATCGTAGCTGTCGGGCTTCATCTCTTTGCCAAATACCTTTATATCGCCCTTGTCAAATGTGAGCAGAGACAGTATACAATTTATAGTTGTCGTTTTGCCGGAGCCGTTTGGTCCAAGGAGTCCAAGTATCTCCCCCGCCTTCACCGTCAAACTGAAATGATCCAGCGCCAGTAGATCTTTATATCGCTTTACCAGATTGGTAACCTCTATTGCATTTTCTGAATTACTCATATATATCCTCCTGTTTTGATATCCTGTTTTTTGCCCCTCATTATCTTATGAGTGTCGTTCATAACATGATAGTCTGCACGCATCAGCATGCTACATTCTTTATTACATGCTCTCATTATATACACCCTTGATCTGTTTTCACAGTGAACAACGTCATCTTCACAATGTGACATTTGTCATATTTCTTTTTCCCTCATATTTATTTATAATAATTATTACACTAGGCTGCACACACTGCCCGGCACGGCTATTCAGACAGCACGATATATACTACAGCATTTTCTACATTATGGAGAATAATTATGAAACATCTCATCAACAAAGGACTCCTGCTGGTCTCAGCATTTGTCATGATATATGCGCATAATACTGCCACGGACACCCGGATCATCATCACACTGCTCCTGTCGCTCATTGCCGGTGCGGTCTATCCGGCACTTGCCGGGATCTCCGCAGTGAACAGAGCTACCACGAATGGCGCCGAGAACCACAGCAGAATATATCCATACATATGCGAGGCACTGGTATGCGCGTATCTTGTATCCGCATTCTGGCTGCACCCAGTCTATATGTTCGTGTCCATAGTCAGCTACGACATGTACAGATACAGACAACGGCTGTCACCAGTCATACTTGTCCTGTTATCCATATACATGTGCGTCAACTATCCTCTGATGTCAGTTCTCCCGCAGATATGCCTCATCGCATTCTCATTTGCTATGAGCGTGTACTGCTGCCGGATAAATCTGCTGAGGGCGGAGCTTCTTGCCATGAGGGACAATACTGCAGAACACGACATGCTGGTTGCACAGAACACACGCCAGTTGCTGGAAAATCAGGACAACATGGTGCTCACCGCCACCCTGTCAGAGCGAAACAGGATTGCCCGGGAGATTCATGACAATGTCGGTCATATGCTCACCAGATCCATACTTCAGACCGGTGCCATCAAAGTTATCAACAAAGACGAGCGTCTTGAGAAGCCCCTGGCACAGCTGCAATCTACGCTGGATACCGCAATGGACAGCATGAGAAAAAGTGTCCACGATCTACACGATGAATCCATAGACCTGCGCACTGCCCTAGATGATGTGATCAACAACGTCAGCGACATGGACATCTACATGGATTACGACATGTCAGATAAGCTTCCAAGAGAGATCAAATACTCATTCATCAACATAGTAAAGGAAGCCATTAACAATACGCTGAAGCACAGCAACGGCGACCATATGGATATCCGCGTGCGGGAACACCCGGCATTTTATCAACTGTATATAACAGACAATGGACAGAACATCCGCTCCGATCCATCCCCGGCACAAGGAAGCGCTTCTGGCGGTATGGGCTTAAATGGTATCCAGGAAAGAGTAAACAAACTTGGAGGCACAATGAAGATATCAACCGACGACGGATTTTCCATATTGATCAATATCATGAAAAGAGATTTTACAGACTGAATTCCAAACAGATATGCAAAATATCCTGATTATAAATAGGAGGAAACCGACAAATGAATGTAGTTATAATAGATGACGACCAACTGGTGGCACTGTCACTTCAGACCATACTCGAAGCCTGCGACGACATACAGGTATCCGCCACGGGAGGCAGTGGAGCTGATGCGATCAGACTGTACGAAGAATATCAACCGGATGTTCTACTCATGGACATCCGCATGGAGAACATAAATGGCCTTGAGGCTTCTGAGACTATCATGGCCTCTCACCCGGATGCCCGCATTCTTCTCCTGACAACATTTTCAGATGACGAATATATAATCAAAGCACTGAGTATCGGGGCAAAGGGATATATACTGAAGCAGAATTTTGAGAGCATCGCACCGGCAGTAAAAGCAGTATACAATGGACAGACTGTATTCGGGGATGAGATAGTTGGAAAACTCCCTGATCTTATTGGACATATGGACACTACCTCATCAGATGTCCAGCCATCGCCATTTGCCGGAATGGAATACGAACTCAGTTCCAAGGAAATGAATATTATCAGACTTGTTGCAGATGGTCTGAATAACAAAGAAATCGCATCAAGCCTGTATCTGAGCGAGGGTACAGTGAGAAACTATATCAGTTCCATCCTTGACAAGCTGCAGCTGAGAGACCGCACACAGCTGGCGTGCTTCTACTACAAAAAGCTAACCAATTGAGCAACAGTCAATACAACAATAAAAAAGCAAGCCGCACGCCATCCTTGAATGACATGCGGCTTGCTTTTTCTGTCTTACTGGGTCGTACCTGGGTGAGGGGTACTCATATACACTACTACTGAAGTGAGGCATCCACACTTACATATTCTGTTGAAATATATCCGATCGAGCCATCGTATAACTGAACTCCCATCCAGCTCTCATCCTGTGATACAACGTCGAACATCTCTCCACTGTTCACTGTAGCTATGATATCTGATTCTGATGACTGCTCTGTATGGACATACACACCATCATATATCACTGATGCTGTTACGCCCGGAAGCACCTCTGAAGGGGTCTCTTCTGTTGTCGCTTCCTCTGTTGTCACTGCCTCGGTAGACGCTGAAGTCACAGACTGTATACTACCTGATGCATTGCTGGCAACTCTGGCCGTATCGTTGGCCGATACTGAACTTCCTGCAGGCACCACTGCGTCGATGGCAAGCTGCACACTGCTGTCTGCCATCATCACTGCCTGACTCTTGTTGATAGTCACACTATCATTCGCATATAATTCATCCGCAAGCGGGTCAGCCTTCTCTCCAAAACTTATGACAGCAAATACACAAAGAGCCATTACAACCACAAGTGCTGTCATCAAAATGTTATGTCTTAAATATTTATAACTGAGAACATTCCTTCTCATGTGATCTACAAATCTTCCAAACTTACTGCGTGATCTAGTCATTAATTTTTCCTCTTTTACCCTTAATCCAAGCTATTTTCTATGTAGTATTTCGTAATCTAATTTTTACAAAGTTACCGCATTTGTTACATTTCTGTTAAATATAATACACTACACATGTGCATGTGTCAACTGATTCTGACAAAAAAATACCAATTTCTAGTGGTTTTACACAACTGTTTGTAACGACATGTTGTGTTTTGTAACATTTAACTTTTCTGCTGAAAAAAGCGCATTTTCGTGGTATCATATGACATCATACAGTCAACAAAAGGAGTACATTATGAGACTTGATAAATTTCTAGTTGAAATGGGGATCGGCAGCCGCAGTCAGGTAAAGCAGTATGTGAAAAAAGGCACTGTCACCGTCAATGGTGCCCCGGTTAAATCCTCAGATGTAAAGATAGATGAGAACAACGATACTATAAAATATAATGGCAGGATTCTGAATTATTCTAGATACAGATATTTTCTCCTGAACAAACCTGCGGGGTGTGTAAGCGCCACCAAAGATAACGTGCATCAGACCGTTATCGATCTGCTAAAAGGAGAAAATACAAAAGACCTGTCACCCGTGGGACGGCTGGATATAGACACAGAAGGACTTCTACTTCTGACAAATGACGGAGCACTGACCCACCATCTTCTGTCTCCTGCACACCACATTCCCAAGACATATTACGCAGAGATTGACGGATATGTAACAGATGATACCATAAACCTTTTCGCCACAGGTGTGGATATCGGAGATGAAAAACCTACACTGCCCGCAGATCTGCGCATATTATCTTCCGACAGCACCGCTGCCAGATCGGAGATCGAACTCATAATAACAGAGGGACGTTTTCACCAGGTCAAGCGAATGTTTGAGGCCGTCGGCATGAAAGTTACTTTTCTGCGAAGAATTGCAATGGGTGAGCTGAAGATAGACGAATCGCTTCCAACAGGTGCCTACAGAAGTCTCTCGGAAGAAGAGGTCAGTCTTCTCCGGTTCGATATGCCACAATAAAAATAGAGAACAGGAAATCCTGTTCTCTATTTTTATTTATGTTACTGACTTCTATTCTGTAATATATTTATCAAGGCCATCTGCTATTCCCTTGGCGATCTTGTTCTGATAATCGTCTGTTACAAGAAGTGCCTCCTCAGATGCTGTAGTCATATAGCCAACTTCCACTATGGTTACCGGAACTGTACTCCAGTTTATTCCGCTCATGGTATCCGTCTCCCATATTCCATCGCTCTTAGCTCCTGTGGAAGCCAGAAGTCCTGATAAAACATCCGTGGCAAGACTCTTGCACTGATCATAGATAGCTGAATTATATGGATTAGATGATGTCTGACATACTGTCATCACACCTGTCGCATTACCGTCTGTCGATCCATTTGTATGGATCTTTATAACTGCATCTGCCTTAAGGTTGTTCGCATATTCTGCTCTCGTCGCATTACTTATATCAACATCATTCGATGTTCTGATCATCTTAACTGTATAGCCTCTGGATGTGAGCTCTGCCTCAAGCTTCTGTGCGATCTGAAGATTCAGCTCATATTCCTTTATTCCTGTTGATACACCTGTGTTGCCAACGGTTGCCTTTACTTTTGTCTCTGTAGCAGCAGGGCCTATCGGCTCGGTCTCTTCATTTGCATTCTGCTGATGTCCGGCATCTATAACTATCATCTTGCCCTCGCCAACATTGGATGTAGTTCCCTGTTCTGTGGATGCATCCGATGAATTCTCTGTTGTCGCCTCAGTCGATGCATCAGACTTATCTCCTCCGCCTACGACCTCAAGGAGCTCTGAGAATATATAGTATTCCCCACCATCTATAGATACCTTGCTCCACTCATCGTTATAACCGATTCTGTCCAGCTCAACATCATTTGCAACTTCCTGATATATCTCTCCATCAGTTGATGGGCTCGTTCTGACATTCACATAGTCAAGAGTCTTTACTTTGTCATTACATATTGTAAAGCCATCCTTGTCCTTCTCCGGCTGTGCCTCAGTGGTTGCTTCCGTAGTCGTCACCGTCACTGCCTCTGTGGTCGCCTCTGTCTCCGTCGGATTGGCTGTGGTAGCATCGTCACCTTTGCTTCCGCATCCGGCAAATGCCAGCATGGAAGCAAGTCCAAAGCAGAGCACTGCATATTTTAAATGTTTCTTCTTCATGAGTATCCTCCGTAAGTGATTATTGAAGTTAAAAATACATCATCTTATTGTAACACAATCGTAATAACTGCACAAGTAAATTGCTCAAATACCTGATTTCACCATACTACATTTCAAATACTGCACCGCAAAGCTTCTCAAGTTGTGCATAATCCTCCGCACTTCCAAGCTCCACCGCTGAATGCATAGCCAGTATCGGTATTCCCATGTCTACAGCTCTGACTGGCAGATAAGATGAAGCTATAGGACCTAGAGTCTGTCCTCCTGCCATACCCGACCTGTTCACCTGACGCTGTATCTTTATATCCTGATTTCTTGAAAGAGCCATGATGACCGCAGATGCCTCACTGTCTGACACGTATCTCTGACTTGCACTTGATTTGAGTGCCACTCCGCGCCCCATGACAATCTGATTTGTCGGATCACTCTTCTCTGAATAATTCGGATGGGTTGCGTGCGCCACATCAAGTGACAGCATGAATGCATCTCTCATAAGGCGTCTTCCTGCTCCAGCCTCAATGTCCAATCCAGCCATGATACGCTTTATTATCTCCGACAGAAGCACCGAATCTGCTCCCTGCTTTGATCTGCTGCCTATCTCCTCATTGTCAAACAATGCTATAACATTTGTATTATTGCCATTTGTCTCTCTGCACATGGTGTCAACAAGCGCTGACACGGAAGTTACATTGTCAAGTCTCGGAGAAGCTATCATATCCTTATCTGCCCCAACTATCTCCATTCCATCCATGTTATACAGGTATAGATCATAATCAAGAATATCGTTCTTCAAAAGCCCAAGGTCATCTGCCACATACTGTAATATATCTTTGTCCTTCACCTTCTGACCATCCAGACCATATACAGGTATGAGCTCCTTCTGCACATTCATTTTCTCCCCGGGTGCATCCTTTCTCAGATGCGGTGCAAGGCTTGGCACTATGCACATGGCACGCTCTGAATCATACAGATACGTCTTCGGCCTGAACGGATCCGTAGTCTGCGCCATGACCTTGCCCGCGATTCCAAGCGGTCTGTCAAACCATGTCTCCTTGATAAGTCCGCCGTACGGCTCTACATTCAGTGTCTGGTAGCCGCTTCTGTTCATATCCGGCTGAGTCTTGATCTTGAGCATAGGAAAATCTGTATGTGCAAGGCCGATATTCAGCCTGCCATACTCAGGCATCTCCCCTGCGGCAAACGCCACCATCATAGATGAGTATGGCTTCACATAATATCTTCCTCCGGCCGTGAGCTCCCAGCGTTCTCCCATATCAAGCTCCATGTAACCGTGATCCTGCAGCATGGCTTCACATTCCTTCACTACATGAAACTGTGTGACACCGGCGTCAAGTAGTCTGCAAAGTGTATCTATCATAATAAATTATCCTCCTTATAATGGTCGGTCGACAAACGCACACATCAGTATACTTTCTTATGTGCATCGTCTGCGTTCTCCACAAAGATTTTAGTACAAATCTTCAGCTTATACAATTCCCTTACTTCTTATTTTAGCTTAATATCCACATCTGATATTCAAGTTTTTTTATCGCAATGTGAATCTTCTCTTGCCCTGTCATTCAAAAGGCTGTATAATCGCCAATAGATACTTTAACGCTTTTATGCGTCAAACTGTTAAAGGAGAACGTAAAATGAATGATTTTTCAATAGGATTTATCGGTCTGGGACTTATCGGAGGATCTATTGCCAAATCCATCCACCGCATTTTCCCTGATTACAGAATAGTCGGCTTTGACAATAATCTATCTACACTCAAGGAAGCTGTCTCCGATGGGACACTGACTGAATATACAGATGATATCCATACCATAGCAGAATGTAACTATATCTTTCTGTGCGCACCGGTCCACTATAATATAGAATACCTGCGCCAGCTCAAGCCATTTCTTACAGACAGCACCATACTGACTGATGTCGGAAGCGTAAAGCTCGACATATACGAAGCAGTCCAGGAGCTTGGGCTTGCCAGGTATTTTGTCGGCGGACACCCTATGGTCGGCTCTGAGAGATCTGGCTACGAGGCGGCCACCGACAGGCTCATAGAGAATGCCTATTACTTCATCACACCTGCAGACGGAGTTCTGCCGGGCAAGACTGAGGAGTTCTCCACATTTATCGGAGATCTGGGCGCAATACCGATCACATACTCACCTGTTGAGCACGACCGTATAACCTCTTACATAAGTCATGTGCCCCACGTCATAGCCGCCTCACTGGTCAACCTTGTCGCAGCGGCAGACAGCCCAGACAATATATTTAAGTCACTGGCAGCCGGTGGTTTCAAAGATATAACCAGGATCGCATCCTCCAATCCAGTGGTATGGGAGCACATTCTTCTGGCAAATCCTGACAATATCGTACACGGGCTTCAGGAATATGTTGAGCTTATAGACAAAATGATTTATCATATTAAACAGCGCGATGCGGCTGGGATAAATGCTTTTTTTGCATCCGCCAGAGATTACAGGGATTCCATTCCTAACAACAGCAGCGGTGTCATAAGAATGCACCATGAACTGTTCGTAGATATCCCTGACGAGGCTGGTGCGCTGGCAAAGGTGACAGCTTTTATCGCAGAGGCAAAGATAAGCCTCAAGAACATCGGAGTCTCCCACAACCGTGAGGATGAGGAAGGGGTTCTCAGACTCTCATTCTACGATGCTGATTCAAGACGGAATGCGCAGGATGTGCTGAAGGCCGCAGGCTATAGAATTTATAACCGATAGGTAAAACATATTACACTAGAATAAAGGAATACTGAGAATTTATGAAGATCAACAGAGTAAAATCACTTAACGGAGAGATAACAATACCGGGGGACAAATCCATCTCCCACCGCTCCATCATGTTCGGCTCAATCGCAGATGGAATAATTTTTAAATGGAGCAGACTGTATATCATCCATGAACTGTTTCAGGCAGATGGGTATAGATATTGATTACGACGGCTGTGTCGTTACTGTACACGGCAAAGGACTGCATGGACTGTCAAAACCTGAAGGCACACTCGATGTCGGCAACAGCGGAACAACCACCAGACTTATATCAGGTATACTTGCCGCTCAGCCATTTGCAAGCAGGCTTATAGGTGATGCTTCTATATGTAAGCGCCCTATGAAGAGAATCATGACGCCTCTCTCCATGATGGGTGCCGACATCACATCCGAACTCGGAAATGACTGTGCACCGCTCCTTATAAACGGAAAGGAACTCCATGGAATACACTACAACTCACCTGTCGCGTCAGCACAGGTAAAGTCATGTGTACTCCTTGCCGGACTCTATGCAGACGGCGAGACAAGCGTCACCGAGCCATATGTGTCAAGAAACCACACTGAACTCATGCTTGGGTCATTTGGCGGCAATATAAAAGCAGAGGGAACTACGGCTACCGTAAAGCCTGTGGATAAGCTTGTTGGACAGAAGATACTTGTACCTGGAGATATATCATCAGCTGCTTACTTCCTTGTTGCAGGACTTATCACTCCGAACTCATGCATCACCATCAAGAATGTTGGAATCAACCCGACCAGAGACGGAATACTTGAAGTAATCAAGGCAATGGGCGGCGATATGGAATACTCCAATGTAGTGAGCGGATGCGGTGAGCCAACCGCTGACATAACAGTCAGGACATCAAGTCTCAAGGGCTGTGTCATTGAGGGTTCCATCATACCAAAGCTCATAGATGAGATCCCTGCCATAGCAGTTCTCGCATGCTTTGCAGACGGTGAGACCATCATCAGGGATGCCCAGGAGCTCAAGGTCAAGGAATCCAACAGAATTGATGTCATGGTAAACGCCCTCTCATCCATGGGTGCAGACATAACTGCAACTGATGACGGCATGATAATACGCGGCGGAAAGCCTCTTCACGGTGCAGTGATCGACAGTCACTTGGACCACAGAATCGCCATGAGCTTTGCCATCGCAGGACTTAACGCTGATGGCGATACTGACATCACCGGAGCCGAGTGTGTGAATATCTCATATCCGGGATTCTATGATGATCTGGGTGGGCTGGAACGTTAAATTTTTCATCAATAGTAAAGGCGTCACTGCTGTTTATGATGCTTCGCATCCTACGATAACAGTGACGCCTTTATTTCACCCAGTGCTCTTGACTTTTACCAGAACCATTTGGACCAGCAAATACAAGAACCATCGGTTTTCTATTTTGCATATTTTATATCTCCATTTGCATATTCAATATATGCTTTTTTATTCTCTTCAAATTCTGCTAAATCGACGCCATTATTTACGTGATTTACTTTATTGATATTAACTTTTTTCGTCCAGCCCTTATCGCATATGTACTCTTTTCCGCCCGGCATTGTAAAAATCAATTGATCTGCGTGTACGTAAATCCATTTTTCAAGCTGATACAGTACTTGAATAATTGGATTCATTCGAGACATACCATTATATTCTACAATCGACTCCGGCCATAAATCTCGTACTTCCACAACAACTGGTATTTTATGCTTTCTACCAAATAATAATGCAAATAATGCAACAAATAAATCTGGAGAAGATGTATAAATCACATCTGGCTTTTCTTTCTTATAAAACCGCTTCATTGCCTTCCAGGTTTTAAATGGAAGATCCATCATATTGATAACTCTGTCCATTCCATTTCCTTTATAATCACGGCTTCTAACAAAGGTATACTCTACACCATCTTCCATCTCTTCTCTATAAAGAGATTTATCCCTGATCATATTAATATCTGTATTATGAATCTTACTGGATGTAAAGATTTTCACCGAATGTCCCTTCTTCTGAAGGTACTTTGAAAAATAATAATGCCTCACCAATCCCCCCATACTCGGTGGAATGGCATAATGA
>OHFP01001135.1_pt1 | contig 10359 bp, 8 predicted proteins | sample 1567591 | NCBI WGS metagenome assembly OHFP01 (sample SAMEA3879547, study PRJEB24766) | human gut metagenome | biome: human-associated habitat; feature: feces | place: USA | collected 1985/1987 | reverse complement strand
TCTGGATGAGAACGGCAACGTGGTGCTGGGCGATGAGATGCTCACCCCGGATTCCAGCCGCTTCTGGCCGCTGGAGGGCTATGAGGCCGGCCACGGTCAGCCCTCTTTCGATAAGCAGTTCGTCCGCAACTGGCTCAAGGCCAATCCCGGCAGCAACTACGATCTGCCTCAGGATGTCATCGACAAGACCATTGCCAAGTACGAGGAGGCTTATGAGCTCCTGACTGGCAAGAAGCTGTAAACACTCTGATCTTCTTTCTCCCCTCTGCTGTATAACGGCAGGGGGGATTTTTTGTGTCAGCAGACCTGCCCGGAGGGACGGCGGGGTGTTCCCCAAGCAAGTGTCCGGAGGGTGGGACCCGACTGCCGCAGGCAGTTGGGCGGGGGATGGAATGCCCCGTATCACTTGCGGGGGAATACCCCGCTGGCCCGACAGTACGCTGTACCAAAAAAATCCCCCCGCCCATGAACAGATGGGGCGAGGGAAAAGCTAAGGGTTGGCAGTGTTACAGGATGCGCACCCGGATAACGGCAGGGATGGCGGCCAGCTTCTCAGCCAGCCTGCCGTCCACGGCACCGGTCGCGTCCAGCATGGTGTAAGCCATGTTCTTTTTGCTCTTGTTCACCATGTTTTCAATGTTCAGGCCCGCTTCGGTGGTCAGGGCGGTGATCTGGCTGATCATGCCGGGCTCGTTCTTGTGGATGATGCAGATGCGCTTGCCGCCTGCACGGGGCTGATGCACTTCGGGCATGTTCACCGAGTGGGTGATGTTGCCGTTCTTGAGGTAATCGCTGATCTCCTGCGCGGCCATTGCGGCACAGTTGTCCTCGGCCTCCGGCGTGGAAGCACCCAGATGCGGGGTGCAGACGATGCCGGGCTTGCCCAGAATGGCCTCAGTGGGGAAGTCGGTCATGTAGCCGGAGACCTTGCCCGTCTCCATGGCCTCCAGCAGGGCTGCGGTGTTCACCAGCTCACCGCGGGCGTAGTTCAGGATCTTCACGCCGTCCTTGCACAGGGCCAGGGTCTGGGCGTTGATGGTATCCTTGGTGGTGGGCAGGTAAGGAACATGGAGGGTGATGTAGTCGCACAGAGGGAGCATGTCGTTCAGGTTCACGCAGTGGTGTACCTGGCTGGAAAGGTTCCAGGCGGCATCAATAGAGATGTAGGGGTCGTAGCCGTAGACCTCCATGCCCAGCTCAATGGCGCAGTTGGCCACCCGGGAACCGATGGCACCCAGACCGATGACACCCAGCGTCTTGCCCTTGATCTCGTTGCCCACAAACTTTTTCTTGCCCTTTTCCACGGTCTTGGCCATGGCGGGGTCGCCGGTCAGGCCCTGGCACCACTGGGCGGCGGCGGCCACATTGCGGCTGCCTGCGATCAGCATCCCAATGACCAGCTCAGCCACGGCGTTGGCGTTGGCACCGGGGGTATTGAACACCACGATGCCCTGCTCCGAGCAGCGATCCAGCGGGATATTGTTCACACCGGCACCAGCACGGGCAATGGCCAGCAGGTTGTCGTTGAAGGTGGTGTTCAGCAGGTCAGCGCTGCGCACCAGAATGCCATCGGGGACATCGGTGTCCACCGAAACATCAAACAGGTTCTTGTTCAGCTTTGCCAGGCCCACCGGGCTGATGGCGTTCAGGGTCTTGATCGTAAACATACTTTCCTATCTCCTATACACAAATCAGGCATTTGCCTTGCGGAATTTCTCCATGAAGTCCACCAGCTTCTCTACGCCTTCGGTGGGCATTGCATTATAAATGGAAGCGCGCATACCGCCCACCAGACGGTGGCCCTTCAGGTTGACAAAACCGGCTTCGGCGGCTTCGGCGCAGAACTTCTTGTCCATGTCGGGGTCGGGGCTGGTAAAGGTGACATTCATCGTGCTGCGGTAGCGGTGCTCCACAGGGTTGTGGAAGAACTCCTGACCGTCCAGATAATCGTACAGGATCTTGGCCTTGGCTTCGTTGATCTTCTGCATGTTTTCCAGACCGCCGATGTCGTTTTCCAGATACTTGAGCACCAGACCGGTCATGTAGATGCACCAGCAGGGGGGCGTGTTGTACATGCTGTCCTTGGCCAGCAGGGTGGTGTAGTTCATCATGGTGGGCACAGTGTCGGCGGCGTGGCCCAGCAGGTCGTCCCGGACAATGGCAATGGCCATGCCGGCGGGGGCTACGTTCTTCTGCACGCCAAAGTAGATGCAGCCGTACTTGCTCACGTCCACAGGTTTGGAGAGGATCATCGAGCTCATGTCTGCCACCAGCGGCACACCCTCCACCTGAGGTACCTCAACGTACTGGGTGCCGAAGATGGTGTTGTTCTGGCAGATGTGGATGTAGCTTGCGTCCTTGTCGTAGTCGATGGCGTTGACATCGGGGATGTAGGTGAAGTTCTTGTCCTTGCTGGAAGCAACGATCTTCACCTCGCCGAACTTGGCGGCCTCCTTGGCAGCCAGGTTCGAGAAATTGCCGGTGACCAGATAATCAGCCTTGCCGGTGGTCATAAAGTTCAGGGGCACCATGGCAAACTGCTGGGTGGCACCGCCCTGGAAGAAACCGACCTTGTAGTTGTCAGGGATGTTCATCACCCGGCGCAGGGTGGCTTCGGTTTCAGTGATAATGGCATCGAACCACTTGCTGCGGTGGCTCATCTCCATCACGCTCTGGCCGGAATCGCCGTATTCCAGCAGCTCTGCCTGTGCCTGACGGAGCACCTTTTCCGGTAACATGCTGGGGCCTGCGCTGAAGTTGTATACTCGTGCCATATGGAACTCTCCCTTTCCTATCCGTACCGCCGCTCTCATCTGCGGCAGGTGTGTGCTTGATTTGTCCGTAGTATACCGGTTCCGGGGGTGCAAAAACAAGAGCCTCTTTGCACAAAGATGGGACTGCTCTGCCTGCCTTGAGCGCACAAAACACACAACTGTCCTTAGACAAAGAACACTTTTTAAGACAAATGTAAAAATATGCTGGTTTTACCGCATGGCCCCTCACTTTTACTGCTTGCCTGTTTGTGCCGGGTGTGGTATAATCGTGCTAAAATAAGACAAATGTAAAAGCAAAAAATTGGAGGTGAAACCGGTGTACGGACTTTCAGACAGACTGAAACCACTCTCTGCCGCCGAGGAGCAGGTGCTGCTGGCGCTCTGGGACTGCCCCGCCCCGGCCACCCGGCGGGATATCAGCGAACAGCTGACCGCCACCGGCTGGGCTCCGGCCACGGTGCTCAACTTTTTGTACCGTCTGGAGGAAAAGGGCTGGGTCAAGGGCGGCAAGGCGGGGAGCCAGAACACCTATCTGCCCACGGTCACCCGCCGGGCCTATTGCGTTGCGGCCATGCGCCAGCGGATGGACACCCTGTTCGGCGGCAGCCTGCCCGAAGCGGTCCGCGCCCTTGCCAGCGAGAGCGGCGCTTCCCAGAGCCAGCTGGAACAGGCCATCCGGGTGCTGGAGGAGCAGCATCAGGAGGCAGAAGAATACGACCTGTACGATCCCTATGGGTGACGGAAAACGAAAAAGCTCCCATTACGGGAGCTTTTTCGTTGCATTCGGTCAGAAGATATGCTAAAGTAAAAGCGAAAACCGCCACCCTGGCCGGTGACGGTTTTCTAGTTAAACCTCAAACCTAAAAGGGCTGACCGCTTGTCGCAGTGCCTTTTCTATTTGTAGTATAGTGATTTTTTCTTGTTTTGTCAAGAGGCGGAAGGATATACGATGGAGTGCAGATTGAAGGTAAAAAAATGCGGCGGCTGTCCGATGCTGGGGCTGGATTATGCCGAGCAGCTCAAACAAAAAGAAGCCGCTGTCCGTAAGCTGGTGGGGAAATACGGCCCGGTGGCTCCCATCCGGGGCGCGGAAAACCCCTGCCATTACCGCAATAAGGTGATCTCTACCTTTGCAGCGGGCCCCGGCGGGAAACTGGTGTCCGGCATCTATGCGGCAGGCACGCATAAAGTGCTGCCTGTGGAAAGCTGCCTGCTGCAGGACGAAGTGCTGGACACCGTGATGCAGGCGGTGCGGGCGGCGGCCAGCACCTGCCGCTACCAGCCTTACAATGAGGACAAGGGCACCGGCCTGCTCCGCCACTGCCTGCTGCGGCGCGGTGTGGTGTCCGGGCAGGTGATGGTGGTATTGGTGACAGCCCAGCCGGTTCTGCCCGGAGCGAAAAACTTTGTCCGCGCCCTGCTGGCCGAAGCCGAAAAACGCCATGTCCCCGTGACCACCGTGGTGCAGAACTACAACCCCCGCCGCACCAGCGTGGTGCTGGGCGAAGAGGAAAAGGTGCTCTACGGCAAGGGATTCATTCTGGATACCCTCTGCGGCAAGACCTATGCCCTGAGCCCCCGGAGCTTCTACCAGATCAACCATGACCAGACCGAGGTGCTGTATGGTCTGGCCGTGGAAGCCGCCCGCCTGACCGGCAAAGAGGTGGTGCTGGATGCCTACTGCGGCATTGGCACCATCGGTCTGACCGCCAGCGGCAGGGCAAAGCAGGTGGTGGGCGTGGAGCTGAACCGGGACGCTGTCCGGGATGCCATTGGCAACGCAAGGCACAACAACGTGAAAAACGCCCGCTTCTTTGCCGCCGATGCCACCCAGTGGATCACAGAAGCGGCGGCCGCCGGGCAGAGAGCAGATGTCATTTTCATGGACCCGCCCCGCGAAGGCTCCACCCCCCAGTTCATCGAGAGCGTGGCCCGCATGGCCCCCAAACGGGTGGTCTATGTCAGCTGCAATCCTGAGACCATGGCCCGTGATCTTGCCCTCCTGACCGCCAAAGGCTACCGCGCCGAGGGCTTTACCCCTGTTGATCTCTTCCCCCAGACCGCCCATTGTGAGGTGGTCGGCGCGCTGACCAGATCACAGAAGTCCAAAGGGTGAAACAAGCCACAATGAATGGATATTTTTATGTATTAACGGCCATTGACCTTTTTGTGCTGAGCTTCATGTGCATCCTCACAAAGCTCAGCGAGTCCCTGAACAAAAAGCAGAAGCAGGGATTTTTCTTTGCCTTTGCGCTGATCGCGGTGATCTCGGTGCTGGAGGTGGTGACACTGGCGGTGGATGGCACCCCGGCGGGCTACCGCTGGTTGAACATCCTGTCCAACTATCTGGGGTTCGGCCTGTCCCCGGGAGTGTGTCTCTGCCTTGTGTATGTCATGGACCGGAAGAAGAGGATGAACCGCTGGTTCAGGGCGGCGGTGTGCTGCGAGGCGTGCTACCTGCTGTTCCTTGCGCTGTCCACCCCCGCCGGGCTGGTGTTCTCCGTCAGCGCCGACAACGTTTATTCCCGCGGGCAATACTTCTATATTTATATCATCATGTACTTTGCGGCCATCGTGTATCTTTCGGTGTCCACCTTCGTCACGGCGCGGGAATTTCAGAACCGCAGCCGGGCGCTGATCTACCCTCTGATGATCTTTCTGCTCATTGAGACCATCATTCAGGTGACACTGCCGGAGCTTCACGTTACATGGCTGTGCGTTACCCTGTTGTCGGTGCTGTACTTTATCTACTGCAGCGAGATGTGGAACCAATTGGATGCCCTTACCGGGCTGCTGAATCAGAACAGCTATCTGAACCGCACTGCTGAGATGCGCCGCCGCGGCGGGGTGCTGGTGGTGTTCGATGTGGACGACTTCAAGCAGATCAACGACCGCTACGGCCACCTGCAGGGAGATATCTGCCTGGCCGAGATCGGCCGCTGCATCAAAAAAGCCTATGCCCACAGCGGCTACTGCTACCGCACCGGCGGCGACGAGTTTTGTGTGCTGATGGAAAACGCAGACCGGGAGGCCCAGTGCGCGCAGGAGTTTGTACGCCAGCTGGAACAGCGGCGAAAAGCCGTGGACTTTCTGCCCACGGTGTCCTTTGGTTCAGCTCCCTTTTTGGGGGAGGACGTGCTGGCTGTGAAGAACCGGGCCGACCGGGAGATGTACCGCTACAAAAAGGCTCGGAAGCCCGATGCCGCTCATTGTTCTCCGAATCATTACCTCCTATGAAAAGGGACTGCTGCACTGGGATCTCCCCCTGTGCGGCAGTCCCTTTCCTTGTTCTGGCAGGGCACGGTGCGCAATGGCGTGATTTGAACTGGCTTTTTTGCATTTCCTGTACTATAATAAAGAACTGTGAAGTTTACACCCGCTATCACTGGGAAAGGAGAATCCCCCCTTGAATAAAATGCTTACCCACCTGAACGGCTACAAGCGCGAGGCTGTGCTTGCACCGCTGTTCAAGATGCTGGAAGCCACGTTCGACCTGTTTGTGCCGCTGGTCATGGCAGACATCGTCAACGTGGGCATTGCAGCACATGATTTCCAATATATCCTTGTGCGGTGCGGCATCCTGCTGCTGCTGGCCGTTGTGGGCCTTGCCTGCAGCCTGACGGCCCAGTATTTCTCGGCCAAGGCGGCGGTGGGCTATTCCACCTCCCTGCGCCATGCCCTGTTTGAGCACATCCAGAGGCTTGGCTTTACCGAGATGGATACCATGGGCACCAGCACCCTCATCACCCGCATGACCAGTGACATCAATCAGGTGCAGAGCGGTCTGAACCTCTTCCTGCGCCTGTTCCTGCGCAGCCCGTTCGTGGTGGTTGGTGCCATGGTCATGGCGTTCACCGTGAATGTGCGGGCCGCCTGGATCTTTGTGGTCGCCATCCCGCTGCTGAGCGTGGTGGTGTTCGGGGTCATGGTCATCACCAACCCGCTGTACAAAACGGCCCAGGCCCGGCTGGACCGTGTGCTGGGCCTGACCCGCGAGAACCTGACCGGTGTGCGCGTGGTCCGCGCCTTTGATAAGGAGCAGAGCGAGATCGACCGCTTTGAGTCGGCCAACGACCTGCTGACCCGGATGCAGCTCCATGTGGGCCACATCTCCTCCCTGATGAGCCCGCTGACCTACGTCATCATCAATCTGGCCATCGTGGCTCTGCTCTATGTGGGCAGCATCGAGATCAATGTGGGCGGCATGGCCTCCGGCGATGTGATCGCGCTGGTGAACTACATGAACCAGATCCTGGTGGAGCTGGTCAAACTGGCAAACCTCATCGTGCAGGTGAGCAAGGCGCTGGCCTGTGCCGGCCGTGTGCAGGCTGTGCTGGACACCGAGCCCGGCATGGAGTTCCCCGCGGCCCTTAAGGGCGAGGCATCTGCGGATAAGGCCGGGGATGCTGTGCGGTTCGACCATGTCAGCCTGACCTACGCCGGTGCCGGTGCCCCCAGCCTGACCGATATCAGTTTTACCGCAAAGCGCGGCCAGACCATTGGTGTCATCGGCGGCACGGGCAGCGGCAAATCCAGCCTCATCAACCTGATCCCCCGCTTTTATGATGCCACGGAGGGCACCGTGGAGATCCTGGGCCGCCCGGCACAGGAGTACCCCCGCGCGGCTCTGCGCGGCAGTGTGGCGGTCGTGATGCAGAAAGCCCAGCTGTTTGGCGGCACCATCCGCTCCAACCTGCTGTGGGGCAACAAGAACGCGGCGGACGCTGACCTGTGGGCCGCACTGGAGACTGCGCAGGCTGCGGATTTTGTCAGGGCAAAGCCCCTTGGGCTGGACGAGCCTGTGGAGCAGGGCGGCCGGAACCTGTCCGGCGGCCAGAAGCAGCGCCTGACCATTGCCCGTGCGCTGGTGGGCAAGCCCGAGATCCTGATCCTGGACGACAGCGCCAGCGCACTGGACTACGCCACCGATGCGGCCCTGCGCAAGGCGCTGGCCGCTCTGCCCGGTGACCTGACCGTGTTCATCGTGAGCCAGCGTGCCGCCAGCCTGCAGCACGCCGACCAGATCATCGTGCTGGATGATGGCAGGATGGTGGGTCTGGGCAGGCACGCCGACCTGCTGAAGACCTGCCCCGTTTACGAGGAGATCTACGCCAGCCAGTTCAAGAAAGGGGATGCGCAGAAATGAGTGCAAAAGCAAAGAGTAAGCTGACCCCGGAACAGCGCAACGCAACGCTTCGGCGGGTGCTGGAAAAGATCCGCCCCTACGGCTTTTTTGTGGTGTGCAGCCTGATCGTGGCCGCTGTGAGCGTGGCTGCCCAGCTGTATATCCCCATCCTCTGCGGCAGCGCCATTGATATGATGCTGGGCAAGGGGAATGTGGACTTCAACGGTGTTCTGCGCATCGTGGTGGAGATCGTGATCGTGGCCGTAGTGGCTGCATTTGCCCAGTGGCTGCTGAGTGTCTGCAACAACCGCATCACCTTCTCGGTCAGCCGGGACCTGCGCAACGCCGCGCTCCGTAAGATCCAGACCCTGCCGCTCTCTTATCTGGACAGCCACCCCTCCGGCGATATCGTCAGCCGCATGGTCGCCGATGTGGACACCTTTGCGGACGGCCTGCTCATGGGCTTTACCCAGCTGTTCAGCGGCGTGCTGACCATCCTTGGCACCCTGCTGTTTATGCTCAGTGAGAATGTGCCCATCACGCTGGTGGTGGTCTGCATCACCCCGCTGAGTCTGGTGGTGGCAAGCTTCCTTGCCAAGCGCAGCTACAAGTATTTCCAGGGCCAGAGCACCGTGCGCGGTGAGCAGACCGCCCTGGTCAACGAGATGATCGAGGGCCAGAAGGTCGTGCAGGCCTTTGGCCATGAGGCCGAAAGCCTTGCCGCCTTTGATGAGGTGAATGGCCGCCTGCAGAGCGTGAGCCTGAAGGCCATCTTCTTCTCCAGCATGACCAACCCCGCCACCCGCTTTGTGAACAACATCGTGTACGCAGGCGTGGGTCTTGTGGGTGCGCTGTACGCCGTGCGCGGCGGCATCACCATCGGTCAGCTGAGCGTGTTCCTGAACTACGCCAACCAGTACACCAAGCCCTTCAACGAGATTAGCGGCGTGGTGACCGAGCTGCAGAACGCGCTGGCCTGCGCCGCGCGGGTCTTCGAGCTCATCGACGAGCCGGCGGAGATCCCCGACGCGCCCGATGCCAGGGTGCTGACCGACGCCACCGGCAGCGTGCAGCTGACGAACGTCGCCTTCTCCTACACGCCGGAGCAGCGGCTCATCGAGGATCTGGACCTCACGGTCCGGCCCGGCGAGCGCGTAGCCATCGTCGGCCCGACGGGCTGCGGCAAGACGACGCTCATCAACCTCCTCATGCGCTTCTACGACGTGAAGGACGGCTCCATCGCCGTGGACGGCAGCGACATCCGCACCGTGACGCGGCAGAGCCTGCGCCATCAGTACGGCATGGTCCTGCAGGACACCTGGCTCAAATCCGGCACCGTGCGGGAAAATATCCGCCTGGCCAAGCCCGATGCGGCCGACGAAGAGGTCGAGGCGGCGGCCAAAAAGGCGCACGCCGATTCGTTTATCCGCCGCCTGCCGAACGGCTACGATACGATGCTCTCCGACACGGGCGGGGCGCTGTCCGCGGGGCAGCGGCAGCTGCTGTGCATCGCGCGCGTGATGCTCTGCCTGCCGCCGATGCTGATCCTTGACGAGGCCACGAGCTCCATCGATACCCGGACCGAGGTCAAGATCCAGCAGGCCTTCGACGAGATGATGCAGGGTCGGACGAGCTTCGTCGTGGCCCACCGCCTCTCGACCATCCGCGAAGCGGACGTCATCCTCGTCATGCGGGACGGCCACATCGTCGAGCAGGGCAAACACGATGAGCTGCTCGCGAGAGACGGCTTCTACGCCAAGCTGTACAACAGCCAGTTCGAGGGTGTGGAGACCTGAGCCAAAGCCCCATAAAACCACAAAAATCCCGTCTGAAGCAGTTCAGACGGGATTTTTTCGTGTTTGTCAAGGGCTGCCCGCACAGAGCATGTGCGGCAGGGCCTTTTCTCCAATGATATTTTATGTTATACTGAGTGTGCCGCTTCACGGCGGCAAAGGTGCTGTCTGCATAGACGGTGGTCATGCTTCCTGCCCGTTATCGCTGCTCTTTCTACATAGAACGAAGCAGAGGTTCCGGGAGTGGAACTTTTTTGCAAAATGAAACTTCCCGGAGCCTTGAAGGCGAAGGGAGGGATATCGAATGAATCTGCTGGAGACTCTCGCGTTGCTCACGTTCATTCTCGCGTTGTTGAGCTTGATCGTGGATGTGATCCGTCTGACCGTTGAGGTCGTGGACAAGTTTTACCAGAAGAAACACGATGATAACAAAAAAGATTGACCGCCTCAAGTGTCCAAGCTCAAGCGGTCAATCTTTTTGACTGAACGGGCAAGGAGCTGACCATTGCGGACAGCGCCTTTTCTATTTGTAGTATAGTGATTTTTTATTCTTTTGTCAAGGGAACAGCTGCCTTTCTGACAGGTAAGGTGTGTTCTGTTTTCTTTTCCGGGCACAGTGCATACGATCACGCTTTGTATTTCCTTGCGTTTATTTTGCGTTTTTCCC
>OHFP01001128.1_pt1 | contig 10416 bp, 10 predicted proteins | sample 1567591 | NCBI WGS metagenome assembly OHFP01 (sample SAMEA3879547, study PRJEB24766) | human gut metagenome | biome: human-associated habitat; feature: feces | place: USA | collected 1985/1987 | reverse complement strand
CCTGCCTGCCTGCCAGGCGATTGCAGCGGCCTGCCCCAAGCCGTGCACCGTGGTCGGCGGCGGCGCGACCCGCGCCGACAGTGTGTGCAACGGTCTGCGCGCGGCAAAAGGGCAGCTGGTGGCGATCCATGATGCCGCCCGCCCCTTTGTGAGCGAGCAGGTTATTACCGATGCTTTAGCGGAAGCCGAGGCCATGGGGGCCGCTGCCCCGGCGGTTGCGGAGGAAGCTGTTGCCATCCTGCAGCAGCGCGGTGTGCTGGGCGCAGAAAAGGCCGACTACAAGGACGGCCGCCGCCACATCCGCTTCAAGGAGCTTTCCGCAGAGGAAAAGGCAGCACTGGTCAAGGAGCAGCCCGCCTACGGCCGCGTGATCTGCCGCTGCGAGACCATCACCGAGGGCGAGATCCTAGACGCCCTGCACACCGAGATCCCGGCCACCACCATCGACGGCGTCAAGCGCCGCTGCGGTGCCGGCATGGGCCGCTGTCAGGGCGGCTTCTGCGGGCCCCGGGTGCTGGAGCTCATCAGCCGGACGCGGGGCATCGACCCGCTGGACGTCCTGCAGGACAAGGCAGGCAGCAACGTCTTACTGTGCGAAACCAAGCAGGAGGGAACCAACCATGATTGATCTGGTCATCGTCGGCGGCGGCCCTGCAGGCCTTGCCGCAGCCTACAGCGCATGGCAGCACGGCCTGCGCGATATTTTGATCTTGGAGCGGGACAACGAACTGGGCGGCATCCTGAACCAGTGCATCCACAATGGCTTTGGTCTGCACCGCTTTGGCGAGCAGCTCACCGGCCCGGAGTACGCCGGACGCTTTATTGAGATGCTCAAGAACACCGGCGTGAAGGTGCAGCTGGACACCATGGTGCTGGAAGTGACCCCGGACAAAAAGGTGCACTGCGTCTCCAAGGAGTACGGCTACCAGATCATCGAAGCCAAGAGCATCGTACTGGGCATGGGCTGCCGCGAGCGCACCCGCGGTGCCATCGGCATCCCGGGCACCCGCCCGGCCGGCATCTACACCGCCGGTGCCGCCCAGCGCTATGTCAACATGGAGGGCTATCTGGTAGGCAAGCGGGTGCTCATCCTCGGCAGCGGCGACATCGGCCTGATCATGGCCCGCCGCATGACGCTGGAAGGGGCCAAAGTGCTGGCCTGCGTGGAGGTCATGCCGTATTCCGGCGGCCTGACCCGCAACATCGTGCAGTGCCTGAACGACTACGATATTCCGCTTTTGTTCAATCATACGGTAACTCGCCTTGTCGGCAAGAACAGGCTGGAAGGATTGTACTACGCCGAGGTCGACGAAAACCGCCGCGTGAAACCCGAGACCGAACAGTTTATCGAGTGCGACACGCTTTTGCTCTCCGTAGGGCTTATCCCCGAAAACGACCTTGTAAAAGAACTGCCCATCGAAATGAGCACGGTAACGTCGGGCGCGGTCGTTGACGAATATCGCCAGACGACGCTTTCGGGCGTATTCAGCGCGGGCAACGTCCTGCATGTGCACGACCTTGTCGATAACGTTTCGGCGGAAGGCATTATTGCCGGCAGAAGTGCGGCTTTATATGCACAGAACAGGCTTGTAAACGGCGAAAGCGTGCAGGTTAAAGCAATCGACGGCGTGAGATACGTACTTCCGTCAAGGGTGTATAAGGGCGATGGTTTCGTCACGATTTACTTCCGCGTCGGCGCAGAATACAGAAACGTCTTCCTTGAAGTTTTAAGCGGCGATACCGTCGTCGTGTCCAAAAAATGCCAGATTCTCGCACCCGGCGAAATGGGTACGGTTATGGTTGATAAATCCAAAATTTGCGGCGATATTACCGTAAGAGTGAGGCGCGTATGAAAACAATTTGCATAATGTGTCCGATGGGCTGCCCGTTGGATATCAATAAGGTCGGCGACAAAATCGTCGTTACGGGGAACACCTGCAAGCGCGGCGAAATCTATGGCACGCAGGAATTCACCGCGCCGAAACGCGTCGTTACAAGCCTTGTCAGGCTGACTTCGGGCGGCGTTGTTTCCGTCAAAACCGACGGGCTTGTGCTGAAAACGCTTATTCCCGAAGTGCTTTCGGAAATCGGAAAACTCAGGTTGTCCGCACCGCTTAAAATCGGCGACGTCGCAAAAGAAAACGTCGCGGGCAGCGGCGTAAACCTTGTCGTTACCGAAGATATTAAATAAAAGAAAATGAAACGTCTTGTCAACAAAAGACCGATATGTTTTGCCGCGCTTTTTATGGGAATCGGGATTTTTTTGACGGGAATGTATGAAGACGCCGTGTGGGCAAGGGTTTTATTCCTTGCGGCGGCGTTGATTTTTGCGGGCTTCGTCTTGATTTTCAAAAAGGCGAGGCTTTTGTATATCCCGATAATTTTCGCGCTGGGCGTATTACTGCTTTCGGGCGTCATCGACGTTTATAAAAGCACGGCGGTAACTTCCGAAAAGGCGGAAATCACGGGGACGATATCGACGGAAATTGCGTCCAAAAACGAACATTCGTATTATTTCAAAATCGATGACGTAACGATCGACGGGGAAGAAACGGGAAAACAGGCGTTTGTCGTGTCTGGCTTTTTGCCAAACGCGCGTGCGGGCGATAAGGTGAAAATCGTCGGCGACGTCAGCACGTACGATATGGGTTTTCGCGATTTTACGAGTTACGGCGCGCGAGGCACGAAATTTTACGTTAAGTCAAGGAAAATCGAAAACGTCGGGCAGGGCGTTTTGTCATTTGACAAGCGTGTGCTGATAAAATATAAGCGACTTTTGTACGACAACTGCGACGATATGACGTCGGACACCGCACTTGCGCTTTTGTTCGGCGACAGGTTTGCGATTGACAGTCAGTATTCGCACAACGTCAAAGACGCCGGCATTTTACATATTTTCGCCGTGTCCGGTCTGCACGTCGGTATGCTTGCCGCGGTGACGGCGTTCCTTGCAAGGAAACTGAAAAAGAAAAAGGCGTTGTACCTTCTTATCGTGGAGATACCGCTTATCCTATACGGGTGGATTTGCGGGTTCGGCGCAAGCGTTTTGCGCGCAATCGTAATGTCGACGGTATTCATCGTGTCGGGGCTTACGGGGCGACAGCGCGACAGTCTGAACTCGTTGTCGCTTGCAGCAATTATTGTCCTTATACTGAACCCGACCGATATGTTCACAAAAGGTTTCCATTTAAGTTTTGCCGCGCTTTTGGGGCTTATCGTCATTGTGCCGCGGCTCACGCGAAAGGAGGTTTCCGGCGTAAAGAAGAAGGTCAGGGATATATGCGCGACAAGCGTCGGCGTAAACGTTATGCTGTTGCCGTATATGGTCGGATTTTTCGGCGAGGTGCAAACGCTGTTTGTTATTTCCAACCTTATCATATTGCCGATTCTGCCGTTTATATATACAATTTCGCTGGTAATAAGCCTGTTTGTGATGATATTACCGTCGTGCGCCGTGATTCTCAACGCGCTTTCCGTGGTGCTGTTCCCGATAAGATTCGTGGCGCAGGCAATCGGTTCGCTTCCGATATCGAGCGTCCCCGTTCAGGCAGTCGATATGTTCGGACTTGCATATCTTCTGACGATATTCATTATGTCCCGATACGTGTTTTTGCCGCGCATAAAAAAGATGGCATTGTCGCTTGTCGTATGCGCCGTGTGCGTCGCGATGATACCCGTAATCCCTTTACTTTGATTAAAAATAATGGTATATTGAATTTATGATTAACGTTTCGGATCTTAAAAAAAGATTGTCCGTCGAGATTTTGCCCGTGTACTTTCTGAAAGGGCAGGACGCTTACGTCAAAGAACTTGCGATCGGCGTTTTGAAGGGGCTTCTCGACAAGGATTTTTTGGATATGAACCTCACCGTCTTTGAGGATTCGTCGGATATGGAGGCAGTCGTGCAAACGCTCAATACCGTGCCAGTTTTCGACGAAAGACGGCTTGTCGTCGTGAAGTCAACGGAAGGGCTTGACGACGCAGGGCGTGCCAAACTCGAAGCGTATCTCAACAATCCGTCGGGGTTTTCCGTGCTTGCGTTTTCGGACGACGCGATCGCTCGCGACGATTTTTCCAAAAAAGCGAGCCCCGTTTTTAAGTTATACGGAAAAGGCGAGGTCGTCGACGTCAGCGGCGCGGACGAAATGCAATATCCTCGCATTGTCGAAAACGAAGTCGGCAAAAGAAACTGCACGATCGAAAACGCGGCGATAAGCATGCTTTCGACGTACACCGCCCGCGATATGACAAGAACGATGAACGAGGTCAATAAGCTTTGCGCCTTTAAAGACGGCGGAAAAATCACGAAAGACGACGTGGAAAACCTTGTCGCTGCCGATACCGAATACAAGACGTACGCGCTTGCCGACGCATTGTCGCGCGGCGATAACGACAGGGCTTTGGACGTTCTGAAAACGCTTTTGTCCGACGGCGAAAGTCCGTCGTCGATACTTGCGTCGATGACGGCGCAGTACAGGAGAATGTTTGAGGCAAGGATAAGCAGTCTTTCGCAGGACGACCTTGCAAAGGCTCTTTCGGTGCGCCCCGGCGCGATAAGCATCGCAAAAAACGTCGCCGCAAGGTACACACCGATGGAACTTAAAAAGTACGTCGATACCTTGCACAACCTTGAATACGCCTTTAAGTCGGGCGAAAAGGAAGAAGCACAGGTGTTGCACGAAGCGTTTGCCGTTCTTCTCAAAAAGCGCACTTAACGCACAAAATTTTAATGCTTAAACAACTGTATTTGTCAGGATACCGCCAAATCAGCGGTATTTTTTTGCAGTGAAACACTGCGTCCGACTTATAAATTTTGCAAAACAAAATATAGACAATTTGTTGTATATTTGTAAATTATATGATATACTATCCTAAATTTATTGAAATCGAATACATTTTCATAGAGGGAATCTCATGGATAAGATTTACGCTTATTTCAAAAACATAAGTTTACTTGCAATCGTTGACATCGCGACGTGTCTCTTTTTGCTGGTGCTTGCGTTTATGTTCTTTTACCATAAGCGCAGTTTACGCGTGTTTTTGACGCTCATAGGCGCGATTGCCGCAAAAGTAGTCATCGACGCGCTGGGCGTATTCCTCGGTAACAACGCGTTTGCGCTTTGCAGCGAAGTGCTCAGGTATTTCTTATTGTTTCTGCTTGTTGCGGTTGTCGTCGTGTACCAGTCGGATCTCAGAAGTATTTTCCAGCGCATCGCAACGCCGCACGGCATCGACTTGTTCCAGGAAGGCTTCGGCTCCGACGACGATCTGCACGCCGCCACGGACGAACTTTTGTCGGCACTTCAAACGATGGCGAAACAAAACACGGGCGCAATCATTATCATCACCCCGACCACTATGGATAGCAATATTCTGGAAACAGGTACGGAACTTAACGCAAAAATTTCCGCGCCCCTTCTCGTCAGCATATTCAACACGAAAGCACCCTTGCACGACGGCGCGGTTATCGTGAAAGGTAACAAGATTCTGTCAGCGGGTTGTTTTCTGCCTCTTACGCAGGAAGCGGGCGTCGCAAAAGAACTCGGCACGCGTCATCGCGCCGCGCTCGGTATCACGGAAGAAAGCAACGTTATGGCAATCGTCGTGTCGGAAGAAACGGGTATCATTTCCGTTGCGAAGGGCGGACAGCTGCAACGTTACATGACCATCGACAAACTGAAAGAAAAGATCGAGACGATTTACGGCATATCTCCGCTTGCCATCGAGGCCAAAGCCGACGTTGCGGACAAAAAGAAAAGGAAAAGGTTTTTTAACAAGTGAAAACGGTAAAAGTCGAAAATATATTGTTGCCGAAAGACGGCGTCGATTTTGAAAAATGGGCGGTCGTCGCCTGCGATCAATTCACGTCGCAGCCCGAATACTGGGAGAAACTCGCCGCATATGTTGGCAACGCACCCAGCACGCTCAATCTGATTTTCCCCGAAGTTTATCTTTCGGACAACCGCGAAAACCGCATAAAGAAAATCAACGAAAATATGTATAAGTACCTGGACGAAAACGTCTTTAAGGAAATCAAAGACAGTTTCGTTCTGGTGGAAAGGGATACGCCGTACGAAAAGGGCAGGCTCGGTCTTATGATGGCGGTCGACCTTGAAGAATACGACTACACCCCGTTTGCGCCCGTGGCGATCCGCGCGACTGAAGGCACCGTTCTGGAACGTATTCCGCCCCGCGTCGAGATTCGTCGACACGCCCCGCTGGAACTCCCGCATATTATGTTATTGATCGATGACAGGGAACACACGGTGATCGAGCCGCTTTACGAAAACCGCGAAAAGCTGGAGCTTTTGTACGACACAAACCTTAATATGAACGGCGGACACGTCAGAGGCTGGCGCGTTCCCGATACCGCCGCCGTGCTTGAAAAACTTTACGCGCTCACGTCGGACGAAGTACAAATCAAAAACTACGGCAAGGTTACCAACTTCCTGTTTGCCGTCGGCGACGGAAACCACTCACTCGCAACCGCCAAAGCGCACTGGGACGAGGTGAAGGTCGGGCTTTCGGGCGCGGACAAAGAAACGCACCCCGCGCGTTACGCGCTTGTCGAGGTTGAAAACCTTATGAGCCCCGCGCTCAAATTCGAACCTATTCACCGCGTTGTGTTCGGCGCGGACGAAAGTTTTGTGAAAGAACTGTCGGCAAAGACCGCGGGCGGACGTAAAATCAAGGCGTTCACGAAAGACAAATCGTTCACGCTTTCCGCACCCGACGACAGCATCGACGCAATCAAGGAAATTCAGGATTTCATCGACGAATACGTGAAATCGCACGAGGGCGTCGAAGTCGACTACATACACGGCGAAAACTATCTCGAAGACGTCGTGAAAGAACGCGGCGGCGTCGGCATAATCATGCCTGCCCCCGAAAAAACAAATCTCTTCGACTTCATCATAAGACGCGGCATTATGCCAAGGAAGTCTTTCTCGATGGGCGAGGCGGAAGAAAAACGGTATTATTTCGAGGCAAAGAAAATCAAAAGGTAGGTATTTATGAAGGATATAAAAGTTTGCAAGTTCGGGGGAACGTCAATGGCAACGCGGGAAAGCATAAACCGTGTCATCGACATAGTTTCCGCCGATGACAGACGCAAATTTGTTATTGTATCCGCGCCCGGCAAAAGGAATAAATGCGATATAAAGGTCACCGACCAACTTTATAAAATCGTCGAAGAACAAAAAACCACCGGCAATTTCAAAGAATCTTTCGACGCGCTCAAAGAGCGTTTCGTGTCCCTTACCAAGGAACTCGGCGTCGATTTTGACATTATTTCGGAACTTGACAATCTGGAAAAGGCAATCGCAAACGGCGCGACGGCAAGTTATGCTGCCTCCCGCGGAGAGTACCTTTCGGCAAAACTTCTTTCGGCAAAAACGGGCTGGACGTTTATCGACGCAAAAGATATCGTGCGCTTCAACGACTGCGGCGTGTTCGATCCCGAATACACCAATGACACGGCGAAAGCGCTTTTGCAGAACGTCAAAGGCAGGGCGGTTATCCCCGGATTCTACGGCGCAAGCGACTGCGGCGATATTTTCACGTTTTCAAGGGGCGGCTCGGACATCACGGGCGCAATCGTCGCGCGCGCGACCGACGCAATCGTATACGAAAACTGGACGGACGTCGACGGCTTTCTAACCGCTGATCCGAACATTGTCGAAAATCCCAAACAAATCAACGTGCTGACGTATGCAGAACTGCGCGAACTTTCCTATATGGGCGCGAACGTTTTGCATCCGGAATCGACTTTCCCGCTTCGTTTCACGAAAGCGCCGATTAACATTCGCAATACTTTCCACCCCGACCACGACGGCACGATGATCGTGTCGGCATACGACTCTACGCACGAAAGGCGCATCGTTACGGGCATTGCCGGACACAAAGGCTTCACGTCGATCAACATCACAAAGTCGATGATGAACAGCGAACTGGGTTTTGGCAGGCGCGTATTGTCGGTGCTCGAATACGCGGGCGTACGTTTTGAACATATCCCGTCGGGAATCGACACGCTGTCCGTTTTCGTTGCGGACAATGAGATTGTCGGAAAAATGGAAAAAATTATTTCAAGAATCCGCGAGGCGGTAAACCCCGATACGATTGAAATCCACAGCGGAATGTCGCTGATCGCAACCGTCGGTCAGGGAATGAGCGACCGCACCGGTACCGCCGCAAGACTGTTCACCGCGCTTGCAAAATCCGGCGTGAATATCCGTATGATCGATCAGGGCAGCAGCGAAATCAACATAATCGTCGGTGTGGAGTCGTCGGACTACGAAAGGGCGATTAACGCGATTTACGAGGAGTTTTTCAACTGAAATTACAAAATAAGATTTATCGAATTCGGCGCGATTTTCGCGTCGAAGTTTTTATTTTCGAAAAGTTCCCCGTCAATGTCGATAAGGGGTTGATTCGTTTCGATAACGACGTGTTTTCCTGAAAAATGTTTTACGATTTTTCCGTCGATGAAGCCTTTTCCCGACGGCAGTTTCGAAAGAGCGATAAGGGTTGAAACGGGGTTGCGTTTTTCAACGACGATGACGTCCAGAAGACCGTCGTCGGTTTTTGCGGGGGAGCAAAAATGCATGCCGCCGGCAAGCACCGCGCCGTTAAGTACGGCGGCAACAATGCCTGTCGTTTTAATTTCGTTCCCGTCGATATTTATGCAAAAATCATACTTTATACCCTTAAAAATGCACAATAAAATCTTTTTAAGGTAACTTGACGAAGTTTTCTTTTTTGACGCGTTGACCATGTTCACAACGTCCACGTCGATGCCGCGACATGCAAAACAAATCTCGTACGTGCCGTCGATTTCGATGGCGTCGACGGGTTTTGCGGTGCCCGACAAAATTCGGTTTGTCGCCTCTTCCAAAGACAGCGGAAGGTTTGCCGAGCGCATAAAATCGTTGCCCGTTCCGGCAGGTATGAGAGCAAGGCGGGTAACGAACGGTTTGCCTTGTTTTTCAAGCTCGCGTCTTGCAAGGATAATGCCGTTTACAATCTCGTGTATAGTGCCGTCGCCGCCGACGGACACTATTGTTTTCGCACCCGATAAAGTAAGATTATATGCAATCTCGGTCGCGTGTTTTTTGCGCGCGGTATAATGCGGCGCAAACTTTACGTTGTTTGCGTCAAGGATTTCAAATACTTTTTTCGCGTCGGTTTTTGCGCGGCTGCGCCCCGCATACGGATTTACGATAAGATCAAGCATTTTAAGTTCCGTAAAATATAATGATTTAAGTATATCATTGTCCAAAATATTTTGCAACATTAAAAAACCTTGAAATTTCGGGGCGGCTGTGTTATACTGTTTACATAATAGGAAATTATCGGGTTTAGGATATGGATAATCTTGACAGCACCGTCAATAAACTAATTATCTTGTACATTTTCGACGCAATCGAAATGCCTCTTGCCGAGGACAGCATCGTCGATATCTGTTACTATGACCTGAAATGCATGCAGTATATCGACTGCAAGGAAGCAATTGCAAATCTTCTGGACGCCGGGCTTATCGTCGATGCGGGCGGCGCGGGCAAGGCAACTTACAACATTACCCGCGACGGATACGAGTGTCTGAAACATTTTTACACGCGCATTCCGTCCCACTACCGCGACCAGATTATGACCTATTGCAAGGAAAACCGCTTGAACCTTCGCAAAAAACAGGAATATTTCAGCGATTACTTCAAAAACGACGACGGCAGCTACACCGTGCTCCTGCGTATTCTTGACAAAAACCTTGTTATTATGGAATTGAAATTCATCGTCGCAAGCCGTAATAACGCAAAATGGATTGTCAAAAACTGGGGCGACAAAGCGGCGCAGATCTACGGCGTCCTGTACGAATCACTTATGGAAAACTAGGAGGACATATATGCCAATTTACAGAACAAAAGGAACTTGCTCACGAGAAATTATTTTTTCGGTCGACAACAACATTCTGACAGACTTGAAATTCATCGGCGGCTGCTCGGGCAATTTGCAGGGCATCCAAAGACTTTGCATCGGTAAACCCATCGACGAAATAATCGCTACGCTTTCCGGCATCAAGTGCCGCAACGATACGTCGTGCCCGGATCAGTTGGCGAAGGCTCTTAAGGAATACAAAACCAAATAAAACGGCATAATTTTGCGCCTTTTCGGCATTTTGACAGAACCTTGCTCAGTTACGTACGACCAAGTACGCGCCTTCGCAAGAACCTGTCAAGAATCCCAAAAATCCATCAAAATTCTGCCGTTTTAAGAGATTATTAAAACACCCGAACGGGGTGTTTTTTTTATCCGCAACGTGCCGAAAGCACACATCGCGCCAAAGGCGCATCGTTTTTGCCGGCAGGCAAAACATCGCATCATCGCTTTTCAAGGTGTCCCTTCCGGGAGATGCGGCGCACA
>OHFP01001121.1_pt1 | contig 10486 bp, 16 predicted proteins | sample 1567591 | NCBI WGS metagenome assembly OHFP01 (sample SAMEA3879547, study PRJEB24766) | human gut metagenome | biome: human-associated habitat; feature: feces | place: USA | collected 1985/1987 | reverse complement strand
CGGGTTGTCAGGCGGAGGGGTTCTGTATTATAATACCTACAAAGCAGGCCGTAAAGAAGATGTACGGTGCAGGGATTTTACCTTTTACTTGCGAGGTGTAGGAAAATGAACCGTAAGAATACGTTTTTCTTGACAGCAGGGCTTCTTGCGGGTGCGGTATTGGCTGTGCTGATATATGAAGTCACGGATATTCCGCTACTTAGGCAGATAACCCCATTGGTCAGTCTTTTTATCTCTGCATTTGTGATTATCAGGGCGTTCCGGAAGAACGAAAAGTGAATCGGCTTTGCCTGTTTCCGTGGCATACATACAGATGATATGGTTACGGTCATTATTCGTGAAATACAACATAAGGAGGCGCGGATATGGAGCGCATCAGCAAAGAGAACTACTACCTGGACATCGCCGAAACGGTGCTGGAGCGGGCTACGTGTCTGCGCCGGGTGTACGGCGCCATCATCGTGAAAAACGACGAGATCATCTCCACCGGGTACAACGGTGCGCCGCGGGGACGGAAGAACTGCGTGGACATGGGGTTCTGCACGCGGGAGGCCATGCAGGTGCCCCGGGGGCAGCGGTACGAGCTGTGCCGCAGCGTCCACGCCGAGGCCAACGCCATTATCTCCGCCAGCCGGCGGGACATGGTGGGCAGCACCCTGTATCTGGTGGGGAGGGACGCCCAGAGCGGTGCGCTGCTGGGCGACGCCACCAGCTGCGCCATGTGCCGCCGTCAGGTCATCAATGCGGGGATCGCCACGGTGATCATACGGAAAACGGAGACGGAGTATCAGGTGGTGGATGTGCGGGACTGGGTGCAGCAGGAGGATGACATGCCCGCGCTGTAAGGGACTATGACGCCCGGTGGGGCGGATAGAATATAACAACTTAACAAAGGAGAATGTGTGATGTTGAACGACTCCAAAATCGCCGCGTATACGGCGATATTGCAGGAGGAGCTCCTGCTGGCCACAGGGTGTACAGAGCCCATCGCCGTCGCGTACTGTGCCGCAAAGCTGCGCGAGGTGTTGGGCGGAAAACCGGAAAAAGTGCTGGCTGAGATCAGCGGAAACATCCTGAAGAACGTGAAATCCGTGGTGGTGCCCAATACGGGCGGCCGGCGCGGGATCGACGGTGCCATTGCTGTGGGCATAGTGGCGGGCGACGCCGATGCGGGGCTTCAGGTCATCGCCAACGTGACGGAGGAGCACGTGGCGGCGATCCAGACGTATCTGGACACCGCGGACATCAAGGTGACGTGCCCGGAGACGCCGTGCCTGCTGGACATCCGGCTGACGGGCTGGCGGGAGGGACACCACGCCTGCGTCCGGGTGGCGAACAACCACACGAACATCATCTACATGGAAAAGGACGGAGAGGTGCTGCGGGAGCTGCCGGTATCGGGCAACGCCGAGGACAATTTGCGGGACAAATCCGTGCTGAACGTTAAAGACATCATCACATTCGCTGAAGCTGTACCTTTGGACAAAATACGCCCCGTGGTGGGGCGGCAGATCGAGCTGAACGCCGCCATCGCAGAGGAGGGGCTGCGGAACAGCTGGGGCGCGAATATCGGCTCCACGCTGCTGCAAAACAGCGAGGACTGGGCGACGCAGGTCAGAGCCTGGGCCGCCGCAGGCTCCGACGCACGGATGAACGGCTGCGAGATGCCGGTGGTCATCGTGTCCGGCTCCGGAAATCAGGGGATCACCGCGTCGGTGCCCGTGTGGCGGTACGGGAAGCTCATGGGCGCGGACGACGACAGAATCCTGCGGGCGGTGTGTCTCAGCGACCTTATCACCATACACCAGAAAACGGGGATCGGGCGGCTGAGTGCCTACTGCGGGGCGGTGAGCGCAGGCGTGGGCGCGGGCTGCGGCATCGCGTGGCTGCGGGGCGCGGACTATGAGGGCATCTGCCACACGCTGGAGAATGCCGTTGCCATGATCTCCGGGTGCATCTGCGACGGGGCGAAGGCCAGCTGCGCCGCCAAGATCGCCATGAGCGTGGGCTGCGGGCTGCTGGGGTACGATATGTACGCCGGGGGCAACAACTTCCAGCCGGGGCACGGGATCCTGGGCACCGACGTGGAGGACACCATCCACCATGTGGGCGTGCTGGCCGCAGAGGGCATGAAGGAGACGGATCGGGTGATCCTGAAGATCATGACGGAGTGAGGAAGAGAAGGCAAGAAAAAAAACAAGACCTGCGGGCAGGTCTTGTTTTTTGCTTTTGTTGGTTGTTCGCCTTTTACTCGGTCACGAAGGGCAGCAGAGCGATCTGACGGGCGCGCTTGATCGCCTCGGTCAGCTGACGCTGATGCATAGCGCAGGTGCCGGTGGTGCGGCGGGGCAGGATCTTGGAGCGCTCGGAGATGAAGCGGCGCAGCTTGGCGGCGTCCTTATAGTCGATATACTCGCACTTGTCAACGCAGAACTGGCAAACCTTCTTGCGGCGCTTGCCGGCACCGCGAACGGGTCTATTTTCGCGTTCCATAGCCATGGAAGTTTCCTCCTTTATAAATTGTCATGTGCCTTGCACATTAGAACGGCAGGTCGCCGTCCTCATCATCGATCTCGGAAAAACCGGAAGAGCCGCCTACGGGTGCGGCGTAGCCGCCGGCAGGGGCGGAGTAGCCGCCGTTGCTGCCGCCGTAGTTATTATGCGCGTAACCGGTGGCTCCGCTGTCGCCGTCGCGCTTGGAGTCGCCGAAGTAAACGTTGTCCGCCACGACCTCGGCGGAGCGACGCTTGTTGCCCTCCTTGTCCGTCCAGTCGCGCATCTGCAACCGGCCCTCCACCACAGCCATGCGGCCCTTGGTGAAGTATTTGGCGACAAACTCGGCGGTGGCGCGCCATGCGACCACGTCGATGAAATCCGTCTCCTTCTCGCCGGACTGGGTCTTGAAATCACGATCCACTGCCAGTGAGAAGCTGGTGACGGCGATACCGGACTGCGTGCGGCGCAGCTCCGGGTCACGGGTCAGGCGACCCATGATGAAAATTTTGTTCAGCATTGCTGTACTCCCTTACTCGCCCTTGCAGACGATCATGGAACGCATGATACCCTCGGTAATGCCGAGAATACGATCCAGCTCCTTGGGGAAATCGGGGCCGCTGGTGAAGCTCATCAGCACATAGTAGCCCTCGGTCTTGTAGTCGATCGCGTAGGCGAGACGACGCTTGCCCCACTCCTCGACCACTACGTCGGTCGCGTTCTGCTCTGCCAGAGTCTGGAACTTTGCCACGGCAGCGGCAACAGCCTCCTCACCCTGTGCAGGGTCGATGATGTAGACGACCTCGTAGTTGGCGGAAATCTTAGCCATACTTTTTGCACCTCCTTTTGGACAAATGGCCCTCATTCTTCGATGAGAGCAAGGATATGCTTGCAGACGCAAGCCATATTATTATACCGAATGTGGGGGAAAAGTCAAGATATTTTTGCAAATAGGGTACTTTTTTGCGGTTGTGCGCCGGGAGGTTCCGCGTGTCCGTGATACGCGGACAAAATCGAAAATTTTGTTTGCGTTTTGCAGGAAACGTATTGCACGGGGCGGCGGGGTGTGCTAAAATTTATACAGATACCTATATAAATGTATGAGGAGGCGCGTTTTATGATCTCCATGGCTATGCTCCACGACGCACAGCGGGTCCTCAAGCCCGTGATCAACCGGACGCCGGTGATCCCCACCAAGGGGCTTGTCCCCGGCTGCGAGTTCTATCTGAAGGCCGACTGTCTGCAAAAGACCGGCGCGTTCAAGCTGCGGGGCGCGTACTACAAGATCGCCACGCTGTCGGACGAGGAAAAGGAACGGGGCGTGATCGCCTGCTCCGCCGGGAACCACGCCCAGGGCGTGGCGTTCGCGGCGCGGGACATGGGCATCAGAGCCACCATCTGCATCCCGGAGGGCGCGCCTATCTCCAAGATAGAAGCCACCCGGAGCTACGGCGCGAACGTGGTGCTGGTGCCGGGGGTGTACGACGACGCATACGCCGAGGCGGTGCGGCTGCGGGATGAGCAGGGGCTGACGTTCATCCATCCCTTTAACGATTACAGCGTGATGGCCGGGCAGGGCACCATCGGACTGGAGATCCTGGAGCAGCTGCCGGAGGTGGACATGATCTTCGTGCCCATCGGCGGCGGCGGGCTGATCTCCGGGCTTGCCTACGCGGTGAAGAATCTGAAGCCGGACTGCCGCATTATCGGCGTACAGGCGGCGGGCGCGCCCAGCATGGCGGAGTCGCTGAAGGCGGGCGAGATACTGACGCTGTCCAGCGTGGACACGGTCGCCGACGGCATTAAGGTCAAGACACCGGGGGATCTGACGTTCGGGATGTGCCGGGAGTATGTGGACGAGGTGGTGACGGTCAGCGAGGGCGAGATCGCCAGCGCGATACTGACGGTGCTGGAAAAGCAGAAGCTGGTGGCCGAGGGCGCAGGCGCGGTGGGCATCGCCGCCGCCATGTACCATAAGGTGAACACCGAGGGCAGGACGGTGTGCGCGCTGCTGTCCGGGGGCAACGTGGATGTGACCATGCTGGAGCGGATATTGACGAGGGGGCTTGCCAAGGAGGGGCGGACGGTGACGTTCTCCACGGTGCTGCCCGACCAGCCCCACGCCCTGGCTTCGTTCCTGAGCGTGGTGTCGTCCATGGGCGCGAACGTGCTGGACGTGAATCACGAGCGGCGGAACACCAAGGCCGCCATCGGCTCCTGCGTGGTGAATCTGTCGCTGGAGACGCGGGACAAGGCGCACATTCAGGAGATCTTCGGCTGTCTGCGGCGGAAGGGCTATACGGTAGAGGAAAAGTGAGAAATGACGGTCTGGGGCGAGGCGTCCCCAGACCGTCATTTTCTGTGGAAATGGGGGTGGGAAATATGCTTTTAATTAAAAAGTATTGTTTGACAAAATATCCGGGGTATGGTATTATGCAGACAGGAGCCGCGCCGGGCGCGGCGGAGGAATAGGAAACGACGGAGCATACAGGAGGTTCGATATGAAGGGAGAAAAGGGCACCATTATCGCCGCCGCGGTCTTTTTTGCGATCGCCGTCGCGCTGACCGTGGTGGGATTCATCCACCGTCCGGGCCCCGTGGGTATGACGGACAAGCTGCACGGCACCTACGGCGCGGAGGGCAGCGATTTGAACAACATCGGGTTTACGGGCACCTATCTGACGGTGCAGGACGCGGACGACACGTGGCAGCTCTATCAGCCCGCTGTAAGCCTTACGGAACACACCGCAGAAGGCACGTTTACCTATACGGATAAGACGGAGAGCGCGGCGGTGCTGACGGACGAGGCGGGCAACACGGGGCGCATAGAGCGGCAGGAGGACGGCACGGTGCGCTTTACGTTCCCCACGGTGGGTGAGCTGACATTCCATAAAATCTCGGACATGGTGTACGTGCTGAACTCCCCCGCGGTGGACGCAACCGATCCCGCGGCGGCGTAATAAGGAGGAAGCATGAAGAAAAAAGCACTTATCATTTTATTGGCAGTCTCCCTGTGCTTGAACGTGGTGCTGCTGGCAATACAGTGTATAAACCGGCAGAGTCAACCGCTGACAGGCACCTTCCTCTGCGAAGGGTCGAGCCACACGGACGGCACCTATCTAACCTTCGATGAGAAGGGGAGCTTCACCGTGTACCGGCAGTTCGACACCCTATTCACAGGGACATATACCGCAGACGCCAACGGCGTCTATATCTTGGACGGCACCGCACTAAGCGTCCCGTATGCAGTCTATGACGGGCGGGACACCGTGCACTTCTTTTCTGTGCCGGACGCTTACACCTATCAGCGCATCAGCGATCTTCCCACGTATGTCAATGTGGAAAAGCCATAAATACAAGCAGATAGAGAGCAGCCCCCGCCGGATGGCGGGGGCTGCTTACGTTTTGTTTATTGGGGGAGGCGCGCTTCTTCGCTGATTTTATTCATGTAAATGCTTTTCCCGTCACGGGTCAGGAGCATAAACTGTTTTCCCGCAGTGGGAACGAGAAAGCCTGCGCTCTCGACATCGCCTGCACGGTATATGGCATCCACGGTCAGTTTGGCAACGCCGTTTTCATCCACGCTGTATTGACCGCGCTCCACCTCAGTCCAGTCCCATGCCAGCAAATAGTATACACCTGTGTCCGTCAAGGTCAGATGTATGGCGGAAGTCTCGCTATACGCGCCTTGATACGGGACATCATACGCGTAGGACGTGTATGTGCCCGTCCCGGCTTGCGCTTTCGGGGGATTCAGAATCTTCAGCATAATAACCGCTGTAATTGCGGCGGAGAGGGCGCAGAGCAGGACGACCAACCACCACGAAATCTTTTTCATTGTTACCTCCACTCAATCATCAACCGTCCATGTTCTCACATTTGTTACTATTGTTCTATTCCACCCGCTCAAATCCTTATGCAGGGTGTACTGCTGCCAGACAAGGGCGGCGGCGAGTATCGCCAGCGCGGCAGCCAGTGTTATCGCCGTCACTGCTACGAGGCGGCGGCGGATGTGCAGCTCCGCCAACAGGTCGGCGGTGGGCATTTCGTCCACATAGGAGAACGCCATCTGCTGCGGTGTGCCGAAACGCTGCTCCAGCGCGGCGGCATCGCCGCCCTCGGCTACGTAGCTCTCGGCTTGGGCGCGGAGACCCGCCAGCCACGATTTTTTCCTTTTGCCGGAGCACGGCAGGAAGCCGCTGACCGCCCGGACATACCGTCTGATGTACCAATTCTGCTCCCTGCTCATGCTTCGCCCTCCCCTTTGATAATGGCGAAAACGCCGGCGGTGACCGTCTCGTATTCCGCGATCAGCTCCCGCAGCTTCGCCTCCCCTGTGGGTTCCAGATGGTAGTATACGCGGGTCATGCGCTTGCCTACCAGCTCCCGGCGGTCGGACACGTAGCCCTGCTCTTGCAGACGGTAGAGCACGGGGTAGAGCGAGCCCTCCTGGGTGGTCAGTTTGCCGCCGCTGGCGCGCTCGGTCTCCTGCACCAGCTGGTAGCCGTACATATCCTCGCGCTTCAGCAGCGACAGGATCACCAGCGACATGACGCCGCGGCGGTAGTTGCCCTGCGTGGGTTCCCGCATAACCGCTCCCTCCTTTGCGTGTACTTCCTGCTTCTATTTATATCACAAATGTTTTTATTTAGCAATACTATTTTTTGAAAAGTATATTACAGCATCAGGGGGGTGGTGCGATAGTCCTGGGCGGGGGTCGCCTGAGAGAGATCGGGGCGCGAGAGGACGTAGAGGTCGGTGCAGCGGGATTCCAGCGCGAAAAGCGACGCGGCGGACGCGCCTAAGGCGGCAGCATCGGCGGGCTTCGTGAGGACGGGCGCACCGCTGTCCCGCAGGGCGCGGAGGTGGGCGCGTCCCGACGGCGTTGCCGCCAGCACGCGGAGGTAGGGTACCTCCGGCGGCACGGGCGGCAGGTGCAGGTACGCCGAGAGCACCATGCGGCGCAGCCGGGAGAGGGGGTAGCGTTTCGTCTTGGCGGCGGTGAGCAGTCCCTCCACAGTGCAGGCGGTGGCGGCGGCGCGGTGCATACGGCGGCAAAGCCCCTCGCCGCCGGGGTCGTAGGTCTGCCAGTCCTCCACGGTCATGGTGCGGAGGCGGGAGAGAATGGCGCGCTGGCAGAGGGCTTCGTCGGTGAGGCGGTGCGCCGAAAGCTCGCGGCGGAGGACAGCCGCCGCCGGAGGGGGCATGAAGGCGGCGGCCTCCTCCCCCCTGCCCTGCCGCAGCAGCGTGCGGAGGTAGGAGGCGGAGGCGGTATCGCCGTCGGGCGCGCCGTCGTGGGCGGCACCGGCGCGGCGGAGGGTATAGGGGACGGCGGGGCTGCCGATATGGCGGAGGGCGCGGAGGTATTCCACCGCCAGCGTGTTGTTGGGGCTTTGGAGCAGGGACGCCGTGTCCGCGTCCAGCAGCGAGGCGGCCACGGACTGGCGGCGGGCGGCGAAGGTGTCGCCCTCGTCCGGCGCGGCGGCAAGGGCGGCGGAGAACGCGGGGCTGTCGAGGCAGGCGGCAAGGCGTTGGAGGGCGGGCAGGTCGCCGCACTCGCTGCCGAAGAGCAGGGCGTCCGCCCCGGCGAGGGTGAGAAGCTGCACGCCGCCCCGGGCGAAATTCTCCGCCGGGGACATCGCCCAGAGGGTGGGAAGCTCCAGCACCAGATCGGCTCCGCAGCGGACCGCCATCTCGGCGCGCGCCGTTTTGGACAGGGCGGCGAAGCTGCCCCGCTGGGTGAAGGAGCCGCTCATGGCGCAGACCACCGTGTCCGCGCCCAAGGCGCGGGCGTGGGAGAGAAGGCGGGCGTGTCCCCTGTGGAGGGGGTCAAATTCGCAGACGATACCGATGACCATAGGGGTGCTCCTTTCGTTTTTTATTATTTTACAGGGAAAGAGGGGAAAATGCAACTTGACATTCTGCCGCCGGGGTATTTACAATGGAGAAAACGGGAAAAGTGAGGGTTTGCTGTATGCTGACTGGATTGCTGTACGCCATGAAGGGCGAGATCGAGAGCCTGCTGCCGGAGGGCGCGGAGCCGGAAAAAGCGGTGGCGGGCGTGCCCTTCTACCGGATACGGGAGAACGTGGTCGCCTGCTGCGGCGGCGTGGGGAAGGTGAACGCCGCCATGGCCACCCAGCTGTTTATCGACCTGTACGCGCCGGGGCGGATCGTCAATGTGGGCGTTGCCGGGTGCTTTGAGAACGTGCCGATCGGGACGCTGGTGCTGGCGGATCGGTTCATGCAGCACGACGTGGACACGTCGGGCATCGGCGACCCGGTGGGGCTGGTGTCCACGGTGAACCGGATGGACTTCCCCACCGCCGAGCTGGAGAAGGCGAAGGACGCCATGGACAAAGCCGGGTACGACTACCGGGTGGGCAGCGTCGCCACCGGCGAGTGGTTCGCCACGGAGTGCGACAGGGCGCGGTGGATCGCCGAGACGTTCCACCCCCTGCTCATCGAGATGGAGGGCGGCGCGGCGGCGCAGGTGTGCTATCGGAACAACGTGCCGTTCATGGCGTTGAAGTCCGTGTCCGACTGCGTGCTGGAGCACCATGACTTTTTCTTCAACTTCCCGGACGCCATGAAGGATCTGAACAAGGTCGCTATGGCGTTTCTGGACGGTTTGGAGGGGTAAGGGCGGAGAAAGCCCTGCGCCGCAGGGGAAAAAGTGAGATTTTTTGCGAAAACAGCGTCTTTCCCTGTTGACAAGGGGGAAAGACGCTGTTATACTTGATAAGCCGCTTTGAATGGGTCAGCAAGCTCCGGCGCGTCCGGACGCCCCCGACAGCGAGTCCGTAATAAAGGAAAGGCAGGTGCAACAAGGTTATGCAGGCTATTATCGTTACCGGCGGTAAGCAGTACAACGTCAGCGAGGGTGACACTCTGTTCATCGAGAAGCTGGACGTGAATGCTGGCGACGCCGTGGTGTTCGATCAGGTGCTCGCCATCGTGGACGGTGAGAACACCAAGTTCGGCACTCCCGTGGTGGAGGGCGCGAAGGTGGACGCCACTGTGGTGAAGAACGGCAAGGGCAAGAAGATCCGTATCTTCAAGTACACCCCCAAGAAGGGTTACCGCAAACGGCAGGGTCATCGTCAGCCCTACACCAAGGTGGAAATCGGCAAGATCACGTTCTGAGGGAACAATGACCACTGTTACGTTCCTCACGGAAGAATCGCGAATCGTCGGGTTTGAGGTCAGCGGACACAGCGGCTACGCCGACGCGGGCGAGGACATCGTCTGCGCCGCCGTTACCAGTGCCGTGCGGCTGGTGGAGGCCACCGTGAATGACGTGATGGGGCTTTGCGCCGCCGTCAAGGTCAACGCGCAGGAGGCGGTCATCACGCTGCACCTGCCCGGAGGGCTGGCGTCCGACGCCGAGAGCACCTGTCAGAATCTGCTGACGGGGCTGATGGTCTATCTGGCACAGCTTCACGACGAGTATCCCGACAACATCGAAGTTATGGAGGCGTAAGCCTCATTCCTCGATCATCTTACAGAAAGGATGGTACTTGAAAATGCTGAACATTTCTTTGCAGTTCTTCGCCCACAAAAAAGGTATGGGCTCCACTAAGAACGGCCGTGATTCCGAGTCCAAGCGTCTTGGACCCAAGCGCGCCGACGGTCAGTTCGTGCTGGCCGGCAACATCCTGGCCCGCTACCACACCTATTCCAGCTACGACGTGCACGGCCTGCGCTGGACCATGCCCGTCACCGGCGCCCTGTGGATGGGCGGTTTCCTGGCCATCGTGGGTTCGCCGCCGTTCGGCCTGTTCGTCAGCGAGTTCCTGATCCTCAAGGGCATCCTGCAGCAGGGCCAGTGGCTGGTGGCCGCCCTGTACATGCTGGCCCTGGCCATCATCTTCGTGGGCATGTCCGTGGCCGTGCTGCGCATGTTCCAGGGCACCCGCCCCACCGACATGCCCGAGTGCCCGCGTGAGTCCGCCCTGAGCGTGCTGCCGCCCATGGCCCTGGGCCTGTGCGT
>OHFP01001118.1_pt1 | contig 10511 bp, 6 predicted proteins | sample 1567591 | NCBI WGS metagenome assembly OHFP01 (sample SAMEA3879547, study PRJEB24766) | human gut metagenome | biome: human-associated habitat; feature: feces | place: USA | collected 1985/1987 | reverse complement strand
GCGGCCCTTGGGTCAGGAAGTCCGGGCCCGGACGCACTGCCAAAAAAACTTTGGCCCCAAGGCCGTTGCAAGCGAGAAAAAATCCGTAACTTTGCTTTTCAGTCCGCGCCAGGCAGCGCGGAAACGATTTCCCTATGAGTGAAGAAACGAAAGACTTAACCAACGACCCGTCCGCCGCAGGCCACACGTCCTACGTCCCGGCCGACGGGCGCAACGAGGACACGACGCACCAGCTGACCGGCATGTACCAGAACTGGTTTCTGGACTACGCCTCCTACGTCATCCTGGAGCGCGCCGTCCCCCACTTGGGCGACGGCCTCAAACCCGTGCAGCGCCGCATCCTCCACACCATGAAGCGACTGGACGACGGGCGCTACAGCAAAGTGGCGAACATCGTGGGACAAGCCATGCAGTTCCATCCCCACGGCGACGCCTCCATCGGCGACGCCCTGGTGCAGCTCGGGCAGAAAGAGTTGCTCATCGACTGCCAAGGCAACTGGGGCAACATCCTCACGGGCGACGCGGCCGCCGCCCCGCGCTACATCGAGGCGCGCCTCTCCAAGTTCGCCCTCGACGTACTCTTCAACCCCAAAACCACGGAGTGGAAGCTCTCCTACGACGGGCGCAACAAGGAGCCCGTATCCCTGCCCGTAAAGTTCCCCCTGCTGCTGGCACAGGGCGCCGAAGGCATCGCCGTGGGCCTGTCGGCCAAGATTCTGCCCCACAACTTCGGGGAAATCTGCGACGCAGCCATCAGCTACCTGCACGGCAAGCCGTTCCAGCTCTACCCCGACTTCCTCACGGGCGGCTCCATCGACGTGCAGCGCTACAACGACGGCCTGCGCGGCGGCAGCGTCAAGGTGCGCGCCAAGATTGAGAAGCTGGACAGCAAGACCCTGGCCATCCGGGAGATACCGTACGGAAAAACGACGAGTACGGTCATCGACAGCATCCTCAAGGCCAACGAAAAGGGGAAGATTAAGATTCGCAAGGTGGACGACAACACGGCCGCGTCGGTCGAGATTCTGGTCCACCTGGCGCCGGGCACGAGCTCGGACAAGGCAATCGACGCCCTCTACGCCTTTACGGATTGCGAGGTGTCTATTTCGCCGAACTGCTGCGTCATCGACGAGAAGCGGCCGAAGTTTCTCACCGTTAGCGACGTGCTGCGCCGCTCCGTCGACTCCACGCGCGACCTGCTGCGCCGCGAGCTGGAAATCCGCCGCGGCGAGCTCCAGGAAAGCCTGCTCTTCGCCTCGCTCGAACGCATCTTCATCGAGGAGCGCATCTACAAGGACAAGGAGTTCGAGAACGCCGCCGACATCGACGCCGCCTGCGCCCACATCGACCGCCGCCTCACGCCCTTCTACCCGCAACTGGTCCGCCCCGTCGTGCGCGAGGACCTGCTCCGCCTGCTCGAAATCAAGATGGCCCGCATCCTGAAGTTCAACAAGGACAAAGCCGACGAGCTCATCGCCCGCATGAAGGACGAAGTGGCACGCATAGACCGCGACCTGCAGAACATGGTGGAAGTGACGGCCAACTGGTATCGCCTCATCAAGGAGAAGTATGCCGGCGAGCACCCGCGCCGCACCGAGATCCGCGCCTTCGACACCATCGAGGCCACGAAAGTCATCGAGGCCAACGAGAAACTCTACATCGACCGCGCGGACGGCTTCATGGGTACCGGGCTCAAGAAGGACGAGTTCGTGGAAAACTGCTCGCCCATCGACGACGTCATCCTCTTCTACCGCGACGGCACGTACAAGGTGACGCGCGTAGCGGAGAAGGTGTTCATCGGCGAGACGGAACGCTCGAAAGCCGAGAAGAAGAAGGCCGAAGTCATCCACATCGCCGTCTTCAAGAAAAACGACAAACGGACCATATACAACGTGGTCTACCGCGACGGGAAGGCGGGGGCATTCTATATCAAACGGTTCAACGTCACTGCCATCACGCACGACAGGGAGTACGACCTGACGTGCGGCGAGCCGGGCAGCCGCGTCTACTACTTTTCGGCCAACCCCAACGGCGAGGCGGAGGTCGTCAAGGTCACGTTGCGGCCCAACCCGCGCCTGCGCCGCATCTCCTTTGAACGGGACTTCGGCGAAATCCTCGTCAAGGGGCGCCAGAGCCGAGGCAACCTGCTCACACGGCTCGACGTCCACCGCATCACGCTCAAGGCCCACGGCGCCTCGACCCTGGGCGGGCGCAAAGTGTGGTTCGACCACGACGTGCGCCGCCTCAACTTCGACGGCCGGGGCCAGTACCTGGGCGAGTTCCACACGGGCGACGCCGTGCTCATCGTACGCCAGAACGGCGAGTTCTACACGACGAACTTCGACCCGAACAATCACTATGACGACGACGACATCCTGCGCGTAGAGCAATACGACGAGCAGAAAGTGTGGACGGCCGTGCTCTTCGACGCCGACCAGCAGGGCTTCCCCTACCTGAAGCGCTTCACGCTGGAACGCGCCGCGCAGTCGCGCCACCTCAACCTGCTGGGCGGAAACCCGCAGTCGCGCCTGCTGCTGCTCACGGACGAGCCCGGCGCCCGAGTGCGCGTCACGCTCGGCGGGGCCGACGCCGTGCGCCCGCCCATCGAGGTGGTCGCCGCCGACTTCGTGGGCGTCAAGGGCTTCAAGGCCAAAGGCCGGCGCCTGACCACCTGCACCGTGGAAAGCGTCGAGGAACTGGAACCCGTATCCCTCCCCGAACAGCCGGAGCCCGGGCCGGACGAGGACACGGCCGACGCGCCCGACGACAGCACGCCCGACGGAGCGTCCCCGGCCGACAACGCGGCGGAAGCCGGCCCCGACGCGCTGCCCGCCGCCGGAAACGAGCCGACCCTGTTCTGACCCTCAACCCCTTACCGACAGCCCCTGCCGTCCGCCGCCTGCGGACGACAGGGGCTGTCGCCGTTGTCCCGCCGCCCGGGCCGATAAAAATAGGCCGTAGCGGGACGCATTTTGGAAAAATTGCCTAATTTTGCGAAATAAGGTACGCGGCGGCCCGCCGACGCCCCCGGCCGACGCCCGGCTGCCGCGCCCCGTTCACCCCAAACCGATTTCAGCCTTATGAAAAACTTCCTGCTTCCCGCCCTACTGCTGTGGGGGTGCAGCCTGGCCGGCCCGGCCGGCGCACAGGCCCAGCCCCGCTACAAGAACGCCGCGCTTCCCGTCGAAGAACGCGTCAACGACCTGCTCGACCGCATGACGCTCCGGGAAAAGATTCTGCAACTCAGCCAACAGACGCTGGGCAATAACAACAACGTGAACAACATCGGCGAAGTGGTCGGCCAGCTGCCCGCCGAGGTGGGCTCGCTCATCTATTACGACGAAAATCCCGAACTCCGCAACGCCATGCAGCGCCGCGCGGTGGAGGAGTCGCGCCTCGGCATCCCCATCCTCTTCGGCTACGACGTGATCCACGGTTTCCGTACGGTCTACCCCATTCCGCTGGCGCAGGCTTGCTCGTGGAATACGGGCCTGGCCGAGGAAGCCTGCGGCGTGGCGGCCCAGGAGGCACGCCAGTCGGGCGTGGACTGGACGTTCTCGCCCATGATCGACGTGGCGCGCGACGGCCGCTGGGGCCGCATTTCCGAGGGCTACGGCGAGGACCCCTACACCAACGCCGCCTTCTGCGCGGCCGCCGTCCGCGGCTATCAGGGCAACGACCTCACGGCGACCGACCAAGTCGCCGCCTGCCTGAAGCACTACGTAGGCTACGGCGCGTCTGAGGCCGGCCGCGACTACGTCTATACCGAAATCTCCCCGCAAACGCTCTGGGACACGTACCTGCCGCCCTATGAGGCCGGCGTGCGGGCCGGGGCGCAGACGGTGATGAGCGGTTTCAACGACATCAGCGGGACGCCCGCCAGCGCCAATCCCTACACCCTGACGGAAGTATTGAAAAAGCGCTGGGGCCACGACGGCTTCGTCGTGTCGGACTGGGCGTCGGTCGCCCAGTTAATCGCGCAGGGCGCGGCCGCCGACAACAAGGAAGCGGCCCGCCTGGCGCTGAACGCCGGCGTAGACATGGACATGGTGGACCGTTGCTACGACGCGCACCTGGCTCGCCTGGTGCGTGAGAACAAAGTGCAGCTGTACCGCATCGACGACGCCGTGCGCCGCGTGCTACGCGTCAAGTTCCGCCTCGGACTGTTCGACCGTCCCTACACACCCGCAGTGGCGCCGGAGGCTCGCTTCCTCACGCCGGAGAACCGCGCCGTGGCCGAACGCCTGGCGGAAGAGTGCATCGTGCTGCTGAAAAACGAAGGCGGACTGCTCCCGCTGGCCACGGACGGAGACCGGCGGCCGACCATCGCCGTCATGGGTCCCCTGCTCGATGCGGACGGTGAGTTGCTGGGTAACTGGAACGGCCACGGACATACGGCCGACGTCTACCCCATCCGTCGGGCGCTCGAGGAGGAGTTCGGCGACAAGGCCGAGCTGCGTTTCGTGACGGGCTGCCCCTTTGACGGCGACGACCGCTCGTCCTTCTCCGCCGCGTGCAAGGCGGCCCGCCGCGCCGACGTCGTTGTCCTCTTCATGGGCGAAAAGGCCGGCTGGAGCGGCGAAAACTGCGTGCGCTCCGCCATCGAGCTGCCGGCCGTCCAGGAAGCCTTCATCGCCGAAGTGAAAAAGGCGGGCAAGCCCGTCGTCCTCGTCCTCAGCAGCGGCCGTCCGTTGGCCCTCGACCGCGTCGAGCCCCTCTGCGACGCCATCGTAGAGATGTGGCAACCGGGCGTACCGGGCGGCCGTCCCGTAGCCGGCGTCCTCTCCGGCCGCGTTAATCCCTCGGGCAAGCTCAGTGTCACGTTTCCGCGCGCCACAGGCCAGGTGCCCATCTACTATAACCGCCGCAAGAGCGCCCGCCCTTACCAGGGCAAGTATCAGGACATCCCCTCAACGCCGCTCTATGACTTCGGCCACGGCCTGAGCTACACGGAGTTCCGCTACGGCACGCTGAAGCTGTCGGCCGACTCGGTGGGGCGCGACGAAAAGCTGACGGCCGAAATCACCGTAACCAACGCGGGACAGCGCGACGGTGCGGAGGTCGTGCACTGGTTCGTGAGCGACCCGACCTGCCGCATCACGCGACCGGAACGGGAGTTGAAGCACTTTGAAAAGCAGACGCTCCGAGCCGGCGAGACCCGCACGTTCCGCTTCGAGATTGACCCGCTGCGCGACCTGGGCTTCGTGGACCAGGACGGCCGGCGCTTCCTCGAGAGCGGGGAATACTTCATACAGGTGAAGGACCAGAAGGTAAGACTCGTCATCCACTAACCACCCGACCTGCCGCCCCGGCGCTCCCCACAAGGCTCCGGGGCGGCAGACTATTTTCCAACGACAGACATGAAAGAAAACAAACACCGCCCCTACACGCCGGACCACATCCAACACCTCGGCCCGGACGAAGTCTTTGTCTTCGGCAGCAACCTGCAGGGCCAGCACGCCGGGGGCGCCGCCCGCACGGCCTACCGCCAGTTCGGCGCGCGCTGGGGTCAGGGCGTGGGCCTCGCCGGCCAGTCGTATGCCATCCCGACCATGCAGGGCGGGCCGGAAACCATACGCCCCTACGTCGACGAGTTCATCGCCTTTGCCCGGAGCCACGGCCAGCTCACGTTCTACGTGACGCGCATCGGCTGCGGCATAGCGGGCTTCCGCGACGAACAGATAGCGCCCCTCTTTGCCCGGGCCCTCGACCTGCCCAACGTACGTCTGCCCGAAACGTTCGTGCGCTGCCTGGCGCCCGCCGCCGCGCCGCCGGCCGCCGTCCGGGCCGCCGAGGAGCGCTACACGGGCTGCCTGCTGGGCGGCGCGGCCGGCGACGCGCTGGGCTACGCCGTGGAGTTCGACCGTTGGGACGCCATCGAAGCGAAATACGGCCCGGAAGGCATTGCCCACTTCGAGCTGAACGGACAAGGCGTGGCGGAGATTTCGGACGACACGCAGATGACGCTCTTCACGGCCAACGGGCTGCTCTGCGGCGAAGCGGAGCGTTGCCAGTCGGCCGGCGCGCCGCCGCTTGCGGACTACGTGGACCGGGCCTACGTGGAGTGGCTGCACACCCAGACCGCCAGCCCCGGGACGAAAGTGGCCGCGCCCCTGTGCTGGTTGCTCGAGGTGCCGGCGCTCTACTCGCGCCGCGGACCGGGCCTGACGTGCCTCTCGGCCCTGACGCGCCGCAGCCGGGGCCTGCCGGTGGAGAACGACAGCTGCGGCTGCGGCGGCGTGATGCGCGTGGCGCCCGTGGGACTCCTCTTCGCGCGGCCGGCCGCCGCCGGCACGCCACTCGACGAAGCGGCCGTGCTAAGGCTGGGCGCCGACTGCGCGCGCTGCACGCACCTCCACCCCTTGGGCTACCTGCCCGCCGCGGTGATGGCCTACGTCGTGGCCTGTCTGGTCCGGGCGCCGCGCCACGAGGCACAGGCCCGGCTGGAAACCTACGTGGAACGGGCGCTCGCCCTCCTGCCGGAGACGTTTCCCACCGTAGCGCCGGCGGCCGACCGTCTGGCCAAACTGCAGCGCCGCGCCATGCAGCTTGCGGCACAGCCCGGCCCGGCGCGGACGGACATAGGCCGCCTGGGCGAGGGATGGACGGGCCACGAGGCGCTGGCCATTGCCCTTTACTGCTGCTGCCGTCACCGTGACGACTTCGCCGCAGCCATTCGCACGGCCGTCAATCACAACGGCGACAGCGACTCGACGGGTGCCGTGGCCGGCAATCTCATGGGCGCCATGCTGGGGCGCAGCGCCATCGCGCCCGAGTTTCTGGACCACCTGGAGTTGCGCAGTGTCATTGAGGAAATGGCCCGCGACCTCTGCCACGGTATTCCCGACGCCGCTCCCCATCCCTGACCGCTCTCCCCCTTCTTCCCGCCGGTGCGCTGACAGGGAAAGCGGCGGCGCCGACGGTCCGACGGGTCCTCACCGCTTATATAAATTCTCCACAACCTGTGGCTCAAGGTGGCCGCCGCCATGCTGTGCGGCGGCGCACCGGCCTTGCCGCCCGGCGCAGAGGCAGGGGCAACGGGGAGACCGTTGCCCGGGTTCCACACCCGTTCGCAGGCCCTCTACATCATCACCGGCCAGACGTGGCAACCGGGGGCATAGCCCGTCAACCCGGCCGTGCGGCCCGACATCTACAAAACGCCGGCACGGCGCGTCACGTCCCTCAACCCGAGCGACACGCTGACGCTCAAGCTCCAGGCGGCCGACACGGTGGACTTCGTCATCGTGACGGCGGAAGGCGACGCGGCCTTCACGCGCGTAGTCAAGACGCCCGAGAATCCCTATGCCGGGCCGCCGGACCAAATGACGCAGCGCCTGCCCGACGGCTGGCTGACGCGAGCCCGGGCGACCTTCGACATCGATGCTTTGGTCTGCACGCTGAGCCAGATACGCCCGGACCTGTCCGCCGTGTGCCGGCAGGAGGACCTGATGCACGCCGTGGCCCAAGCGAAGGCCGCGCTGCCCGACACGTTGACGCGGCTCGACCTCTACCGCCTCGCGACACCCCTGCTGACGATGCTCGGCGGCGGCCACACCGTGACGGGCTTCCCCTACAACGACGTGCTCACCGAACAGTCGCTGCGACTGCCCCTCTACGTGGACTTAGGGCCTGGGCACAGCCTCGTGACGAGGCAGTGCATGGACAGCATCATCCCGGCCGGGGCGGAAATTCGCTCCATCAACGGGCGCAGCGCCGCCGAAATGCTGCAGGCCACGCGACCCTATGCCAGCGGCGAATGCGACATTTTCCGGCTGGAGCAAATCAGAGCAAACCTTACGGCCTGCTTTGAAAAGCTCTACGCCGCCGGGCGCTACGACGTGACCTACCGGTCCGAGGGAAGCCGCGCCGGGCGCACCGTCGCCCGCGCCCCGGCCACGTCCGGCGAACTGAAGGCCCGCATGCCGAAGGTCAGGAAACCGGCGCCCGCGGCCGACGCCTTCTTCCGCCTCCTGCGGGATGAGGGCGTAGCGATTCTCGACTTCAACCGCTGCCACAACGCGGAGCAGATGCAGGCCTTTGCCGACTCGCCTTTCAGCACGCTGCGGCGCGAAGGCAGCCGTCACCCCGTCATCGACGTGCGCCGCAACGGCGACGGAAACGCTATCGTAGGCGACGTGCCGCTACGCGATGTCGTGAAGGAACCTTTCCGGCAGATGGACAAGGCCCTGATGCGCATCTCGCCCACCACGCAGCGCCTCATGCGCGACTGGAGCATGGCGCCGGGCGGTATTTCACGGAGAACAACGCGCCGGACCGGTTCACCCGGCCGCTCACGGCGGAGGAAGGGCTCTACGAGGGCGACGTCCACCTCCTGACAAGCCAGCGGACCTCCTCGGCGGCGTCGTCGTTTGCCTGGACCCTCAAGACCTTCGGCGGGGGCCGCGGGGTCGGCGAAGAGACGGGCGGCATGGGCGTAAGTTCCGGCGACTTCCGGGTTTACCGCCTGCCGGCCGCTGACCTGGCGCGCGCCATCTCGTACAAGCGTTTCCGGCTGCCGGGAGCGGACGGGACGGACGTTCACGGCGCGTTGCCGGACGTGGCCGTACCGCAGGAGGAAGCCCTCGACGCCGCGCTCGACCTCATCCGGCCCGGGAAGTGACGCCCCGCCGGGAACGGCCCCCTCGCACCGGCCGCGTGCGCCGCATCACAACGCGCCGGCGCGGAACCACAGGCGGCGCCGCCACGCCGCTACCCGTCCGCCCCGCGCGGCCAGTCGGGCGGACCGGGAGGCAACGGACCCGCGCACCGGGGCCGGGACGAGCATCGCAGCCGCCCAGGCTGCGGCAGTCCTTCCCCGGCCGGCTGCGACGCTGCATAGTGCCGCCGGCGCGTCCGATACGAAACAGAAAAACTCGCAGTAGGGAAATTTTTACGGGGCTAAGGCCCGTAAAAATTTCCCTACTGCGAGTTTCTGCACCCCCTGTCGGCCCATTTTCCGGAACGGCGACCGCGGCGTCGGGCCGAAGATGCGGCATCGCTACAAGTGGTTTCTTGAAAGCGGCGAACAGACGTAGCCGGCGGAAGAGTATTGCTGACCGGACAACCGGCGGGCGAGGGCATCGAACGACGGTCTCCCGTCCACCACGGTTTGTCACGGCGAGAAGCGGAACGCAGCCGCGCCGTCGCAACCTGAGCAGGGCAAGTTCGGCGCTATTTTCACCAACCACAACAAGCCGAACGCCAGCCAGGGTCCTATTCATGTGCTGCCCCACACCTTGCCCGCCGTCGAGCCCGAAAGCCGGGCGAACGCGGGGAAGACTTTACCCCCAAGCGCCGCCTGTCTGCAGAACACAGCAGGGCGTCGCCCGACGTCCGCGCTACGGCCGGCGCGCGCGGACAACGCGGCGAACGCCGACTGTACGACTTCAAAACGCTGAACGCCTTAGACTTCCGCAGCGCCCCCTCGGCCCGCCGCACCGTCCCCATATCGCAAACGGTAACCGCAGTAGGCGAAAAATTGCACGCACGCAGGGACTACGACAGCGCGGCAGGGAACGCCGACGCCCCAAGTACGGAACGCACCGCCGCCCCTGCCATCCTTGAAAGGCCGGATAGTCGCCCGCATCGAAACCTTTACTCTCCTGCACCAACGATAATTCACGCAAAACAGAATCAACGCGCAAAGCCATCCCGAATAGTGCTCCGCTCCAGCAGCATTACGGCAGGCCTCATCCCGTCTATCATTTCAACAAGTATCCCAAGCGAAAATAAAATAGAAATACGGCCCCACGCCCTTTCCTATATAAATTGTATGCACCACCCGTACGCCGCCGCGCGCCGCCCGTAGCCAAGTGCGCACCCGCGCTATCCGCAGATTTCCGCTACTTGACAAATTGAAGTGCTACCGGCATGTCGTCGCGCAGCAACCGTAGCCAAGTGCGCACCCGCGCTATCCGCAGATTTCCACTACTTGACAAATTGAAATGCTGCCGGCATGTCGTCGCACGACAACCGTAGCAGAAAATACACTTGTACAATCCGCGTGCTTACTTTCTTTAGAAAAGGAAGTGCTACCGGCATGTCGTCGCGCGACAACCGTAGCCAAGTGCGCACCCGCGCTATCCACAGATTTCCACTACTTGACAAATTGAAATGCTGCCGGCATGTCGTCGCGCAGCAACCGTAGCTAAGTGCGCACCCGCGCTATCCGCAGTTTTCCACTACTTTACAAATTGAAATACTGCCGGCATGTCGTCGCACGACAACCGTAGCAGGAAACGCACTTGTACAATCCGCGGGCCTACTTTCTTTAGAAATGGAAGTGCTACCGGCATGTCGTCGCGCAGCAACCGTAGCAGAAAATACACTTGTACAATCCGCGGACCTACTTTCTTTAGAAATGGAAGTGCTGCCGGCATGTCGTCGCGCAGCAACCGTAGCAGAAAATACACTTGTACAATCCGCGGACCTACTTTCTTTAGAAATGGAAGTGCTGCCGGCATGTCGTCGCGCAGCAACCGTAGCAGAAAATACACTTGTACAATCCGCGG
>OHFP01001106.1_pt1 | contig 10622 bp, 6 predicted proteins | sample 1567591 | NCBI WGS metagenome assembly OHFP01 (sample SAMEA3879547, study PRJEB24766) | human gut metagenome | biome: human-associated habitat; feature: feces | place: USA | collected 1985/1987 | reverse complement strand
TCATGCTGATCAATACACTGCCCCTACTCAGGGCAATTTTGACACCGTACATTCTGTGGACGGATCCGCCTGGTATCGGCAATATGCAGAAGATACAGTTTCTAAAACACCATACGATGCTGGTGATGGAAAAGTAGCCTACAACGAATCCATCGTACAGAAACTTCCGCCGACGCCTTCAAGAAAGGATCGTATTTAAAAATGGCAACCGAATCATCCGGATTTGATGAGGCAATGGATGTAGGCACAAGTACCATTTCCCATCTCAAAGCCTTAAAAACGGCTTCCACCATAACGAAAGCTGGTTTTGGTGCTGCAGGCGGTCCGTTTACTGCTGCAGTCGGAATTGCGATTGCCAACCGGCATGGAATTGCAAAAATCATCATTGTTATCATTGCCATATTGCTGCTTCCGGTTCTTTTTATTCTCATGCTTCCGGGACTCATCTTCGGAAGTCTCATGGAAGATACCGGCGCTTTAAACAGCAATACCATTATCAATGATAATATCCGAGCATCCCGCGAAGCGATTGTAGAAGTCCTGGAAGAAAGTCATGCAGACATTCTTTCTGAAATCAATGCTGCCATTGCAAAACTTCCGGAAGGGGATACTGCTAGTATCAATGATTCCTACGCATACAATATTTCCGTTAATGCCAATCTATTGATTTCCCAGTTCTGTGCCAGTCAGGATAATTACGAAAACATCAATCTAAGAAAACTAAAAAGCCTAATCCGAAAAAATAAGGATGGGCTTTTTTCTTATGATGTTGCAACAGAAACAGTCACGATGGAAGTAGTCGTAGAAGGTGGTGCAGAAGGTGAAAATAGTCCGGAAGGAAATGAAAACGCAGAACCACAGACAAAAACAGTTACCTTTACCAGACACACCTATACTGTGCAATATGCAGGTGATGCATATTTTGCTGATCATGTTTTTCATCTGACAGATGAGCAGAAAGAGCTTGCTCAGGATTATGCAGAAAATCTAACCACCTTTTTCGGGAATGCAGCTTCCGGAGTTGCCATGGCAATCAACTTATCTGATGAGGTTCTCTCTTACCGTCCTGCTGTCGAACGGATTGCCGCCAAGTATGGCATGAGTGAATATGTAGAATTGATTCTTGCCGTTATGATGCAGGAATCCGGTGGCAGAGGACTGGATGTGATGCAGGCGGCGGAAGGCTCATTTAACACCAAATACCCGCATAAACCAAATGGAATTACGGATCCGGAATACTCCATTGAATGCGGAATCCAAGAACTAAAGTATGCACTGGAGAAGGCAGGATGTACCGGTCCTACCGATTTAGACCGAATCAAACTCGCACTCCAAGGCTACAATTACGGATCCGGTTACATTGACTGGGCTATGGAACGGGACGGTGGATATACCAAAGAAAACGCTATCGCCTTTTCTGACATGATGTGTGCCAGACCAAGCTGGCCTTATGACCGTTATGGAGACAAAGAGTATGTAGAGCATGTCCTTCGCTATTATCAGATTACCAACAACGGTGGCAGCTATCCTGCAAACGGAATGCAAATCCCGCATTATCTTCAGACAGACTATGGAAACATTCCATACGGCGGGGGTTCCATCGCCAGCAGCGGATGCGGTCCGACAAGCTTTGCTATGATTGCCAGTTATCTTACAGGTACTACCATAACTCCGGCAGATGCTGTTGCCTGGTGTGGAAATTCCTATTATATGCCGGGAGTCGGTACTTACTGGTCCTATTTTCAGGCAGCCGCCAACCATTTCGGTTGTGGCTCCGTCACACAAACCAGTGATGCCAATCAGGTTCTGCAAGCACTATCGGAAGGTCATCCAGTAATCAGCTCCCAAAGAGCCGGGCTGTTTACCAGCGGCGGACATTTCATTGTACTGCGGGGCGTAACTGCAGACAGTAAGGTTTTGGTCAACGATCCCAATGACAACAGCTCCAAAAACTACATCAATCGCGAGTTCGATATGATGTCTGAAGTCCATGCGACATCCAATGCGTATTGGATCTTCGATAAAAAATAAAGGAGATACCCTATGAATAGAAAAAAAGTTATTTTATCCATCCTGATGATGGTTTTTTTAATTGCAGTCGGATTTGTTCTCCCTCATCTTTTTAAAGAGAAACGGGGAGAAAAGCCTGCTTCTTCTGCTCCAACTGAGGAAGAAACTACGGATACGGAACAATCCTCAAATAAGACAGCACTCACCTTTTTGGATTTTAGTGCCTTGCAAAACTTTTTCTCAAAAGGGCAGATAGAAACTTTACGTCAGGAGTTGCAAACGTATCTTACCGATACCGGGAACTCTTCGATAACTTCCGTTCAGTTCTTAGAAGACAAAACCACTTACCCAAATGCTTCTGACATCGGCTTTTCTTTCCGGTTATCGGATGATTCCGTTCTTCCTGTTTATTACAGTTCTTCCATCGGACGCTTTTTCTATGGAGAAGAACGTACTCCCGGTACAGAAGAAATAAAAACCTATGAACAGCAAACGGATGAAAATCTCCCGGTCCTGACAACAGAAGAAATTGAACTGTTACCCGAAGGCGGCTACGACGATACGAAAGAAACTGAACCGGAAAAACAACCATCTGATCACAAAACCACAACGGAAGCTGAGGAGGTGCAGCCATGAATGATTCTGAAAAGCAAACCATCGTCTTCATTCCTCGAAACTTCATCGAAAAAGGAACCTTCATGGGCGGTATGTTTAAAATCCGCAATGCCATTGAAGGAGGCATCTTAGCTGTTTTGATTGCAGTTCCAGTGATTCAGCTCCCACTGTCTTTGACGGTACGCATTATCATTCTTTGTATGACAGCCCTTCCGGCAGCTATGATTTCTTTAATTGGAATCGGTGGAGAAAGTATCAGTGCTTTTTTAATGAACGCCCTGCGTTTTCTCAAAAACCGGCGCGTCATCTACCGCATAGATGTAAATCCAGATCCGAAAAATAAGCATCGTATCAAAAAACCGCGGAATAAAGAACCAAAAGCAAAGAAACACAAACATCCCAAGAAAAAATCAGCAGCTTCCATGACAGCATCCGGACAGTCTGACAAATATGAGGGTTGTGTTTCTGATGAGATTTCTTCTCACGATGTAGCAATTTCTAAAAAAAAAGAGCGTCGCCAGTTTGATACTTCCACAAAACGCGGAATCCGCAAGCAGGCTCGTGAAGATATTCGGATCTTGAAATATGAGAACCGTCAACTAAAGAAAGCACAGAAACAGGCAAAACGCGCAGTACGCACAGAATTAAAGCGCCAGAAACAGGAAGAAAAACGCAGAGTCCGGGAAGAAAATCGTCAAAAAAAAGCGGAAATCAAAGCTACAAAACAGGCTGATAAAGAACGTGAGCATCCGGCTTCTGATATAAATACTGCTCCTGCTTCGTCTAAACCAAAGAAGAAAAAACGCAGGGATATGACTCTGGAGGATTATCTGCCGATTGAGAAGATTGCCAATGGTGTCATCTACACAACAGATCACCGGTATGTCAAGATTCTGGAAATTGAGCCAATCAACTTTTTGCTTAGAAGTACCAGAGAGCAGCAAAGCATTATCTTCAGTTTTATTTCCTATCTGAAGATCAGCCCGGTTAAACTTCAGATCAAGATGATTTCCAAAAAAGCAGACATCAACAAGCATCTGAACCAGGCTCAGTTGGAACTGGAACGTGAAACAGATCCTAACTGCAGACAACTTCAGAAAGACTATATTCAGTTTGTACGCCGGTTAAGCTCCAGAGAAGCTGTATCCCGTCGGTTCTTCCTGATTTTTGAATATGAACCATTCAATGTAAATCGAAAAGTAGAAGAAACTGAAATTCTGGCAGCTCTTGAAACCGCAGCCCAGACCGCCAAAACCTTCCTGTACCAATGCGGAAATGAAGTGGTATCCCACGATAATGAAGACGAGTTTACTACGGATGTCCTTTACACCCTGTTAAATCGTACCAAATCCACAGAGGTTCCTCTTCCAAAGCGTATCAATCAGGTACTGACTCGTTATGAGGAAACCGGCAGGGAAGCTGAAATGGATGCCATACATATCAATGAATTTATTGCTCCGGAATCCGTAGATTTCAAGCACAGTAACTATGTATTGATTAACGGTGTCTATCATGCCTATCTTTTGGTTCCTAGTGACGGATATAAGCCAAAAGTCGCACCTGGTTGGCTGTCACTGCTTATCAATGCTGGCGAAGGAATTGATGTGGATTTTTATCTCCACAAACAGCCAAAGGATAAGATACAGCAGCGTTTGGGACAACAAATCCGTATCAATCGTTCCAAGATCAAAGACGCTTCCGATACTAATGCAGACTTCGATGATCTGGATTCTGCCATCCGTTCCGGTTATTTTTTAAAGCAGGGACTCTCCAACAATGAAGACTTCTACTATATGAACCTGCTGATTACAATTACAGCTAACAATCTGGAAGAACTCCAGTGGAGGATTCAGGAAATGAAAAAGCTGCTGATTTCTCAAGACATGGATCTTCGCTCCTGTTACTTTCTGCAAGAGCAAGGATTCCTGTCTTCTCTTCCGCTGGTCAGCCTGGACAAAAAACTTTACGAACTTTCCAAACGCAATACACTGACTACCGGTGCGGCAAGCTGTTATCCATTTGTCAGTTATAGCATTTGTGATGACAACGGCATTCTTTTTGGTGTCAACAAACATAATAACTCCCTGGTCATCGCCGATATTTTTGACTCCAAACAGTATAAGAATTCCAACATTTCCATTCTTGGAACATCCGGAGCCGGAAAAACCTTCACCATGCAGACTATGGCTCTCCGGATGCGCAGGAAAGGCATTCAGGTATTTATCATTGCTCCATTGAAAGGACATGAATTTTATCGTGCTGCAAGAAATGTAGGCGGAACTTTTATTCAGATTTCCCCTGCCAGTAAAAACTGCATCAATGTCATGGAAATCCGAAAAGTAGATAACTCTGTAAATGAACTCTTAGATGGACCAACGCTGGATGCTTCTGCTTTAGCCGGAAAAATACAACGACTGCATGTTTTCTTCTCCCTGCTCATCCCTGATATGAGCCACGAAGAAAAACAACTTTTAGATGAAGCTCTCATCAAGACCTATGCAAGAAAAGGCATCACTCATAAAAATGAGTCCTTGATTGATCCGAAACATCCGGATCAGTACAAGGAAATGCCAATCCTGGGTGATGTATACAATGTCTTGATGGAAAGTGAATACACCAAACGTCTCGCTCACATTCTAAACCGACTGGTACATGGTTCTGCATCTTCCTTTAACCAGCAAACCAATGTGGATCTATCCAACAAATATACCGTGCTGGATATTTCTGAGCTGACCGGATCCAGCGACCTGCTGACTGTCGGAATGTTTGTTGCCCTTGACTTCGTATGGGACAAAGCCAAAGAAAACCGTACGGAAGAAAAAGCCATTTTTGTAGATGAGGTATGGCAACTAATCGGTGCTTCCAGTAACCGCCTTGCTGCAGAATTCGTACTGGAAATCGCCAAAATCATCCGAGCCTACTCTGGTGCAGGCATCTTTGCCACTCAGGACTTAAACGACTTTTTTGCACTGGATGATGGAAAATACGGAAAAGGTATCATCAACAACTGTAAAACCAAGATTATCCTCAATATGGAAGACGAGGAGGCGCAGCGAGTGAAAAATATCCTACACCTTTCTGAAACAGAAGTTATGAACATCACTCATTTCCAACGAGGAAACGGACTGATTTCTACAAATAACAATAATATTACGGTGGAGTTTAAAGCTTCCAATCTGGAAAAAGAACTCATCACCACAGACCGGCAGGAACTTCTGGAAATTCTCAAACGCCAGAATGAAAAAGCCGGATAACAAACAGGCAGCTCCTATTGGCTGTCTGTTTTCATTTGAAAAGGAGGAGACTTATGTTACAAAAAACAAAATTACCATATACCCGCCTGTTTGCATTCCTACTTGCAGTTTCCATTGCAATCGGCGCTCTGTTCTCGTCAGTCACACCTGTCCATGCAGCTGATGGGACTATCGATTTCCATGCCGGACCATCCATCGCCTATGGTGATTATTTTACGTCACGAATGACCTTTGATGGCAGCAATACTGCATACTGCGTAGAACCCCTAAAACACACCCCGCCAAGTGGAACATATTCTTATGATCTACTGGAAAAAACTTCCCCTCTTCGTAAAGCTCTTTACTACTTAAATGGCGGCTACGGATATGATACCGTAACAAAAGAGAAATATTTTCAGGGCTGGAGCGATGACAATGCTTATGTTATCGGACATCTGGCTGTTGCATATATCTATGCTGGAAATACGGGAGATACTGGTGCTTTCCATGGTGCCCCGCAAAGCTTTATTGATAAAACTCTGGAAGTAGTACAGGGCATCAGTGAACTGCCTGCTCCACCAGAAAATTTTCGTGCTTTTCTTGTTCCGGGAAGCGGAAACCAAACCTTTGCCGGAAGCTGGTATCAGGTTCCGAACGGCTGGATAGAACTTCAGAAATCTTCTGCTAATCCATCCATTTCTGATGGAAATGGAAATTATACTTTAGAAGGTGCAAAATATGGCATCTACAAAGGGGACAAGCTGATTCAGACTTTAACAACAGATAAAAATGGCTATGCGAAATCAAAAGAACTTGAAGAAGGCAGTTACACAGTGAAAGAGATTTCCGCACCAGCCGGCTTTATCGTGGATGCTACCGCCCATGATGTGAACGTCAAGCCAGAAGAAACCAGCACTGTAAAATCAAGTGACATTCCACAGAACAATCCAATTTCTCTGATTCTGCAAAAACTGGATCTGGAGACAGGTGAAGGACAACCACAGGGAAATTCTTCTCTTGCAAATGCTGAGTTCACCATTAAGTTTTATACAGAGCTTTCTGATACCGATCCTGCCGCAAGCGGAAAGAAACCTGTACGTACCTGGGTAATGAAAACGAATGCCTCTGGTGAGATGCACTTTACTAAGGATTATTTTGTATCCGGAGATGAATTTTATTATGCATCCGATAAAAAGACCGTTTGTCTTCCAATCGGAACTGTAACCATTCAGGAAACCAAAGCTCCAAAGAACTATTTTCTAAATGAAACAGTCTTTGTACAGAAGATTACCGGATCCGGAAGTCAGGAAAGTGTATCCATATACAATGCTTCCAATGTAGAAGAACAGGTTTATCGTGGCGGCGTGAAGGTACAGAAACGGGATCTGGAAACACAAGATACTGTGTCTCAGGGAAATGCGACTCTTGCCGGCGCTACATTTTCCATTACCACATTAAACGAACAGCCGGTATGGGTAAATGGAAAACTATATCAGAAAGATGAAATGTGCCTTACCATTATTACCGATGAAAATGGTCTTGCTTCTACGGAAGAAAAAGCGCTTCCTGTCGGTCATTACCGTATTGAAGAAACCCAAGCACCTACTGGTTACTTGAAAGATGGTGCAAAAACATTGGAGTTTGAGATTACCAAAGATGGAGAAATGGTAGATCTGACCAGCAAAGATACTTCCATTGCAAACCAGGTGATCCGAGGTGGGGTAAAAGTTCAAAAACGGGATATTGAAACCGGTGAAACAAAACCGCAGGGTAACGCCACTTTAGAAGGTGCTACTTTTACTATTACCAATTTAAGCACTCATCCGGTTCTTGTAAATGAAAAACTCTATGAAAGCGGACAGGTCGTACTGACTCTGAAAACAGACAAGAGTGGCGCCGCTGCTACTGCTAAAGATGCTCTCCCTTACGGTCATTACCGCATAGACGAAACAGAAGCTCCGGATGGTTATTTAAACGAAGGTAAACTCTCGCAAGAATTTGACATTCAGGAAAATGGTAAAATCATAGACCTGACTTCCAAAGAACACGCAATCCTCAATCAGATCATCCGCGGGGATTTAGAATTTGTCAAAGTCTCTGATGGTGATTTGAATCGTTTAGCTAACGTGCCATTTTCCATCACCTCCAAAACAACTGGAGAAAGCCATACGATTGTAACCGATAAAAATGGATATGCCAGTACATCTGCAGAATGGAATAAGCATACGGCAAACACCAATCGTGGAGAAACTTCGGAAGATGGCATCTGGTTTGGCACTTCTAAACCGGATGATTCCAAAGGCGCTTTAATTTACGATACTTATATTTTGGAAGAGCAGCGTTGTGAAACCAACGAGGGAATGAATCTCTTGAAGATTGAGGTGGAAGTATATCGTAACCATGTGGTGATCGACATGGGTACTTTAACAGATGACCGAATCACCATCGGTACAACTGCGCTCGATAAAGATACGGAATCTCATCTGAGCAAGCCTGAAAAGAAAATCACGATCATTGATACCGTAGAGTATGAAGGTCTCAAGAAAGGACAATCCTATAAGCTTCTTGGCACCTTGATGGATAAAGAAACAGGAAAACCGATTGAAGTGGACGGAAAGCCGGTAACTGCCGAAACTACTTTCAAACCAAAGAAAACATCTGGATCGACTGAAGTGAAATTTACTTTTGATGCTACTTCACTTCGACAATCGTTGTCTTCGAGGAACTGTATCAGGATGATCTGAAACTGGCAGTCCATACAGATATTGAAGATGAAGATCAGACCATTTACTTCCCGGAAATCAAGACGACGGCGAAGGATGCCAGTACCGACAGCAATCTTTCTCTTGCCGGCAAGGAAGTAACACTTGTGGATACCGTAACCTATAAAAATCTCCTTCCGGGAAAAGAATATGTAATGACCGGAACCCTAATGGATAAAGAAACCGGAGAAGCTGTTGTGATCGACGATAAAAAGGTAACTGCGGAAACCACCTTCACTCCGGAAACCGCTGAAGGTACAGTGGACGTACAATTTACGCTTGATGGCAGCACATTGGCTGGAAAAACTGTCGTTGTCTTTGAATCTGTTTCCTATGAAGGAAAAGAATTTGCTGTCCATGCCGACTTGAAGGATGATGGACAAACTATTTACTTCCCAGAAATCAAAACGACAGCGAAAGATAACGTTTCCGGTAATCACTATGCAAAACCGGAAAAAGAAATCACTTTGATTGACACTGTATCCTATCAAAATCTAATTCCAGGAAAAGAATATACACTTACTGGAACTTTGATGGATAAGGAAACGAAAAAACCTCTGGAAGTAGATGGAAAACCAATTACCGCCCAGACAACCTTCACTCCTGAAAAAGCAGATGGGAATGTGGAACTTTCCTTTACGTTTGATGCCAGCGCACTGAGAGGCAAAACCATCGTTGTTTTTGAATCCGTTTCTTACAAAGAAAAAGAAATTGCCGTTCATGCTGACATTGACGACCATGAACAGAGCATTTACTTCCCGGAAATCAAAACAACAGCCAAAGATGGAGCAGATGATGATAAAGAAGTTCTGTCATCCAAAGAAGCTACCATCATAGATACCGTAACCTATAAAAACTTGATTCCAAAAGCAAAATATAAACTTGTTGGAATCCTCATGGATAAAGAAACGGGGAAAGCAATTCTCGTAAACGAAAAAACAGTAACTGCCGAAACTGAGTTTTCTCCGAAAGAATCTGACGGCTCTGTGGATGTAACATTTACCTTTGATGCCAGTGAATTAAACGGACACGATGTGGTTGTCTTTGAGAAACTCTTCCTCTTAGATGGTGATGTCGAAACTGAAATTACCTCCCACGAGGACATCAAAGACGAGGGACAGACCGTCAAACTGACAGAAACACCTAAAGAACCGCCAAAAACGACTCCACCGGTAAAAACAGGGGATGACACTACGCTTCTGCCATTTATCATTCTTGCAGGCACAGCACTTCTGACTGCTATCGGATTTGGAGTTTTGTATTTTAAGAAACGAAAAAAATAATTTCAAACTGATAACCATGATTTTTTACAGGCAGTCTTTCACAGGCTGCCTGTTTTTAAGGTGATGAATATGAAACAATCCCATATCAATGCCGATGCCAAACATCTGCGGCACTTTTTAGATCTGTGTAACGGCAACTGGCATAACTGCGTCTATGTACGTTGTGTCTTCTGTGATACCCGTAGTTTTTGCAATGGCTCTCATTTTTTGTATCATCTGGATTCCTCCGGTATTCCTTGTGTCCTGACCATGGCAGACGCAGAAATGATCTTCTCCCGGATACCGGAACCAACCGAATGTGCCAATGCCATTACACTAGATGAATTTCTTGCTCTTTACAGCTCCTACCTGAAATCCATCCATCTAGCAGGAAACCCCTGCCCTTGTATCGCTCTTCTCAGGTATCAGGAAAATGCACATTATAACTGGTGACAGTAAAGTTGCGATTTTCGCAAATCTTACGTACAGAATAAAAAAGGAGGTGTACGTAGAATGAACTTGATTCTGATATTACAAGGGATGGATATGATATTTACCCGCTTGATTTTTCTGCCCGCACTTATCATCCTGTATTTCAAATTTCGTCCACGCAGACCTTGGACCATCCGCACCCGCCGCCTTTATTATTTATGTTATACTGAAATATAAAGCTAATGTCAGAGGATGATGAAAGTATAGTATATTTTTAATTTTCTTTAAAAAGATACTATCACAACAGA
>OHFP01001102.1_pt1 | contig 10627 bp, 10 predicted proteins | sample 1567591 | NCBI WGS metagenome assembly OHFP01 (sample SAMEA3879547, study PRJEB24766) | human gut metagenome | biome: human-associated habitat; feature: feces | place: USA | collected 1985/1987 | reverse complement strand
ATGTTCGTGTATGCGGGGGAGAGGAAGCCTGACTTGAGGGTACCGCTCCATGTCTGGGTCGCTTCGTCGAGGGTGTAGGTGTCGTAACTGTTGGAGAACTGCGAGCGGAAGTCGAACGATGCGGTGTAGTTCCACTTGCTGGAGTTTGCAGTCTTGAATGCGAGACGGCTCTCGAGATAGATTACGTCGTTGCTCTTCTGCATCAGGTTCTTCTTGTCTGCAGACCAGAAGAAGCCGTACTGCAGCTGGAGACGGTTCTTCCAGCTCAGCAGGTCCTTGGCATAGTCGGCCTTGGCGTCGAGGCCTCCGTTGGCGGCCAGTGTGTTATATCCGCCGGCAGCCCAGTTCCACAGGCTGGTGTTGCTCATTCCAAGGTCGAACTGTGAAGATGAAGTCCAATACCTGGGCTGCTCCTCTTCCTGCTCGGCCTCGGGAGTCCTGAACAGGGCCGCAGCAGCTTCCGCCGTGGCCTTCTGGACATCGTCCTGTGAATACGCAAGGGTGCAGGCGCATACGAGTCCTGCCAGTACACACATCGGTTTTTTCATCCGGAGTAGTTTTTCGGTCTAATTCTAATATGATATTGCAAATACTACTCTCCTTTCCGAGGGCTTGCCGGAATATATGTCCACGCCCTTCTCCTCGCAGACGCAACTGTCGATAGGGATGCAGCGTATCGTAGCCTTGGTGGCGTCCTTTATCGCCTGCTCGGTCTCGACCGTGCCGTCCCAGTGGCAGAGCAGGAACTTGCCTGTCTGGATCTTTGCCTTGAACTCCTCCCAGTCGTCGCACTTCTCTATGTTGGCGTCCCTGAACCTGAGGGCCTTGTCGTAGATGTTCGCCTGGATGTCGTCGAGCAGGGAGCAGATGTGCTCCGCTATGCCTTCGAGAGGCATGGTCTCCTTCGTGAGAGTGTCCCTGCGCGCGACCTCGACGGTGCCTGCGGCAAGGTCCCTCTCTCCCACGGCGAGCCTTACGGGGACTCCCTTCAGCTCCCATTCCGCGAACTTGAAGCCGGGACGCAGCGTGTCGCGGTCATCGATCTTCACACTGATTCCCTTCGAAGAGAGCTGCGCCTTGATCTCACCAAGCCTTGCGATTACGTCGGCATGCTCCTCGTCGCTGCGGTATATGGGCACCATTACGACCTGTATCGGGGCGAGCTTCGGGGGCAGTACCAGTCCGTTGTCGTCGCCGTGCGCCATTATCAGCGCACCCATGAGACGCGTGCTCACTCCCCATGAAGTGGCCCAGACATACTCGAGCTTGCCTTCCTTGTTGGTGAACTGCACGTCGAACGACTTTGCGAAGTTCTGGCCGAGGAAGTGGGAGGTGCCGGCCTGCAGTGCCTTCCCGTCCTGCATCATGGCCTCTATAGTGAGGGTGTCGAGGGCTCCTGCGAAGCGTTCGTTGGGGCTCTTGTGCCCTACGATTACGGGCAGAGCCATCACTTCCCTTGCGAACCTGGCATAGATCTGGACCATTTCGTAGGCCTTCTCCTGCGCTTCCTGCGCTGTGGCGTGCGCGGTATGTCCCTCCTGCCAGAGGAACTCGGCGGTGCGCAGGAAGAGCCTTGTGCGCATCTCCCAGCGGACGACGTTGCACCACTGGTTGCAGAGTACGGGCAGGTCTCTCCACGAGGTTATCCAGTTCTTGTAGGTGTTCCATATTATGGTCTCCGAGGTGGGGCGGACTATCAGCTCTTCCTCGAGCCTTGCGTCGGGGTCTACCACGACACCCTTTCCGTCGGGGTCGTTCATCAGGCGGTGGTGCGTGACTACCGCGCATTCCTTGGCAAATCCGGCGACATGCTCGGCCTCGCGGCTGAAGAAGGACTTCGGGATGAACAGGGGGAAGTATGCGTTCTGCACTCCTGTCTCCTTGAACATGCCGTCAAGTATGCCCTGCATCTTTTCCCATATGGCATAGCCATAAGGCTTTATGACCATGCATCCGCGTACTGCCGACTGCTCCGCGAGGTCGGCTTTGAGCGCAAGGTCGTTATACCACTGTGAATAGTTGTCGGAGCGCCTGGTAACCGCTTTTGCCATATTTTCTTATTGAAAGTCTGCGTTTTTTTTCGAAATTTGCATCTAAGTTAAGAGTATCCCGTGCTGCGGAATATCTGCGAGCGCAAAGATACAACTTTTATTTAGATAGGGAAAATGATTATGAAACGGAACACTACACTTTTATTGTCGGTGCCTGTGGCCTTGGCCCTGGCATCGTGTGGCATGACCGCGCAGTATTCATACCAGCAATATCAGGACGGCATATACAGTTACGGAGGTACATATGTCCCTCGGAAAGAGGTCACGATATACTCCGTCGAGGATTTCGAGGCGATGGCCGCGGCCCGCATAGCTGAAAAGCAGGGAGCGGCGCGGGACACCGTGTATGTTGTTCTCGAAGACGACCGCGACCGCGACATCTACTTCAGCTTCGGCCTTGCCCCGTTCCTCCTGTGGGATTCATGGTACCTGCCGGATCCCTGGGAATACCGTATATGGTACAACCACTACCGCTGGTACGACCCCTGGTATTACGGATATTCATGGGCGTTCGACCCCTGGTACCACCACTATTGGCATGATCCGTGGTATTATGGACACTGGTACGATCCCTGGTACCACGGGTATTGGCATCACGATCCATGGCATGTAGGTCCCCGTCCCCCGAAGCCGGGACTCTCGCCCGACGGCCGCCGCTATTTCGGCGAACGCCGCTTCACGCAGAGTCCGGGACGCAGGGAAAGGGTTCCCGGAACCGGTTCAAACAGGCGTAATCCCGGTTCTGTCACGCGGCCTGCGGTAGGCGGTGGCGCATACGGATCCGCCGGCTCTACGGTTCTCAGACCTTCATCCGGCGGGAGTACCATAGGTAGCGGAGCTGCTCCGTCACACAACTCGGGAGCGGCCGGCGGAAGTTCCGTGAGGACCAGATATTCGAACAGGCAGAGCAGTCCCAGCATAAATATAGGTTCGGGCACGAGACCGTCACAGACCGGCGGCAGCAGTATAGGCTCGGGTGCCGGCCCCGCTCCGAACCGCGGCAGTTCGGTGCGCTCCGGCGGAACCTCCATCCGCAGGAACGACAGTTACCGTTCTTCAGGCTCCACTACTGTCAGGAGGAACCCTTCGACGCCTTCGTCCATTAGAAGCGGTTCGACTACCAGGAGCAGGTCGTCGTTCAGCAGTCCAGGCAGCTCTTCGAGACCTTCCAGCTCCTATTCGTCCGGATTTTCCGGCGGCAGCCGTTCAAGCGGCTCGTTCTCCGGGGGCAGCCGTCCTTCGGGAGGCGGTGCCCGGCGCAGATAGTCCGAAGTCATATCAATTTAAACCATCATTATGAGAATAAAGGGATACACAACGATATTTGCCTTGGTCTCGCTCTTTGCAGCGACAACCGCCGCCGATGCGCAGGGACTCGAGGATGCCGTGCGCTACTCGCAGAACGACTATTTCGGCACGGCGAGGTCTATGGCCCTGGGCAATGCGATGACCGCTCTCGGCGGCGACCTCGGTTCGATAGGAATCAATCCGGCCGGTTCGGCCGTGGCCTCATACGGGCAGCTCACGATAACTCCGGGGCTCAGCATTTCCAATGTCAGGACTTCGGCTCCGGGTGCGTCGTCGAGGAGCTCGCGCACCAAGGTGACCCTTCCGAACATGGGCCTTACCGTCAACTACTCCACCGGAAGGGAGAGGGGGCTCAAGGGTATAACGTTCGGAATCATATCCAACCAGACTGCGCAGTACAACAGCTATGCGAACTCCAACTTCCAGAACAGCCAGACTTCCAAGGCCGCCGAAGCTGCGTTTGCCGCGGGAGGATATGCAGAGTCGGTGCTGGGCGACTATAACGCCTACGAGAACAGTGACGTTCCCTGGGATGTGCTGACCGCATATCAGGGCGGGCTCTTCGGCTCCTACAACGCTTACGGCAACCGCTATGTGGCCGTGACTGAGGCCCTTTCTCCCGGCGGGAGCTACCACTATGTGCCCGGCCCCCTGTCGCAGACCTCGATAGTGAGCAGGGAGGGAAGCAAGAACGACCTCATCTTCAACTTCGGCTTCAATATGTCCGACAACTTCTATTTCGGACTCAACATAGGGATGCCGTCCGCGAAGTACAGCTATACCGAGACTTTCTACGAGGCGGCGGTCAATCCCGAGCAGTTCCTCATGACCGTATATAACGAGGACAATATCCCCGAGGACGTGTATTTCTACAGCGCTTCGTACGGCTATAACCTCGTTACCGACGTGGACGGCCTGTACGCGAAGTTCGGATTCATCGTCCGCCCGCTGCCGGCACTGCGCCTGGGCGCCGCAATCCAGACTCCCGGAAGGCTCACCGTCTCTGAAATGTGGCAGTATACCGCCGGCTCGTCGTTCTCCGACGGCGATTTCAGCGCATCTTCGCCCATGGGCGAGTACTCTTACGGACTGCGTACCCCCTATGTGCTCGACCTCGGCGCCGCGGTGGTCCTGGGACAGTTCGGACTGCTGTCCGTCGACTACGGCTTCTCCGACTTCGGCGTGATGAGGTTCTTCGACATACATCCCGATTCTTTCGAAGACCCCTTCTACGACCTCAACGAGACGAACAGGCTCTTCGCCGGAGTCTCGCATAACCTCAGGGCAGGACTCGAGGCGAGGCTTACCCGCCATTTCTCGGCGAGGGCGGGACTGTCCTTCCTCAGGCGTTCGGAGCGCTGCTGGACCAACAGCCAGGGCAATATGGTCTATGCCGACCAGTTCATAAACGACTTCTACGACTATTACGAGAACCACCTGGTGGAGCTCGTGTCGCGCAGCAATGTCAATTCCGACACCTTCTCCTATTCTTTCGGCCTCGGATATTCGTCCGACAGGTCGTTTTTCGCCGACTTTGCGGTGAGGTTCACCAACTACCCCGACAGCTGGTTCTCCCCTTATTACGATTATGACAACTTCGATGCGGCAGGGAATACCGTGAACGCCGCATCGCCCGTACTGACCAACTACAGGAAGGCCGTGAACATGGCGCTGACCCTGGGCTGGCGCTTCTAATACCTTAGTTATATCTTATGAAACTTACTGCAAGACAGCTGGCCGAGATCCTGAACGGAACTGTGGAGGGAGACCCTCAGGCTACAGTCACATCGTTTGCCAAGATCGAACACGGAAAGCCCGGCCAGCTCTGTTTCTATGCCAATCCGAAATACGAGCACTATGTATATTCCAGCAAGGCTTCGGTGCTGCTGGTGAATTCGGATTTCGTGCCCTCCGCACCGGTCACCCCCGCGCTCGTGAGGGTGGAGAACGCCTACAGCGCGCTGGCCGAGCTGCTTAAATATGTCTCGCAGCAGAAGAAGTCCTACCGCAGGCACCGCGGGCGCTGCCGTGTGGCGTGGAGTGCCAAGATAGGAAAGCGCGTGCACATAGGCGATTTCGTCACGATAGGCAAGCGGGTGGAGATAGGCGAATGCACGAAGATCTACGACAATGTCACGATAGGCGAGGGAACCAGGATCGGCTCGTACTGCATCATATATCCCGGGGTGCACATATTCCCCGGAATGGTGATAGGCGACAGGGTCATCCTGCATGCCGGATGCATCATAGGCGACGACGGGTTCGGGAACGCCCCGCAGCCCGACGGCTCGTGGAAGAAGATAGAGCATGTCGGAAACGTGATAATAGGCAACGATGTCGAGATAGGCTCGAACACGACCATAGACAAGGCTCCCATGGAGTCGACGATAATAGAGGACGGCGTAAGGATAGACAACCTCTGCCAGATCGCACACAATGTCGTGGTGGGCAGGAATACCGCCATTGCCGCGCAGTCGGGAATCGCAGGTTCTTCCAAGATAGGCAGCAACTGCATCCTGGCGGGCCAGGTGGGCGTGGCGGGCCATATAAGCATTGCCGACCATACGACCCTGGCGGCGCAGTCGGGCGTGATAGGCAATATACGCAAGAGCGGCCAGACTCTCTTCGGAAGCCCCGCGATCCTCCACAGGACTTTCCTGAAATCGTATGCCAAGTTCAAGCAGGCTGGAGAGGAATGAAATTTTTTACTATCTTTGCACGCTTATGAAGCAACAGACACTTAAAAGAGAATACAAGTTCGAGGGAAGAGGCCTGCACACGGGCAGATATGCGCATCTTGTCCTCTGTCCGGCTCCCGAGAACTTCGGCCTGCGCTTCCTGCGTACAGACCTCGGCCTGGAGATACCGGCCGTAGCCACGAATGTCACGAGAACCGACCGCAGCACCACACTGTCGCTCGGGGAGGAGTCGGTCATCACCGTAGAGCATCTCCTTTCCGCCCTTACGGGACTCGGAGTGGACAACGCCCTGATAAAGCTCGACAATACGGAAGTCCCTATCCTCGACGGCAGCGCCGAGACTTATGTGAGGGCGATAGCGCCTGATGGCCTGCATATACAGGATGCTCCGCGCAGGTACGTCGAACTGAAGGAGGAGGTCGAGGTCCGCGACGAGCAGACGGGTTCCTGGGTAAGGCTGACTCCGTCAGAGAGCTTCTGCGTCGAAGTCACCGTCGACTTCAATTCCAGAGTCCTCGGCGTGCAGCACGCATCGTGGTGCGAGAACAGCGACTATGTCGGACAGGTCGCGCCCTGCCGTACATTCTGCTTCTTCCACGAACTCGAGGCCCTCGCGCAGAGGGGGCTGGTGAAAGGCGGCGACGTGGACAACGCGATAGTGATAGTGGAGAATCCCGTGAGCGACGAACAGATACGCAACATGTGCGCCCTGTTCGGCCAGCCTGCGCTGTCGGTTACCGACAAGGGTTATCTGAGCAACATCAGGCTGCATTTCCCCAACGAATGCGGAAGACATAAGCTACTTGACCTCATAGGCGACCTGAGGCTTGTGGGAGGCTTCCCCAAACTTGCCGTAACGGCATTCAAGCCCGGTCATAGAATCAATACGGAAGCGGCCAAGGCCGTCCTTTCAAAACTGTAAGATTATGGCAAATATTCATCCTTTGGCAACGGTAAGCCCCAAGGCCATACTCGGAGCCAACGTAGAGGTGGGCCCCTATGCCTACATTGACGAGAATGTCGAAATCGGAGACAACTGCAAGATCTATCCCCATGCCACGATACTCCCGTATGTGAAGATCGGAAACAACTGCTCGGTCTTCCCCGGCGCCGTGGTGGGAGCAATCCCCCAGGACCTCAAGTTCAAGGGAGAGGTGACCTATGTGGAGATCGGCGACAATGTGACGATACGCGAGTGCGCCACTATCAACCGCGGTACCGCCGCGAGCGGCAAGGGCGTGACCAGGGTCGGCAACGATACGCTTATAATGTCCTATGTGCATGTCGCCCATGACTGCCGTGTCGGAAACCACTGCATACTCGTCAGCTATGTAGGAATAGCAGGCGAGACCGATGTAGACGACTGGGCCATTATCGGCGGAAACACTTCCGTGCACCAGTTCTCGCATATCGGAGCCCATGCAATGGTCGGCGGCTGCTCTGCCGTGAACAAGGACATCCCGCCCTATTCTATCTGCGGCCGTACCCCTATCTGCTATGCGGGTATCAATATCGTCGGACTCCGCAGGCGCGGCTTCAGCTCCGATGTGATAAGGACGATAAAGGATATATACGATACTATCTATTTCCAGGGCTACAACATCTCCGACGGATGCGCCAAGGTCGAGGCCGGCTTCCCCCAGTCTGTCGAGAGGGACACGATACTGGAGTTCATCAAGAATTCCAAGCGCGGGGTGGTCCGTGGCAACGACGCCTTCTCCAAGGGAGAGATCGAGTAGGAGAGTGACGCTCCAGATAGCATATTTTCCACCCATAGAATACTTTGCCGTCCTGGCAAGGTATTCTTCCGTTTATATCGAGGCCTGCGAGAACTATCAGAAGCAGTCGTACCGTAACCGTTTCCGTTTCTGCGCCGAGAACGGGATGCAGAGCCTGAACTTCCCGGTCAGGCATGAGAGAGGTCCGGTGAACGTGCCTGTGAAGGAAGTGGAAGTGGACTATTCCACCCCGTGGGTCGAGAAGACGCTGCGCTGCCTCGACACGGCCTACTTCTCGTCGGCGTATTATGAATACTACAGGGATGAACTGCGCGGCATAATGCTTTCAAGGCCCAGGACCCTGTGGGAGCTCGACATGGAGATAATCCGTTTCCTGATGCGCAAGACTGGGCTTGCGACACGGCTCGTGGAGACGGACTCCTACCGCGGGGATGCGCTGGACATACATCCCAAGCGTCCCAACACCATACTCCGCGACTACGGGCTGGAAAGGGAGTACTATCAGGTGTTCGCGCAGCGCAACGGCTTCGTCCCGGGCCTGTCCGTGGCGGATCTGCTCTTCAACGAGGGGCCGGCGTCGCTGGACTACCTGAGATGATGCCCGGGCGGTTCCCGAGATACGGCTCGGGGAGATCTGAAAAATTGGTATTTTCCAAATTAATTGCTATCTTTGCAGGCGTGTTGGAGATGGAAGGCCGGGCGGTCTTCCATTTTGTTTAGTGTAAATCTCCGGTACTTATGGACAGAACCTTGTTTCAGGGAGTGGTCGAGACTGCCTCGCGGGAAAGAGGCTGCAAGGTGCTCGACATCGACTTCAACGACGACGACAACATCTTCGAGGTCGTGCTCGGAAAGGACGGCGGCAGCGTCGACCTTGCCGACTGCGAGTTCGTGCACAGGGCGGTGCTCGCCGCCTTCGACAGGAATGTGGAAGACTATTCCCTTACGGTAGGCTCTCAGGGTATGGACGCGGCGGAGGCCGACGCCATGCTCAGGGACATGGACGGAAAATGAAAATATACAGATATGGAAAAAGAAAAAGTAATCACCCTGATCGATGCGTTCAAGGACTTCAAGGAAGAGAAGAACATTGACCGCCCCGTGATGATGCAGGTGCTCAAGGACGTGTTCCTGACCCAGATAGCGAAGACCTACGGTTCTTCGGACAATTTCGACGTGATCGTGAACGTCGACAAGGGTACCTGCGAGATCTACCAGAACTTCGACGTCGTCGAGGAGGTCGAGAACCCCAACTCCCAGATTACCCTCAAGGGCATCGAGGAGGACGGTGGCGACGCCGCCGACTACGAGATAGGCGACCAGTACTCCAAGCAGCTGCCGCTTGCCGCTTTCGGCCGCAGAGGCATACTCAACATACGCCAGAACCTCCAGGGCCGCATCATGGACATCGAGAAGGCCAATGTCTTCAAGAAATATTCCGCCAAGGTCGGCGAGCTCTTCTACGGAGAGGTATATCAGAACTGGTCCAGGGAGGTGCTTATCCTCGACGAGGACGGAAACGAGCTCCATATCCCCAAGAGCGAGCAGATTCCCGGCGAGCGCTTCAAGAAGAGTGATTCCGTCAGGGCGATAATCAAGAGCGTGGAGATGCGTAACAACACCACTCCGTACATTACGCTCAGCCGTGTGACGGACGAGTTTCTCGAGAGGCTTTTCGAACAGGAGGTGCCAGAGATCGCGGACGGACTGATCACCGTCAAGAAGGTCGTGCGCGTCCCCGGAGAGAGGGCGAAGGTCGCCGTGGAGTCCTATGACGACCGTATCGACCCTATCGGCGCCTGCATCGGTGTCAAGGGCGGCCGTATAATGGGAATCGTGCGCGAGTTGCGCAACGAGAACATAGACGTCATCCAGTGGTCTTCCAATCCCAAGCTGCTGATACAGCGTGCACTCAACCCCGGAATAGTCTCCTATATCGAAATGGGCGAAAACCCCGAGGACAAGGTCAAGGTGTTCATGCAGCCGGACCAGGTGAGCAAGGGAATCGGACGCCGCGGAGTCAACATCGAACTTGCGGGCAAGCTCGTCGGCCGCGAGATAGAGGTATACAGGGAGCTTCCCAAGGGCGAGGACAGCGATGAGGAGGACGTACTGCTCAGCGAATTCTCCGATGTAATCGACCAGTGGATAATCGACCGCCTGGAGGCCATAGGATGCGACACCGCCAAGTCCGTGCTCGCCCAGTCCCAGGAGGACATCGCCAAGAGGGCCGACCTCGAAGACGAGACCGTCGCCGAGGTATTCAAGATTTTGAAAGCTGAATTCGAGGATTAATTGAACGGAATGGCAGATATAAGATTAAATAAGATCATAAGACAATTCAACATAGGGCTCGACGACCTTGTGAACTTCCTCAAGGGACAGGGCGTCGAGGTCGATGCCAACCCCAACGCGAAGGTGTCGGACGAGTATCTTCCCGCTATCGAGAAGCAGTTCGGAAAGGATCTCGAACTCAAGCAGGCTGCCGACAAGGTCGACATCAAGATCACCGAGATTATCGAGAAGGGCCGCAAGAAGCCCAGGGAGGAAGAGGAAGAAGACGATGAGCCCGAGCACGAGACCATAATCAAGAGCAATACCTTCTTCAACTACAGGAAGGAAGCGGCGCCCGTCGAGACGGAAGCCGCAGCCGATGCCGTGCCCGAAAAGCCTTCTTCCGTGAAAGAGGATGCCGCTCCGCTTGCCGCAGAAAGCTCCTCCGAGCCTGAAGATGCGCCGGGCCAGGAAGCTGCGCCTTCTGCGGGCGAACCCGGGGAGATGCAGTCTCCGGTTGCGACGGATGAGGAGGACGAGGCCCCGGCAGCCGGGG